>Ga0208507_1000290_pt1 | contig 34470 bp, 22 predicted proteins | sample CryBogCBH12Aug01_FD_184626 | JGI IMG/M metagenome (GOLD analysis project Ga0208507, IMG submission 184626) | Freshwater microbial communities from Crystal Bog, Wisconsin, USA - CBH12Aug09.1 (SPAdes) (version 2) | ecosystem: Environmental > Aquatic > Freshwater > Lake | place: Crystal Bog...
GCCAGATGGCGGGAAATCCTAAGAGTTGTTGATAATGGTCGGTAAGTTTTTGCATCTCGGTGGCTCGCATTGAAATACTGCAGTCTACGACTTTATCAACTCATTCCACTAACTTCCGCGAAGAGCCAAATAATTATGGGCAAATGCACACTGACTTTTGTTTTGCGCCCGAAGATTCTTGCCTTTCTACAAACCTTTCAGGCTTATGCTATCAAAGTCTGGTAAAAGTTATAGATAAAAATTTTAATGCCGACTATCATTGATCGATTGTCGTTAAACCCTGTCCCGGCGTTGATCGATTTTTTTTGAAGAAATCATCAAAGACTGGAGAGACATAACGTGCGCCATATATGGATAAATGATGCCCATCCCTATACAGAATTTGTTTGTTCGCTATGATAATCACCTTGCCGTTTTTATCAAACATCATTGATTCTGGATGTATTATAGAAACGTTCTGGCTCTGAGATAATTCTCTCAGAACGTTGTCGACATCTTTATTCCAATAACGATAGATGGCAATAGTTGGCAGTTCATTATCAATATTTTGACCCAGTGACTTATTTATCCAGAACAACTTCGGGACTGGATATCCAATTTCAGGAACATCTGTAACTAAAATAACCTTACGTCCAAGTGCGAGTATGGTATTAACCGTTTTTGTAAGACCTATTTTAAATAAAGTCAGATTCGACAGATGAGATTCTGCCTCTTTTACTCCTTTCAAATTTGTTCTAAACGTATCTTTATATCGATGACCATTCACATATTTTGCCCACATGCCAGCTAAAATCACGGTCTTGACTTCTGTATGTGACTTTATAAATGAGAGGACGCCTTCAGTGTATATATGAGTTTTTTCACTACCAAAATCTACACTAGAATCTATCCCGAGCAAAGGAGGGCGGTCTTCTGTGGCTGCTGCAAAGCCGGATAATCCGTATGCTTTTCCCTTTTCATCAATGCCTGGCAGTAAGCTTATTGCATGAGAGTCTCCCCAAATAATAAAACTCGGGGAAATATTTTCTCCCCCTATTCTGGTAATAGGAAAATTCTCTATAGTTACAACTTTTTGCAGAGTGTCTTCCCATCTAACATCATCTTGCAATCTTTTTAATGCAGCACGTTCTTCAGAATATCGATAGGGTATTATTCCTTTTTGAAAATAGATTATGCTGCCTATGATTGAGGCAATGACCATAACGAGTGCAGAGAGAGCAAAGAGTTTTTTTCTATCTGGAATAATAGGTTGGTTGCCTCGAAATGGACCTTCGATAAACTTTAGAGAGAGTGAGGAAACAAGGAAGGAGAGGAGAAAGATTCCTATTATTTCGACAGGTGTCAAATCTCTAACAATCAAGTACTTTGCAAAGACTATCAGTGGCCAATGCCAGAGATAGAGAGAGTATGAGATGAGACCGATGTAGACAACAGGTTTGAGACTGAGGAACTTACTAACGATTGATCGATTTTCCATACCGCTATATATTATCAAGCCGGACCCTATTACAGGGGCAAGAGCGGCAATGCCCGGGAAGAGTGTGGCTTCCGTATAGAATACCACACTAAAAGCAATGAGTACGAGTCCTATAATTGAAACGATATTTCGTTGAATGTTTGATTGAATCAGCGGCATAACATCAAGGGCAAGAAAAGAGCCCAAGAGAAGCTCCCACGCACGTGTAGGAACAAGGTAAAATGTTGTGCCTTGAGAGATATAAACGCCATAGATGTTCGTAAAAAGGGAGATTAAGCCGATACCAATCAACCAAGGGAGATATCTGTTTTTAGAGAAGCGATGTAAAACATTATAGAGAAGCGGGAAAATTGAGACATACAAGAGAAAGAACAAAAGAACCACTACCTGCCGGGGAACAACGTTATCGAGACCATACATCTCTGTAATTAAGGGCTTCAGCTCTATGGCACTAGGAATAAGAGCTAGTCCAGCTATCCATGGTAGGTATCGGCTTTTTGAAAACCGGTTGATAGCTATCAGGAGTAAAGGGAAAAATATGTAGAACTGCTCTTCAACTGCGAGTGACCAAGTGTGGAGCAGGGGTTTTGTTATTGAGGCAGCATCGAAGTATCCTGATTGTAACCAAAAAAAATAGTTTGAAGCAAAAAGCGCAGTAGTAATTATGCTTTCACCGAATGCTCTAAATGCAATAGGATCAAACAGAAAAGCTCCGACAACAAAAGTAAAGGCGATGACCGGAAAGAGTGCGGGAAAGATTCTTCTGATTCGACGTTCATAGAACCGAGCAATGGAGAACTGTCCAGCATGAATATCTTTGAGGATGATTGAGGTGATGAGAAACCCGGAGATAACGAAAAAAACATCAACACCGACAAATCCACCTGAAAATCCTGGGATTCTTGCATGAAAGAAGAGGACTACCAGCACAGCTACAGCTCTGAGTCCATCAATATCAGCCCTATATTTTAATTGCATAAAGTCACTTTGAATTGCATCTCTATAGGACATCTTCCCCGAAGCTTTGCTTCGTGAACGAATAGATAATAAATGAGCTCATACCCCGTAACTCTGCTGCGAGGTAGTTCATTAATCTATTTTTATAAAAAATAATGAGTTGTTGCGATTAGAAAAGAGCGATATTTCCTGTTTGAACGGGAATAATTATCTAACGCCCTTTATCATGAATAACGTCAATCCGTCAGGTATGTTTGACAAGTATCCTGATTGAAAGAAATAAGATAAATGCATCCGGCTGTAAGTTAAATGGTGTGTAATAATTGTTAATGATTCAAAAAGAAAGGAACATTATCTATGACGTTCCACTAAGTTTCAGTAGGGTATAAAAGTCTATTAGTATAGACTCCTTAAAGGAGTTCGAATATTGTCTCAGGATGACTGCTATTTGTTGATTAGTTAATGGTTTATCAATAATCATGCCATAAAATAGCCAGTACTTCAAGATGTATCATATATTATTATTATTATTATATAGGATATACCGATAAAGTTGGCTATTATCAAAGCCAGTGTTTGTAGATTTATTCTTTAAAAGCGCCCTAAATTATAGATATCGTCTCATTATGAAACGTATGAGACAGGAATAATTTTTATGGCATGAAAGCTTTTAATCCCTCTTGAAAAAAAACTTTTCTATTCTCATTATTTTATTAACGCAAAGTTTCTTACTACTTATACCCCTGATCCTGACCATGGTCATCACATTGGCGGCTATGAAACGAACTGGAAGGCTTGGTAAGGACGAAGCCATTCGTACCAATACAGCAATTATTTTCATGATTGTTGGGATGTTGTGAGCCTGTAACCACCGTTCCTCCCTCTCATCAACCCTTGTATTGTGAGGCATCAATTGCCTCCATTGCTTTACGACGGAACCCAAGCGGATCAGAAATATTGGGAACCGGAGTTATTCCACCCCCTGTACCGTTAATGTGCAAGGTTCCGAACCCGAAAATCCGTCCCAACACACTTTGATCAACATGAAAACTTTCAACCTTGCTGTGATTCAGCTCAATCGTACTCCGTTTGATAAACCCGAATTTTGCAATCACCCTTTTGGACGTCACAGCAAGCTCCGTTGACTGATGCTTGATAAAGCCGTCAATACAATACCATAAGGCCGGAATCAGCACTAAAATCCCCGCATTACGCACAAGCAAAGAGACCTGAGCCTCCCCTGCCATAGATGTTTTAAGCGAGTAAATCAAAAGCCCCGCCGAAACGGCACAAAAAACAATCGCCTTTGAAAAAATTATCCAGTGAAGCCTCCCCGCCACAAAAAGCCTCTCCCCCTCCATCATATTCTTCTCAACATACCCCAAAATTTTTACTCCTAATTTTATTTACAAATAGTTACAAATAGGGGACGACATTCATATCGTACAGTTTGATTCAGTTTACCTCTCCCGTCCCGGCTCCAAGCTGATGAATAAAGACTTTTCCATCATTTTGCAACTCCTTCGCCGTTTCAACAATCTTTTGATGGTGCGTAAAAAGAATGACCTGCGTTTTTTCAGCAAGCCCGCTCAGCGCCCTGATTGTAGCCCGCGAGCGTTGGTCGTCAAAATTAATGAGAATATCGTCCACAATAAAAGGCATCGGCTCGCTCGTTTCTATCCTCCATTCAAGAGTGGCAAGACGCAAAGCAAGATAAAGCTGGTCACGGGTCCCTGAGCTCATCGCCTCAACCTGAAGGCAGTTTCCGTTTGACCGGACAGCCTCCAGGACCAGTTGCCCGTGATCATCAACATCACTCCGTAATCCGGTAAATGCCCCCATTGTCAACTCAAAAAAATACCGCCCCGCAATCTTCAGCACAGGATCCTGGTTTTCAGACCGGTATCGCTCAGTCTCATCCCGAAGAATTTTAGCCGCCACTTTTACACGGATATACCGCCCGGTCAATCGTCGGATTTTCGTCAGACAGCACTGTATCGCTTCTGCCAGATCGGCTGCTTTTTCGCTGCCGTCCATGCGCTTAAGCTCGTTTTTTTCCCTGCCGATGCATTCAGACCACTCCTGTATTTCCGGATCTAAAACAACTTTAATATCGTTATTCAATCGCTCTATCTGACCGGGAAGCTCATCAGGATTGACTGATTCGGCCTGAACTTCAAGATCAGCAAGAGCTGTTCCCTCAGCAATGCGACTCAGACGTCTGTCCACCTCAAGAATGTCGTTCGTAAGCTTCTTGAAATGATTCGAGCGTTCTTCTGCCTCAATCAGCTCCTCTCTCGTATCGCAGCAGGCCAGCTGACGCATTGAAGCCATCTCCTCCCTGCAGCTCTGCAACTCTTTATCCCGTATCAAAAGAGCATTTTCCAGAATACCAAGTTCTTCACTGTCACCAAGAAACACCGCCCTCTCCTGACTCGCCCTCCCAAGACGCCCTTTAAGCTCATGAACTGCCGACCGCGCATCAGAAGCAGAAAGATCAGGAGCGATTTTCTCAACAAGAGCCGCCACATCCCGTTCAAAACACCTTGTATCCCGCTCAATCCCCTCTATCCTTTTCCTGAATTCATCAGCATCTTTCAGCTTTTCAAAACACCCCTGCAGCGTATCAATAAAATCTATCGCTTCTGCAGGCAGAGTCCGGCTGTTCAGGCCAAGCGGAGTAACGGCATCATGCCACTCTCGTCGCCACTCTCCCACCTCTCTTTCAGCCTTCGTCAAAGTATCCCTTGCATTGTCCAGGGTTCGCTTCAAATCTCGGATTTTTGACTCTGTCAGTTCACGCTGTTTCTGAACGGCTTCGAGACTATTCAGCAGTTTACGGCCATGGAGAACTATTCCGCTCAGCTCCTCGCCGGGAAAATCACCCACCTTGCCAAACGCCTCAATCGCCACCAAAAGCCCTTTTTTCAGCTCTTGTCGACGTGCAGCCTTTATAGATTCATCTCTCACATGCTTTTCCAGCTCCCTGACCTGAAGCCGCAGACTCTCAAAGGCACCGAGCCATGCCCGCATCTCAGGGGGAGATAACGGTGTAAACGCAAACGGAGCCCATTGTTCATTCCAGCGGCGACTGAGCTCGTTGAACGCCGCAACAGCAAGAACTTCACTCTCACCGGCATCCCTGATCCTCTTTTCAATTGTTTCCAGCCTGCTCTTCAGTGAGCTGTAAAGCTGAACACGATCCGCTTCACGGTACAGCCTGTCCGCAATCTGGTCCGAAACAGAAACCATCCTTTCATAAGCCTCATGCAAAGGGAGCGATGGATTGTAGCTATGGATCTCGTCACCGATATTCTCCCCCAGAATCCATTGCCGGCGCAGCAGCATCCATCCCTGGTCACGCACCCTCCGGTTTTTTGTCAACTCCTCTTCGACAGGCACATGTGCACCCGATTCGAGCTGCTGCAACTGCTCAGCAACCTCTTTGCGCTCCTTTTCAAGATCTGCTTTTTCCTTTTCAAACCGGCGTTTTTTGTCCGTAAGTAACCGGAACTCCTCATCAAAACGATTAACGGTTTCCGGCAAAGGAAGCGCAAGATGTCCCGCAAGCTCAAGGGTCCCGCTCCAAAGCCCGAGGCGATTCAACATCGCAGTGCACTCACTCTCAGCCCGTTGACGATCCTGCCCGAGGCTCACAATCTCCCTGTCAACATCACCTGCCCTCTCAGCGGCCGAAAGCAAAGAAAAAAGCATCCCGGTATCACGAACCGGCAGCAGCGCCTGCAAATCACTGCCGGCTTTTTCCAAAGCCCGTTCTGCATCCTCCACCTGACTCCGAGCCCCTCGGCCAGCCTGCAAAAGTGCTGCATATCTGGAAGCAAGCTCGTGCACGCTCCTTCGCTTCAGCAGACCTGGACGCAAACTCTCAACCTCATCAAGAGATAATTCCGGTTTAATCTGTCGCAGAAGCTTTGCCGCTTCAGAGCGCGATGCAATTCTCTGCCCGTCACGCAGCGGACGGTCACTCCCTGCTTTCAGGTACTCTCCAAGCCGCTGATGCAATTCCTCGATTGCCTCAGCTTCATCCAGAAGTGCCCGGTTCACAGAAAGGCCTTTCATCTTTTCACGGAGTACATGACGCCTGGCCTCCAGCTGGTCATAGTGCAGGCGGGCCTCCCTCTCCTTTTGTTCAAGAATAATGCGGCGATCGCTGAACTCGGGAGGAAACAGACGCACCCCGGTAAGACCCTCCAGCTGTCCCTGCAGATTTTTGCGTTCCCACAGATCGGGTAAAGCCTGCATTAATCGTTCAAGCCTGCGTTTTTCCGTTTCAAGTTTTTGTTTGGACGATTGCAGCTCCTCCTTTTTCCGTAATGCCTTCCCGACGGCTTTTTCCTGTTCCTCCCATTGCCGCCCGGACAGGATTGCCTGCTTGAATTGAGTCTGCAGCTCCTTGTGATGAGCCAGAGCTTCATTGATGGCTTTGCTCGAGCCCTGAGGACGGAAAAGAGAATCACCTTCAGCTTCAAGCTCATCCATGAGAGGTTTTAACGAAGCAAGACCCGCTCCGGCGGCAAAAAGCGATTTGCCGACCTCCCCCTGCTGATCAAGAATCCCCTGACCTCCCGCAACCAGTGTTTCATGATCAATCCCGTAAAGAGCTGTAAAAAGATTCTTTTCAACACCATGCAGAAAAGGCCTCAAAAGAGACGGATCAACCGGATTGTCATTGCAGTCCAGCAGATCTTTCACATTTCTTTTCCGGCGAAAAAAAGTCAGCTCCTTTCCGTCACTTCCCTGCAGGCACCCCCCCACAAGAAGTTGAGAATTCTGGTGAAGAAAATTATCGCTGGTTCGCAGGGGAAAACCAAACAGCAAAGCCTGAAGAGCTCTCATGGCACTGCTTTTGCCCGCTTCATTCGCTCCATACACAATATGCAGGCCGGGTATGCCGCAGGAAAAATCAAGAACCTGTCCGGAAAAAGGTCCAAACGCTTTCAGTGTCAGGCTTTTAATGTTCATGCTGCCCTCTTTGCTCTATTTTGCCCATCAGCAGCTCCTTTACCTCTTCCCGCATTGCTGAAAGCTCCTCTTCATCCGGCCGGAAAGGATCGCTGTCGGCAAGCAGTTCCGGGGGAAGCTTGCTGCGCAGTTTCTCGAATTCAGGAATAAATTCCATAAGGCTCGACGTTTCAAACTCAAGAGCTTCAATCGATGTTCTAAGCGACTCAACAGGCGACTCTCCCCCGATGAATAATGATCCCTCAGGCTTTCTGGTGTTTACCCTCACTTTTTCGATCCACACGTCACCAAAGCTGGCAGCAACCCCCCGTAACTCCTCATGCAGCTGAAGCGATTTTTCATGAAGCGATCCATGCAGTGGCGTTTTCCCTTCCAGAACAATCCTGACGGCAATCGGGCGCCCGTCAGCACGCGCTCTTTCCTCCTGAACAATATCGCGAACGTTGTCAAGCAGCTGCTCGACGCTCTCGCTCAGTGCAGCATCAACCCGGCATAACACCCAGCGAAGAACATCCAGCTCCCGATGTTCAACCGACACAACACGTTCGTCCTGCACCCTCACCAGCGTACACCCTTTCGAACCTGTTTCACGGATATGACGCCCCTGGATGGTACCGGGAAAAACAACCCATGGATCACTGCTGACCTCCTCACGTTGATGAACATGCCCTAACGCCCAGTACTGGTAGCCTTTTGAACGCAGGGCATCAAGAGTACACGGAGCATAAGGCTCGTGACCGGTACGCCCGTTAAGACTGGTATGAAGAAGGCCGATATTGAAAAAGGCTGGATTGCCCTGAGGATAGTTTCCGGTCAGATCATCCGTCACCGATCGGTCCGAAAAACTCTGACCGTACAAAGCAACCCCGTAATCATCAAGAATATGGGTTCCCGCATGCCGGTACGGAAAAAGGGTGACATTGCCGGGGAGTCTGAGCGATCGGGTAATCTGACTCGCGGCATCGTGATTCCCGGAGACCATAAAAACCCGAATGCCTGCATCTTGCAAACGCCCCATTCGGCTTAAAAAATAAATCCCGGTATTATAATCTTTCCAGTCGCCATCATAGAGATCACCGGCAAGCAGCACAAAAGCAACTTTTTCCTCCACCGCCAGATCGACAAGATTATCAAAAGCACGGCGAGCCGCAATCCTGATCTGCTCCAGCGGAGCATCCTGATACTCCTCAAGCCCTTTTAACGGACTATCAAGATGAATATCTGCAGCATGCAGAAAACTGAACATAAATCGCTCATCAAAGTTCAGAAAGAGGGCACATTACAAACCGGATATCAAAAACTCCCCGTATCAGCCCGGGACCATGTCATACCGGAGCGGCCATGGCTTTTTTCGGGCGCGACACTTGCTAAAAGGACAAAATACTTCTAATATGAGATAAGTAAAGGAAAAATATTGAACTATAGGCTTCTTGAGGCATTCACTTTATGAAAAAGATGAGTAAATTGAACCTCATGTTCAACAATATAACTCTCCACGACCATGGGAACGACAACAACAAAAGCTGACCTTGTTAATACTGTTGCACACAAAACCGGTCTCACAAAATCTGAAACAGAATCTGTTATTGATGCATTTCTTGAAAGTGTCATTGATTCGCTGAAATCCGGCAGACGTATTGAAATCAGAGGATTCGGATCGTTCAATATCCGCCATAAGAATCATCGCGATGCACGAAACCCGCGATCCGGTGAAAAGGTAACAGTGGAGGCCAAAGATGTTCCGGTATTTAAAATCTCCAAAGAGTTCAAGCTGGCAGTCAGTGAGAGCCTTAAAGCTGGCAGTTGATATCCCTGTTGCCGAAGCCGGTGATAGTTGCCCCGATGTAAAGTGCAACTATCACGACAGCTGAAGTGGGTAAGAAAAACGTTACTTGCTGTTTTCAACAATATAGGCTACAGAATTGCCGATCTGTGCATCGGTAAACTCAAGATTGCCTCCTTTTGCCGGCATCAGCCCGGTTTTTCCCTGAAAGCCCTTGATTGATTTACTGATTAACACATCCATACCCTGTGCAATACGCGGAGCCCAGGCAGCTTTGTCACCAAGTTTTGGTGTCCCCCCCATGCCGGTTTTATGGCATACTATACAGGCTGTATCATAAACACTCTTGCCAGCCTTTAAATCATAAGCCGCCATGGCATCAATGCCACTGAAGGATAAAACAAAAAAAGCACACAATGCCGCCAATAAAAAACGTGACATAAACTGATTCCTTAATGATGATTAATGGTTACTGCAAAAAAAAGTTATGTAATCCTGAGCGAAAAAAACCAAAGTTCCTCACAAATTTATAAATCTTTCTGACTTTAGCAACGTATTGCCGTTATACCCTCAATCAGTAACCCTCAATAAAAAAACGCCATACTGTTGTCCTCCAGCGTCCATGGATGCCTGCATGGTATTATTATGAAAATTATGAAGTGATTTTTTGGATACGTTTTATTTTTTCACTACAATTGAATATAATGCATTATAACAATTGTTAACGTCTTTCCCTCAATCCCTTTACAAAATAAAACGTAAGCATATCAGTCTCTGATCGGCTGGTTGTGCATAAGGCACTTTTTGTCAACTTCACCATGGTTGATGGATATTTTTTTACAAAAAACAACAGACACTAACACTAAAACTAATAACAAGGAAGCCCCCTTATGAAAAAAATGACATTTGCATATGTAGCGTCGCTATGTATGGTTCCGATTCTGTTCTGGAGTTCTGAGAGTCAGGCAATCCCTTCATGGGGAAGAAAGTACCAGACATCCTGTCTGATGTGTCACTCCGGCATGCCTCAGCGCAATGCAGTCGGTGAGGCCTTCAAAAACAACGGCTATCGCATGCCGTCTGGCGTTGAAGAAGCGTTTACCCGTCAGCAGCAGGTAAAGATTGGCAATGATGAGTGGAAAAAAACCCTTGCGGCTCCTGTCGAAAGCTCTTACCCCCAGTTCGATCCGTTAAGCCTTGCATTCAGCGGCAATCTCATCAACTATAAAGTGCCGACATACACCTCTACCGGCGCTGTATCTTCAAAACAGGAGCTTACCTTAAACGCCCCTAATGTGGCTTCGCTGTTTTTTGGTGGCTCAGTTGGTCAGAGCCTCACGATATTCGGCGAAATAAATGGATTTGGAGGAGCGACAGTGGAAACCGACAAGGACGCAACAACCACCTCTTCTGTTGACACTCCTGTTTCCTGTAACGTAAGGGCGGTCTGGCAATTTTCTCCAGGCCTTAACTTTGCCATCGGCAACAGCTTCAGCAATGTTTCATGGAACGGTTTAGGTGTCGGTGGCGTCGTAAACGTCTCTGGTGTCCTTCCATCTCCGGTAACCTATGCAGAAGTCAACTTCACAAGAGGAGAGACGGCCGGATACTCCCTTGTTGCAGGCACCAGCATGGCAGCTAAATCCACAACACCTATTGTGGGAACATCAAATACCATTGACGATCTGCTCTATCTTCGCGGAAAATATAAAATATTCGGCGCAGGTCTGCTCAGCGGAGCCAATGGAGAACTCGGCGACCCCTATACCGGTCTTGACAACCAGATCACCATAGGCGCCGGACTCACATACGCCAAAAACAGCATTACCGGCGTACCTGATCCGAAAACTCAAATTATTCCAACCATCGGATTCACTGGCAATTATACCGGCGAAACCCTGGTTTACGGCGCTGATATCCAGGGTGTCTATAAAGATTTTCAGATTGGTTTCGCAGCAAGTCACGACCGCGACCTGCAGCTCAACAACTTCAAAATTGAAGCTGGATATTTTATCTATTCCTGGCTTTACGCCAAAGTCGCCTATGCCGACATGGCAAATGCAAGTGTAATAAAATCAAGTCCTTATGACGTGCATCAGCCCACCATTGCTCCTGCACTGTCAGCATGGTTGTCGCCGGCAGTATCACTGACAGGAACCTACGTCTATTTCACCAAAGAGAGAACCGCAAACGCACAAACCGGCATCACCAATCAGAACACGTTTGCTCTTGCTATAAGAGCAAGTTTCTAACCCGTCGATTGCCCCTCTTTTACTCGAAAAGAGCACAGAACACCCGCGTCATAAAAGGCATGATCGTCATTGATGATTATGCCTTTTATGCATGAGCGGGTTTAGGAGAATCAGATATAAGACCTGCAGCTTGGTATAGTTAAGAAAAGAGTGACCTTTCATCGGCAGAAATGCTTGATCATGAGATAAGTTCATGAAAAATATTGAACTATCGATTTGAGAAAACGTTAAGATTATGAAAAAGAAAATTAAATTATAAGCGTACCGTATTGGGCATAAATATATATGGAATGCTCTTCTCTGTTGTATGGTCAGGCTGAGCAATTCTTTATCGAGTCACTCATAACAGTAAAACTCTCACGGCCATGGGAACGACAACAACAAAAGCCGACCTTGTTAATGTTATAGCAAACAAAACAGGTCTCACGAAATCTGAAACAGAATCGGTTGTTGACGCTTTTTTTGAAAGTGTCATTGATTCTCTGAAAACAGGCCGACGCATTGAAATCAGAGGATTCGGATCCTTCAATATCCGGCACAAGAACCTTCGAGACGCACGAAACCCGCGATCAGGAGAAAAGGTGACGGTAGAGCCAAAAGATGTTCCGGTATTTAAAATTTCTAAAGAGTTCAAGCTGGCAGTAAGCGAGAGTCTCAAAACTAATCAGTGAATTTGCAGAAATTGATCACCGCATATTCTGGTATTTCACTTGAAATTACTTAAATTGACACATTTTCCAGTCACTGTTACTTTATTTCTGTCGTTTCACGCACAATTCAGACACGAGAGGCGTGTAACTTAGAAAATGCGTTACCTCTATCACTCCAAAAGAGAGATTGTGCTGGAATCGCAGAAAAAAAAGGTCACTGTCAAATGATCACACTGTTTCACTCATTTCTTGATCCGGTTGTAATTACTTCTTCCGAAGGGATCATCATTAGCGCCAATGAAGCTTTTTCTTCCTGTTTTGATAAAAAACCGGAAGAGTGCAATGAAATCAGCTTTTTTGATTTGCTGCCTTCAGAACATGCAGCCCGGCAATTGGCAATGCTGAAAGAGGTTCTGCGCACGAAGACACCTCTCACCTTTGATTATAATCGCAAAGGTCTCCATCTGCGTAATACCGTCTATCCCTTCAAATCTTCAGAAAGCAGCAACGATCGGCTGCTTATTGTTGCACAGGATATTACTGACATAGGCAAAAAGCTGGAAAATGATCATCTCCAGCTAAAACAGAGCGAAAAAAGATTCAGGGCATTCTTTGAAGGACATTCTGCAGTAATACTGGTTTTCGATCCCGATACCGGCAGCATCATTGACGCCAATCCTGCTGCCGTCAGCTTTTACGGATGGCCCGCAGAAACTCTCCGCACAATGCGTATACAGCAGATCGACACCTCTCCCGCAGACAAAATAACAAGCAACATTGAACAGGTCCGCGCATCGAAGCAGAATGAATTTCTGGTACAGCACAGAAAGGCTGATGGCTCGGTTAGGGATGTTGAGGTATTAAGCAACACCATCAATATTGACGGTACAGACGCACTCTATGCAATTATACACGACATCACCGATCGCAAGCAGGCTGCAGCAGAGAACGACCGTATAAAACATTCATTACTCAGCAATGTCAGCCATGAATTACGATCTCCGATACATGGCATTCTTGGCCTGTCGGAACTGCTGAAAGATCCTGATATAACCAGAGACGAACAGTTAAAATATATCGGACTCATCTGTCATGGTGGTCAGATCCTCCTGCATCTCGTCAACGATCTCATCGACATTTCACGGATTGAAGCAGACAAGATAAAACTGCAGATTGCAAAAACGTCGGTCAATCAGCTCCTGCGCGACCTTCATGCCTTTTACGAGCCCAAAGCCATAGCCAAGGGACTTCAGTTCAGATGCACCGCTGGACTTTCAGACCCTGACAGCTTCATTGAAACAGATGGAGTGAGAGTTACTCAGATATTGACAAACCTTATTCAGAATGCCCTGAAATTCACGAATTCCGGAAGCATCGATATCGGGTATGTCCCAAAAAATTCCATGCTTGAATTTTACTGTCTTGATACAGGCGTCGGAATTCCGTCAGCCATGAAAGAGAAGATTTTCGATCGCTTCCAGCAGGTTGATAACCCCTCAATCCGCAACAATGAAGGCATAGGACTCGGACTGAACATCTCCAGATCATTGGTTGAATTGCTGGGGGGCACCATCGGCGTCGAATCAGAAGAGGGAAAAGGAAGCCGGTTCTTTTTCACGCTTCCCTGTAACCCTCTTGATTCCATACACGCTCAACCGATAAAGGAACCGGCCAAATCATCGGCGGCGACGACCATTCTCCTTGCCGAGGACGACAAAGTGAGCGAACTTCTGATGAGAGCTATTCTGAAAAAAGAAAATATGACCATTCTATCAGCCGAAAACGGCCAGATAGCAGTGGAGATGGCAGCAAACCATCCGGAAATAAATATCGTTCTTATGGACATCAACATGCCGGTGATGAACGGTTTGGAGGCAACAAAAAAAATCAAGCAGCTCCGCCCCGACCTCCCGGTCATCGAACAGACAGCATACACCTCCTCCATAGAGAGGCAAAAAGCCCAGGAGGCAGGATGTGACGGCTTCATCACCAAACCAATCAGAAAGGGCGAGCTGGTTGGCCTCATAAAAGAGCTGCTTAACCGGTAAACTGACCTCAAAGAAAATCGTTCCTTTTTTCTGACAAACAGATGCACCAAATTGAGCAAAGTTTCATTATCATATCATGCAAACTTTCCTGTGCATCCATTTTGACACCGTAACAGTTATGAATTATTCAGTTGCCATCCGTAGAGAGATAACCGTTCTTAAAATAGAAGAAAGCACCTTTGACTATAGCCACAATGAGGCCTTTAACGCCATAGTTGAAGATCTCCTTGCCAAAGAGGAAAGCAAAAACCTTATCATCGACTTTTCCGATATAAAAACCGTTGACCCCGCAGTAATCATCGCCATACGGTTCGCTCAAGAGTTTGCCAACAGAAATGGAGGCGTGGTTATTTTCGTCGCCCTCTGCAAACCGATCAAGGAACTGCTCACATTCCAGCAGCTCGACAAGCAGCTCTACATGTACTCATCAATTCACGAGGTACTGACGCTTATCGCCCCCGATGTAAAAGGCAGAAAACAGGTTCGCCGAAAAAAAACAGTACACCCCGACGACCTCATCGACGAACTGCTCAAGCTTGAGGTTAAAGCCATACCAAAAATACCCGCCGACCTCATCGACGAAATTGATGACGAAGTTGAAGAAACAGACGAAAATCCAGACGCCCCCCTGGATGAATCCGACGAGCTTGCCCCCCCCGCAAAACCATCCCCAAAAAAAGGCCGCCCCACCAAAAAATAGGGGACAAAAAATAGGGGACGACATTCATAACGTACAGTTCACAAAAATAGGGGACGACATTCATAACGTACACTTTCAAACACCACCGGCAGTAGGCCTCCCCCAGCCCACTGCCAACTTCCAGCTGCCCACTCCCCAAAGGGAACTTTTGAGCATTGAAATATGTAACAAAAGAAAAAACATAGTAAGGTTATCAAGAATCAACAACCGGCGTCATCCCGCAATTTCTGGTGCATAATTTCAGTTAACAATTTTGCTTGTACTTGAAGGGGAGAACATAAAAAGGAGCTGCCTTTTATGAACAAGAATAAGAAATCTGTGGACGAACGCTTAGAGTTACGGAGGCGGGCTGAAGAATATCTTGAAAAAAGCGGCCTCAATCCTGACTCCCCGGCCTCCACAGTAGAGTTGACGCGCATACTGCATGAACTCTCGGTTCATCAGGTTGAGCTTGAGATGCAGAATGATGAACTGAAAAAGTCACACGATGAAATCCAGAAAGAACATAGCCGCTACACCGATCTCTACGATTTTGCACCTGTCGGCTATCTGACCCTTGATGCCGACAGCAAGATACTTGAGGCAAATCTTACCGCCGACAGAATGATCTCTTTAGGTCGACATCAGCTGAAGGGAGCCCGCTTTGGCAATTTTATTGTACAGCAAGATCTTTCCGTATTTAATAGCATGATGCAGAAAGTCTTCAAGCGAAGAACAATCGAGCATTGTGAGGTTATGATAAAGAACGTTGCTCCCGAGGCAGCATCACTCCACCGAATTTTTCGCCTCGATGCACTCATCAGCGACAATCTGCAGGAATGCCGACTTACGCTCACCGATATCAGCGATACCCGGCGGGCTGTCGACGCTCTGAAAAATAGGGAAGAACAGTATCGGCGGTTATTTGAAGCCGCCCAGGAAGGGATTTTGATACTCGACTACAAAAGTGGGAAAATCACCGATGCCAACCCCTTTATGACCCATCTGGTTGGCTTTACGCTTGATGAAATCAAAGGAAAAAAACTTTGGGAAATCGGGTTTATTCAGGATAAAGAGCAGATACAGAATGCGTATCTGAAACTGCAATCCGACAATAACACACGTTACACCGATATCTCCCTGAAACATAAATCCGGTCAGATTATTGACGTTGAATTTCACAGCTACGTCTATAATGTCGGCGATCAAATAGCTGTACAGTGCAACGTTCGGGATATTTCTGTCCATAAAAAGTTGAGGGAGTATGAAAAGTCCATTGCAAGCAGCAGGAAGGAGACGATTAATGCTCTGATTGCCATGGTTGAGGTCCGTGACCAATATACAATAGGGCATCAGGGGCGTGTTGCTGAACTCGCAATGGCTCTCGGCAAAGAGCTTGATCTTTCACCAAACTCCTTGGAGGGTCTGCACATGAGCGCTCTCCTCCACGATATCGGGAAGTTTAATATCCCTACCGATATATTGATCAAGATAACCCCATTGACAGAACCGGAAAAGGATATACTGCGCAATCATCCACAGGCGGGATATGATGTTTTAAAGTTTATACACTTCCCGTGGCCGATAGCTCTAATCGTGTTGCAGCACCATGAGCGCCTTGATGGAAGCGGTTACCCCAACAGACTCAAAGGCCAGAGCATCATGGAAGAGGCAAAAATCATCGGAGTATCCGATACCGTTGAAGCGATGACCGGAAACAGGCCCTACAGGGCTGCAATTGGAATCGACAAAGCACTCCAGTACATTCAGCAGGAAAGCGGCAGATTGTTTGACCCGCTTATTGTTGATACCTGTGTCAGGCTTTTTCAAGAAAAGAAGTTCAGCTTCTCACCAAGACCCGCCACCGAAGTTCTTGTTCCACTTAATGCGGAAGAGGGGTACGGCAAAAGTTTATAACTTGCTTTAATGCCTATTAAAGTGCAGCAATGGCAAAAAAGAAAAACAGCAGCAATACGGTTAAATCACCTTCAGAGTTAAGAGCTCAAGCTGAAGAGTATCTTTTGAAACATCAATCAGCCTTGCCGGATTTCCCCTCTTCGCCTGAGGAAATGCTCAAGACAATTCATGAGCTTTCAGTCTATCAGGTCGAACTGGAAATGCAGCAGCAAGAACTTGCTCAATCAGGAGCTGATCTTGAAAAGAGTCTCGACAAGTACACTGAGCTTTATGACTTTGCCCCGCTGGGATATCTTACACTGGGAAGGGACAGCGAAATACTTGATGCAAACCTGACAGCCGCAAAACTGCTTGGAGTTGAACGCTATAAATTACAAGGCATTCACTTCAGAAAATGTATTATGCCTGAAGATTACGGGGTATTTGATGCACTGCTTGACCAAGTCTTCAACAAGAAAATCCCAGTGCAGGCTGAGGTCAGGCTTGCAGGGAATGATCCTCAATCATCTCACAATCAACATTTTCGAGCCGTTCAAACCTTTCGGATTGATGCGGCAATAAGTGATTCATCCAATGCATGCCGTATAATTCTCTCAGACATCACTGAGCAAAAGCAGTCAGAAAACGAACTGCATCGATTGACACATACTCTGCGAGCGATCACCGATTGCAATCATGCACTGAATCACATCACCGATGAAAAGGAGTTGCTGCAAAAGATCTGCAGCATAATGGTCGACACGGGTGGCTACCGGATGGTCTGGGTCGGTTATGCTGAACATAATGAGGCCAAAAGAGTCAGGCCGGTTGCTCATGCAGGTTTTGAGGATGGATACTTGGACGCAGTTAAAATAACCTGGGCAGACGATTCTCATGGTTATGGGCCAGCAGGTACTGCCATACGTACCGGTGAACCCTTTACCATGCGTGACATTCGACATAACCCGAAGTTCAAGCCTTGGCTTACAGAGGCAATCAAACGCGGGTATGCCGCCGTTCAGGGTTTTCCGTTGAAAGTAGGCAATACAGTGATTGGGGCATTAACCATTTATTCTGAAACGCCATATGCCTTTGAAGCAAAGGAGATTGAGCCGCTCACTGTTCTGGTAAATAATCTGGCCTATGGCATCACGGTATTACGAAGTCTTGAAGAAAAACAGAGAGTCGTTGATGATCTGATTGAAAACCAGAAGCGATTCCGGCAGACATTGGACGCAACACACGCGGGTGTTTGGGAGGCTGATTTAAAAACCGGCGAGAATATTTGGTCTGATGAAATATGGGAGTTGTACGGTCTTGAACGGGACAGCGCCAAGCCATCTAATGAGCTCTGGCAAACGACACTGCATCCCGATGACAGGAAAGATATAATCAGGATAGTTGAAGATGCTGTACAAAAAGAAAATGCGCTGACAGTTGAATATCGTGTTAATCATCTTGACGGAACTGTTCACTGGCTCAAGGTTCAGGGTATGCCGTTATGCAATGAAGAAGGTCTTCCGGTTCGTTATATCGGCACATGTATTGACATCACCGATCGCAAACAGGCCGATCAACGTATTGAAGCATCTACAGTGAAACTGGAAGCGGCATTGGAGAGTATGAGTGACGCCGTATTCATTTCTGATATACATGGGCAGTTCACCGATTTCAATAACGCCTTTGCGACATATCATCGATTCCGAAACAAAGAGGAATGTGCCAGAACATTCGCTGAGTACCCGGATATTTTGGATGTATTCATGACCGACGGTGAACTGGCTCCGATAGAACAATGGGCAGTCCCCAGGGCTCTGCGGGGCGAAATCGCAACAAATGCCGAGTACATTTTGCGACGAAAGGATACAGGCGAAACATGGGTGGGAAGTTACAGCTTTGCTCCTATCCGCAACAAAAACGGGGAAATCATAGGGTCGGTGGTTTCCGCTCGCGACATCACTGAGCGTAAGCATATAGAGGAAGCACTGAGGAAAAGTGAAGAGAGGTTCAGAAAACTCTTCGAAAATCACTCAGCAATCATGATTCTTTATGACCCGGACACCGGCTCAATTCTTGATGCCAATCCTGCAGCCGTCAAATTTTACGGATGGCCGATTGAAAAACTCAAGCTGATGCGGCTTCAAGAAATCAATACCTACTCCTCTGACGAACTTTTCAGCAACATTGCAAAAGTCAGAGCCTCGAAGCAAAGCGAGTTCCTGGTGCAGCATAGAAGGGCAGATGGCTCAGTTCGGGATGTTGAAGTATTCAGCAACGCTATCGAGATTGATGAAAAGACTATACTGTATGCCATTATTCACGACATCACCGAGCGAAAAAAAGCTGCGGAGGAGAGCGACCGCTTGAAAGCAGCATTTATTGCCAACATCAGTCATGAAATCCGCACCCCGATGAACGGCATTCTCGGCTTTTCAGAACTGCTGAAAGAGCCCAACCTATCCGGCGAAGAACAGGCAGAGTATATCGAGCTCATTCATCGGAGCGGCCAGCGCATGCTGAGTCTGATTAATGATCTTATGGACATCTCACGTATTGATGCCAATGAAATAAAGCTGGAAATAACACCAACACCAGTCAACAAGCTGCTGCTTGATCTTCAGGCATTCTTCCGGCTTCAAGCCCAGCTGAAGGGATTACGCCTCAGCTGCAGCCCGGGACTCGCCGACAGCGAAAGCATCATACAGACAGACAGCCTGAAGCTGAACCAGATATTGTCAAACCTTATCCAGAATGCGCTGAAATTTACACCCTCAGGCGGCATTGATTTCGGCTATACCAGAAAAGATAACCAGCTTGAGTTTTATTGCATTGATTCAGGTATCGGCATCCCAGCCGAAAAAAAAGAAAGGATTTTCGAACGCTTCCATCAGGTTGACATCTCCATTTCCCGCAATCATGAAGGGGCGGGTCTCGGCTTGAGCATTACCAAGTCCTTCGTCGAACTGCTGGGCGGCACCATCAGGGTCGAATCAATTGAGGGAGCAGGCACAACATTCACCTTCACCATCCCCTACACCCCCGCAGCCCCAAGCCAACAGCCCCCTGCCAACTCCCCACTGCCAACGGCCCACACCCCACTCCCCACAGCCCACTGTATTCTCATCGCCGAAGACGATCCGCTCAGCACCATACTCTTTCAAAAAAACCTGAAAAGCGAAACCCTCTCAATTCTGCATGCCGTCAACGGCTGGGAAGCCGTAGAACTTGTCCGGCATCATCCCGAAATCAATATCGTCCTTATGGATATAAAAATGCCGGTAATGAACGGTTACGAGGCTGCCAGAGAAATCAAAAAGCTCCGCCCCGACCTCCCCGTAATCATCCAGAGTGCATTTACATCAAAAGAAGATAAAGAAAAAGCCAAAGCAGCAGGCTGCAACGGGTTCATCACCAAACCAATCAACAAAAGCGAAATCCTCGACCTGATCCAGTCTCTTCTCAACTGGTAAAAATAGGGGACGACATTCATATCGTACAGTTCTCCAGCAAACTCCCCCCATCCCCCACAGCAATCATTTCCAGCAGCCTGTCGGACTTACGACTTGCCGGTTTGTCGCAAAAATAAAAAATAGGGGACGACATTCATATCGTACAGTTCTCCAGCAAACTCCCCCTCCCCCCCAGGAACGCCGAGCCCCAGCTCGGCAGTAACATCATCCTCCCTCCCCCACAGCAATAATTTTCAACCCTAAACCCTCAGCACTAATACCGTGTAACACCCCCGTCCTCATAAAGGATATTCACTTTACTCCAAAATTATTATTTGAATATATAGACTATACCGAGGTAATGATTGAATGGAAAAAGGAAGTTCACCATTCGAGGCCAATTTCCGCCACGCCTAAACCACACCGCCACTATTGCCTCACTCAACACTGAAATAGCATGCCGCACAACCAATTCTTTTGCGTAATATAATCATAAGAACGCCGCTATTAACCCATTATTACATATACAAGTAGAAGAAAATGAGCCCTATTGCCCGTCACCAAAAATCATTTTCATTCAAAACGCTCTTCAGCTTTCTCGGCCCGGGCTTTCTTGTTACTGTCGGCTTTATTGACCCCGGCAACTGGGCAACGAACATTGAAGCTGGTTCCACCTTCGGCTACGAACTGCTCTGGGTAGTCACCCTCGGCACCCTTATGCTTATCCTTATCCAGCACATGGCCGCCAGGCTCGGTATAGCATCAGAAAAATCACTGGCTGTAAATATCCGCGAAAATTTTCCAAAGCCTGTAGCTGCTTTTCTTGGTTTCAGCGTCATCCTTGCATGCATCGCCACTGATGTAGCTGAATTGTTGGGCGGAGGTATCGGATTCGCTCTGCTTTGCGGCTTTCCTCTCTGGGTCGGTGTCCTGCTGACGCTTCTTCTTGAAGTATTCCTGCTCGTCAGCCAGCGCTACCATCGAATCGAAAAAATCATTATCGGATTTCTCGGAATTATCACCCTCTGCTACATAGTTGAGCTTCTGATAGTCAATCCGGACTGGAATGTTATAGCTCCTGATCTTGTTATCCCAAGTATCGGAAAAAAAAGTATTTATATCGCCCTTGCCATCCTCGGTGCACTCGTAATGCCTCACAACATTTTCCTTCATTCAAACGCTATCCACAGCCGCCAATGGGGAGCTTCTGAACAAGACAAGAGGGATCTTCTCCGATATGAAAAAATAGACACCTTCTTCGCCATGACCCTTGGATGGATTGTCAATTGCGCAATGATCATCGTTGCTGCAGCCGTATTTTTTCGCAATCATATTCCCGTAACAACAATTGAACAGGCCTCAGTAACGCTGAAACCACTTGCAGGCCGGTTTGCAGGAATCCTCTTTGCTGTTGCCCTCGTCTTTTCCGCCGTCAGCTCCTCCATTACGGTATCAATGGCCGAAGCCAACATCATAACCGGATTTCTGGGAAAACCCGAAGATCCCCGAACCGTACTCTACCGCTTAGCTGTTTTTATTACAGCAATTCCGGCGGTATTGATTATTCTCTTGAGTGTAGAAACCTTTCGCGTCCTGATTCTGAGCCAGGTAATCCTGAGCATTCAGCTCCCCTTTACCCTTATTCCCCTTCTCATCCTCTGCCGCAGCAGCAAGGTGATGGGAACCTTCAAAAGCCCAAACGGGGAATTTATCGCAGCCTCACTTATTTCTGCACTTGTTATCGCTCTCAACATCTATTTTTTTTATACAACAATCACCGGAGGAAACTGACATGCCCCTCTATAAAAACATCCTCGTTGCCATCGACTGCTCAAAAGTCGATAATATTATTCTCAACCATCTCTCCCCGCTTGCCCTTAAGCTTGGCGCCACCCTGCATCTTCTTCACATCGTCCACTCCCATACCCTCGATCAGGATCGCCACCTCCGCCAGCAAGCCCTCACCATACTGGATGGCTACAGTAAAAAACTCCAGACAGCAGGTATTGAAACCGCTGTTCTTATCAGAAGCGGAGAACCTGAAACAGAAATCATTAATGAAATTGACCAGCATCCATACGACCTCCTGGCAATGGCGACCCATGGCCATAACCTCCCCGAAAGAATAATCTTCGGCAGCGTTTCCCGCACCCTCCGCCAAAAAATAACCATCCCCCTCCTCCTCATCCCCCCCCAGCAATAATTTCCAACCCGTACCCTCCACCCCTCACCAGTTAGGGAACGCCGAGCCCCAGCTCGGCATTAATATCATCCCATATCCCTCACAACTCTATTCGTTTGCAATAACGAACTCCCCCGGAAAACCTTATATTCTCTGATTATCGCACTCATGCCCGCAATAACCGCAAGGGATAAACAGTGTAATCTTTGCCCCTTATTTTTTATCGAACACATAATTGTAAATATGGAACCAATAGAGTCTATCACCGGCAGTCGCTCATGGCCACATCCTGAACTTCTTGCAGATCTCGCCCGCCTGCGCCAGACAGCCCCCCTCACCCATTGCATTACCAATAGTGTAGTTACAAATTTTACCGCCAATGTGCTTCTTGCCGCCGGAGCCTCACCGGCAATGGTTGTAACCATTGAGGAAGTTGCCGATTTCGTGCGTATTGCCCAGGCGCTGTTAATCAATGTCGGCACTATCACAACTATAGACGCCGAAATCATGCTCAAAGCGGCCTCTACAGCACAACAGGCAAAGACTCCATGGGTTCTTGATCCGGTTGCTGTCGGAGCACTTAAGTTTCGAACTGATATGGTGTTTGAACTCATCAAGCATAAGCCGACGGTTATACGGGGCAATGCTTCTGAAATTCTTGCAATGAGTGGCTTGGCAGGCGGAGGAAAGGGTGTCGATTCGACGGCCTCATCTCTCGTCGCACTACCGGCAGCTCTTCAGCTTGCCGAAGGGACAGGAGCGGTCATAGCGCTCAGCGGAGAGATCGATTATATAACTGACGGCAGGGATGTCATCGCTATCCCGGGTGGACATGAAATTATGACAAAGGTTACAGGCACAGGATGTTCCCTTGGTGCCTTGATCGCCGCATTTTTACCGGTAACCGAGACACCGCTAAGGGCAGCTTCAGCCGCCTCTGCAATCTTCGCCGCAGCAGGTGAACGTGCTTTCGCAGAATCTCGTGGCACTGGTTCTTTCAGTGTGGCATTTTTGGATCAGCTTTCAAAAATTGGCGTTGCAGAAGAGTAACTGCTTTATAGAACCCGATCATAAAAAAAGAACTGATCTCCAAAGAACGCAAAAAGGGAGCTGAAAAAATTTTCAGCTCCCTTTTTGCATCAATCAATAGCTGCAACTCATTAAAGATCACCCTGTCATTTATGATGATGATGGCTATGGCTATGGGAATGATGGTGATGATGGGTATGGGTGTGATGATGATGAGCGGTGCTAGCCAGTGCATCATTATTGACACTGCCGAGAAGAACACCCACGACACCGGCAATTCCGGCAAGCTGTAAAAATATTTTTTTCATAATTATTCGAGTTAATTTTTTGGGATCAAAGGAATATATGCGACCACTGAAGTTTCATAATATCTCCCTCCTATAAGTAGTGATTTTTTTAGTAAAAAAAAATCAAAAACCATTAAAATATGTGATATGTCCGGGTTGCTCAGGTATTGCATATCTACAGTAAAAACAATCAAATACTTAAATATTATTTTTTATTCAACAATTAATACATTAATATGATTCAGAAAATATGAATATTTTATCCTGCGCCCCTTTTTATGCAGGTTTTCATACACCTTTTCGGAGGCATCTTCCGAATTCAGACACTCCGAAATACAACATCCTGCTCATATCTGCATGAGCCTGTATTGAAAAAAGCTGTTTGTTTCCGTGAACAGTTCGCAACGATAAAATATTACAACATCAATTAAAACAAGCTGTTACATCAACAATCTAAATAAAATACCTCATGTCAAAAGCTGAATTAGTTGAAAAAATTGCCGAACAGGCCAACTTGACCAAAGCAGATGCCGATCGCGCCCTCAAGGCCTTTATCAATGCCGTATCATCTTCTTTGAAGAGTGGCGAAGATGTAACCCTCGTAGGATTTGGCACATTCACCACGGTTGACAGGGCAGAAAGACAGGGACGTAATCCCCTCACGGGCAAGGAAATTACAATTGCGGCAAAAAAAGTCGTAAAGTTCAAGCCGGGCAAAACTCTGAAAGATCAGATCGGTGGGTAACCATTGACCGCTTACAGCACACTACTCATAAGAAAGTCCATCACGCAGAAGGTATGATGGACTTTCTTTTAGTCTACTCGGCCGATATTCTCCCCCCCCCCGACTGCTCTATTTTTTTGCCGGAAGCGGCCACTTGACCGGCTCGCTTGATTTTGGCGGTAAAATCACATCTTTTTTTATCGGCGCAGACCTCCTCTCTTGTTCAACATCAGAACCTGATGCCTTATAAAGCAATTGTTTGCCTTTCTCATAAGCCCAGGCCAATATTGATCTTCCCTTTCCTTCCTTCGAATCCATAGCCGTTGATATTTTGCTCATTAACAATCCACATCCCGAAAAATCTCATGCTCCTCACTATACACATAAATAGCGCAACTTCCCCTGAATATATTGTTCATAAGCGCCAAACCCCGCCATAAAAGCATCTCAGAACATCGAATGGGCACCAAGCTCCTGACCGGCAAGTCCCCCTTTCAAAACCCGGGCATAAAAATCCCGCAAAGTATCACTCCCGTAAGATGGAGTTGCATCAGCATCGTATCGACCAGTTACGGTATTCAGCACCAGCATGGACTCAGAAGTATAGTAGCGCCCTATCCTGGCAAACTCCGCCTTATCCTTCAGCATCGGGAAAATCTTTGAAAGAGCCGATAACACAGGAATTATTATATCGAACATCAAAATCGGAACTTTTTTAAACTTCGGCTCACGGCCTGAAAGTTCAAACAGCAGCTCCCCCTGCTCTTTAGCAGAAATGGCCTTGCCCGGTCCGCCAATGGGAAGAATTTTATTCTTTTTTGAAGCATCTTCAAGACAGTCAGCCATAAAACGCGCAAGATCCGCCTCGCTGATCGGCTTGCACGATGTAAGTTCACCATTGCCGAACATGATATAGGGCTTCCCTTTTTTTACAGACTCCACCTGCCCGGCAATAGATTTAAAAAAAGCCGTCGGACGTACAATCGAATACGTCAACCCCGACTCGATCAGCTCCTTTTCAAATGCAAGCTTGGCCCTCTGAAATTCAAGCATGGGCTTCTGGACACAGATAGCCGACAGCAGCACAAACTGACCTGCTCCGGCAGCCTTAGCTGCTTCAAGCGCATTATGAGTTGCCTGATAATCAATCATCCATGCATCCTTTATTCCTCCTGTACGCGAAGTCAGGCATGAAACAACGGCATCAAACCGCTCGCCCCGTATACCATCCTTTAAAAGGGAATTCAAGGTGCACACATCCCCGAAGCGAACCTCTGATCCCTGCAGTTGCTGCTGTGTCAATTCAGCAGTAGTCGCAGCATCAATCCCTGAACGCTCACGCGCAAAGCTTACCACCTGGTAACCTCTGGCCACAAGTTCACGAACAACGAATTTGCCGATATAACCCGTAGCGCCCACCACAAATACGCGTTGCAGCTGCCGGTCAGAAGAGTTGCCTGAAAAAGAAAAACTCAAAAGTCAAAAAATTTATACGGTTGAAAGATTGCTGTCAGCCAGTGCGACTGTATGACCCAAAAATTATTTAAAAAATGCCTGAATACCTCACAATCAATACTAAAAAGCCCCCTGACCCTTCAAGAGTTTCCCCGCATTCCCCTCCCCATGATAGAGGCGCACTCCGCAGACATTCAGTATCGAACTATAATCTTTAAATGTTTTTTACACAAAAAAAACTCCCCATTCGCCCCATTACAGAACAATGTTCCCTGCTTTATAAAATTTATATTGTAAATTATTACAATATAAATTGGTATATATTTTTCTCCGCCATGGCGAAAAAACAGCAAAGCAATAATCCGGCAACAAAACTGATCTCAGAGTTAAGGGCTCTTGCCGAACAACATCTCTTGCGCAATCAATCCGATGCACCGGACTTACCGTCCTCCCCCGAAGAAATGCGCAAGATAATCCATGAGCTTGCCGTTCACCAGGTCGAACTTCAAATGCAGCAGGATGAACTGATTCATTCAAGGACTCAGCTGGAACAAAGTCTCGACAGCTACACTGATCTTTATGACTTTGCCCCGCTGGGTTATATCACTCTGAATCATGACAGTAAAATACTTGAGGCTAACCTGACCGCTTCAACAATCCTTGGCGTTGAGCGCTCCCGATTACAAGGTCTCCTTAACTTGAAAACATTTATAGTACCTGCAGACTATATGGTACTTGATGCACTGCTCGAAAAAGTATTCAAAAAGAGAGTCACCTCCGCCTGTGAAGTTATGCTTTTGTCTGACGACACTCAACCATCTCAGCGTAAGAACTCACAGGCCGGTCGCATACTTCGGATTGATGCTTCAATGAGTGATAACTCATTTTCATGCAAAGCCATTATCTCTGATATCACCGCTCAAAAAAGCGCTGAAAATGAAATACACCGGCTGAATAGGGCACTTCTGGCAACGAACAAATGCAACGAAGCACTGATTCATACCTCTGATGAATATGCATTGCTGCAAAAAATCTGCTCCCTCATAGTTGAAACTGGTGGCTACCGGATGGCATGGGTTGGTTATGCAGAAAAGGGTAAGCACAAAAACGTCCTCGCGGTTGCTCACGCCGGATTCGAGGATGGTTACCTTTATAAAGCCAGAATAACCTGGGCCGATACTCCTCTTGGTCAAGGTCCGACAGGAACGGCCATACGCACCGGCGAATCATGCATAATGCGTGACATCCACAATAATCCGCTTTTTCAATCATGGCGGGAAGAGGCTGTCAAACGTGGGTATACTTCTGTCCAGGGCTTACCCCTCAAAACGGACCATGAAATATTTGGGGCCATAACCATATACTCTGAATTACCGTTTGCCTTTAATGCAAAAGAGACAGAGCTGCTCAAAGCCCTGGCGGACAATCTTGCCTACGGCATCACGACATTGCGCAACCGTAAAGCGCATGAAGAGGTTGAGAATCAGAATAGAAAATTGAGCACTGCCATAGAGCAGAGTTCGGTTATTTTTATGGTGACCGATTCTCAGGGTAATATAGAGTACACAAACCCGAGGTTTACGGAATTGACCGGCTATACTGATGAAGAGGTAAGAGGAAAAAATCCTCGTATTTTTCAGTCAGGCCTGATGCCACTGACCATCTATCAGGATCTCTGGCAGACCATTCTTTCAGGAGTCGCCTGGCGTGGAGAGCTGCAAAACAGAAAGAAAAACGGTGACCTCTACTGGGGTTTGGCGGTAATCACGCCGATATATAATTCAGGAGGAGCAATAAGCAGTTTTGTTACCGTTATGGAAGACATCACCTCTGCAAAAAAATATCTGCAGGAACTGAGTGATGCCAAAGAAAAAGCAGAAGAAAGCGATCGATTGAAGTCAGCTTTTCTGGCAAACATCAGCCACGAAATCCGCACACCGATGAACGGCATCCTCGGCTTTTCAGAACTCCTGAAAGAGCCTCAGCTTTCCAGTAAAGATCAAAGCGAATATATCGACCTCATTCAACAGAGCGGCCGGCGCATGCTCAATCTCATCAGTGATCTTGTAGACATTTCACGCATTGATGCCAAAGAGACAACGCTGCAGATAACCAAAACGCCGCTCAACACTCTCCTGCTCGACCTTCAGACACTATTCAGTCTTGAAGCTCAAAAAAAAGGATTGCGGCTGCACTGCAGCCCGGGACTTTCTGACAGCGAAAGCATTATTGAAACAGATAGCGATAAACTCAGACAGATTCTCTCAAACCTTATTCAGAATGCCCTGAAATTTACAACCAAAGGCGGAATTGACTTCGGTTACACCAGAAAAGAGAACACCCTTGAGTTTTACTGCATCGACTCAGGAATCGGCCTTCCGGTTGAAAACCGTGAAAAGATTTTTGACCGCTTCCACCAGATCAACACCACCTTGACCCGCAACCACGAAGGATCAGGCCTCGGCTTGAGCATTTCCAGGGCATTCGTACAACTCCTCGGCGGCACCCTCACCGTCAACTCCATCGAAGGCGCCGGCTCAACCTTCACCTTCACCCTCCCCTACACCCCCTCTTGTTAGCCGGATTACGGCCAAAAACCCTAAATACAGAGTTATACCGTATGTTTATCATGATAGCAATTCTGAATAGGGAGAAAGCACATTTCTAAGTGAGACAATAATACTCTGAAATGTCTTAAATTGAGACACCCCCTTGTTTCACCTCTATAGGTGAGTAAAGTCGCTATCGGCATAAAACGGTATGGTATTATAGATTCACCCAGCAAACATCGAATAACAGGATCTCCCCGCTTCGGCAGGGTTTGATGTATACGATCATTGGCATATAATTTAACGTAATACTTAAAACGGTGAGAAAAGAGAGTTTGTGATAAGAAATGACTTTAGGGGATCTCTATTTATTCTAAAGTGCTATAAGTATATAATATATAATAAAATAGCGTCGTGAAATAAGGGCTATAATTCGTATTTTAATGAAACCACTCTCATTAAGCCCTTCATCATGAAAAACATCAATCCATTAGGCATGTTTGACGAGCATTTTCTGCTTGAAAGACTCACAAAACTCAAAGATCCTCTCGTCAAACTTGAAGCACATATTGAATGGAAGATTTTCGCTCCAATACTTGATGTGGTGTTCAATAAGCCTGAAAACAGATGCAATGCTGGCAGGCCGCCTTTCGACCGGGTTTTGATGTTCAAAATTCTTATTCGCCAAAGCCTCTACAATGTTTTGGATGACCAGATGGAGTACCAAATCACTGATCGCCTGAGTTTTAAACGATTTCTCGGCCTGAAATCGAGTGACCGAGTCCCTGATAGTAAGACCATTTGGAAGTTCCATGAAACCCTTATTCAAGAAGCGGTTATTGAAGCATTGTTTAATCGATTTAACCAAGTACTTGATGAGCAATGTATCTTTTCTAAAACAGGTCAGATAGTTGACGCCAGTTTTGTTGAAGTTCCCCGACAACGAAATACCCGGGAGGAAAACAAAGAAATAAAAGCCGGTATAACTCCCGCAGCATGGAAAGAGAAACCCAATAAGCTCAGGCAGAAAGACGTCGATGCTCGCTGGACCAAAAAGAACAACATGCTGTTTTACGGCCACATATATTACATCAAAGTTGATCAGGGAACAAAACCCATCAGCACTTATTCTGTCAGTAGTGTGTCTGTTCATGATTCCCAAGAGCTTGAAGCGCTCATCGATCGTGATGACGCTGGCCAGAAACTCTATGCCGACAGTGCTTATACCGGCCAGGATGCAAGCATTGACAAGTGTGGCATGACAAGTGAAGTGCATGAAAAAGGCGTCAGAAACCACCCGTTGACGAATGAACAGAAAACATCAAATCGCGTGAAATCAACTTTCAGAGCAAGGGTTGAACATATCTTCGGTTATATGACCAACAGCATGGACGCCATGTATATCTGTACGATCGGAATCCTAAGAGTTGAAGCAAAAATTGGTCTGACGCATTTGACCTACATCATGATGCGGTGTGTACAGCTCAAGAAAAAAATCTGTGCTGTTATGGGATAAGAGCGTCCGGTTGGAAGTAAAACGGTGTATTTAATGTCCAAATCGTGACAAAGAACAGTTGTTACCAGTTCAAGAAAAACTGAAATGATGACCTATGCCGTTCGGCCCGCTTTCAGTGGTGTTAAAAATCATTTAATCGAGGTTCCAATAATAGAGAAGGATAAAATTCCTTGTATGTTTTTTATGCTATACGGAAAGGCTTTTGCCAGTGCATATTCGAGGTCATCCAATGTCATATTTGCCAGAACCGGACTTATAATTCCACTTTGCGGTGTACCGGCTTCTGTAGTAAAGAGCTGTTTTTGATACTCAAATCATGCCTTGAGCCATTTCTGAAGAATCATTTTGTCAACTGGTATGTTGTCGATCAACCATTCTTGGCTGATAGTATCGAAACAAGCTTTGATGTCCGCTTCGAGCACCCATTGGGCGCGATCGCCCCTTGCAAGACAGGAGAAACATTTTTCCCCTGCATCTGCTGTTGAGCGCTCAGGTCAGAACCCATAGGAGTGCCGATCAGCAGTAGTTTCGGCAATGGGTTCCAGTGCCAGCAGATAAAGAGCTTGCATGGCACGGTCTAGCATCGGTATACCGAGAGGTCGTGTTTTGCCCTTCTTTTTCGGAATAAGAACTCTCCGAAGTGGAAGCGGCTTGTAGCCTCTCCGTTGCAACGATGATATCGCATTAGTCTTTGCTTTTGCTTTTGATGTGTTCCAGATAACCTTGTCAACTCCGGGAGTATTTTTCCCCCGGTTTTCACTCACTCGTTTGACGGCTAGAATGAGTAGGTCAGCAACCACTGCAAGGCTTTTACCTTGCCATGTTTACCAGCCTGTGTTGCCTTTACAATAGGCGCCTGAAGCTTTTTTACCTGTCGCCGAACTTGAGACCAGTTGATCACAGGCCAGCCTTGGTCGGAAGGCGCACATACCAATAAATCAGTATCCATTTGCATTCTTCCTGTTAAAAAAAATCTTCAGATTTCTTGTAAAGCGAGACCATAAGGTAGTCTAGCCGTTTTCACGGAGGATGATGTTGCAACCCCTATCCACCCCATTACAAGGCGGCATTTGCTTTTTGCTTAATCCTTTACCCACAGCTACATGGTCGTTCCTTACGGTTCGATTGCCCGAAAATCGGGCGAAGCTATGGGCATACCGTGTTCCGTGTAATGAATATGCGAGTGAGATAGGCTCCATCTTTTCACCGGCGGGGGTTATTGGCCGTGTAAACTCAAACGAAACAGTAGCTTGCGCTTGTTAGTAGTCACGATGTTTATTGATGATTCACTTACGTTAGCCATGTCACTCTGCCACTTGACCATCTCCGCCTGCTACTGGCAGATTCAGCATTCCCTAACGGGTCCGCCTACAGTTTCCTGCGGGTACTTTTCCCGACAGCTTCACACAAGGCAATTGCTTATCTTGCATGTGTCGGTCAGCTCCGCTGACTGAATAGCGAGTCCGTTCTACCGGACAATTCCAATACGCAACTTCACATCGCACTGAATTATACAGGCTATAATCTCGAGTCCAGTTCTTTGTTAAGGGAATGTCTTTGAGATTAACGAAGATCCAGTTAATGTGGCTTTTGCCATTTTCTTGAAGACATCGTCAAAGACTGGAGATACGAATCGAGATCCTTCAGTAGATATATGTCCGGAATTTCGATAGAGGAGTTTGTTATTAGCAACCACGATTACGTGTCCTGCTTTATCAAACATTCTATACTCCGGAGAAAGCAGTGTCAGATTTTTCTTTTGTGCTAATTCAAACAATACTTTATTAATATTCTTATTGTCTTTATAATAGTCATTATAGCTATCCTCCGGAAGCTTGTAGAATTCTTTATATTTTACAGATAACCATATTGCTTTCACCGGCTCAAATGTTAGTGATGGGAAGTCTTCTATCAAGATTACTTTCCGATTCATCTTTTGTAGAGTATCAATAGTTTTTTCTAATCCAGAACTCACCAACTGAAGATCAGAATTGCAGTTCATATAATTATGGTCAATATCATCTAATGTTAGAGTTATGCTTTTTGTGTAAACCGACCATAATGCCGCAATAAAGACCGTTTTTATTTCTGGATGAGATTTTATAAATTCCATTACTTTTTTATTGAAATAATATTCTTGAAGTTTCTTACTTCGATCTATACCTATTATCGGAGGTGTCGAACTAAGTGTAGTTACAAATCCAGATAATCCATATTTTATTGATAAATCTTGCATTGCCGGAATGTAACTCATTGCGTGAGAGTCTCCCCATAAAACAAAACTTGGCTTTATATTTTTCGCTCCAATTTGAGGAATAATTCCTCCATCCATATTGACCTCAATTTGGCCATATTCACAATTATCATACCAGTCCCAATGTGCAGCCCCTGCAATTCTTTCAATCGCCTCTTGGCAACGACCGGGCATACCGCTTTCAAAATAAATCATTCTTCCGATGATTGACGCAATAACCATGACTATTGCAGATAGAGCGAAGAGTTTTTTTCTCTCTGGAATGATAGGCTGGTTGCCTCGAAATGGTTGTTCAATAAACCTGAGAGAAAATGCTGAAATCAGAAAAGTTGCGAGGATGATTCCAATAATTTCAAGAGATGTTAGGTCTCTGGAAATCATATACTTCGCAAACACAAATAGTGGCCAGTGCCAGAGGTATAGTGAGTATGAAATGAGTCCGATGTAGACGATAGGTTTGAGACTGAGGAACTTGCTGATGACTGACGATCCGCCGCCTATCCCGCTATAGATAATCAAACTGGCGCCCATTACTGGCGCAAGAGCCGCCGCACCTGGAAAAACTATTTCTTCAGTATAGAACCTCACGCTTAAAACAATGAGGCCGAGTCCAACGATAGAAAAGAAGTGTCGATGGAAGTTCGATTGGAGTTGAGGTATAACTCCAAGTGCAAGAATTGATCCGAAAAGCAATTCCCAAGCTCGAGTAGGGACAAGGTAAAATGTTGCTGTTTGATTTAGATAAGTCCCATAAATGCTAGTAATAAAAGATACGATTCCGATACATAGTAAACATATCAGGTATTGGTTTTTCGTGAAGCGATTAAAGATGTTATAGAGAACTGGAAATATTGAAATATATAAAAGCCATAAAAAAATGTTTACAACTTTCAGAGGGATAATGTTATTGTAGCCATTTATATCTTTAATGAGAGTATTTAGTCCAAAACCAAAAAGACAGGTAGTAAGTCCAGCCCCGATTATCCATAAAAGATATTTATTCTTTGAAAACCGGTTAATAGTGATAAGTAATAGAGGAAATAATATATAGAACTGTTCTTCGACAGCAAGGGACCATGTATGAAGCAGAGGTTTTGTTATTGAGGCAGTATCGAAATACCCTGACTCCCTCAAAAAAAGAATGTTCGAACTAAATAAAGTCGTGGCTGTTATGCTTGTGCCTAATATTTTAAATAAAAAAGGATCAAATAATAAATATCCGACGGCGACTGTAAACGCAATAACAGGGAAGAGAGCCGGAAATATTCTTCTTATTCGTCGCTCGTAGAACCGTGCAATAAAGAATTGTCTACCGTGAATCTCTTTGAGAATGATGGATGTGATGAGAAAACCAGAGATGACAAAAAAAATATCAACACCGACAAATCCACCTGAAAAGCCAGGGACGCCAGCATGGAAAAAAATGACTACCAAAACAGCTAAGGCCCTTAGGCCATCAATGTCCGCCCTATACTTTAATTCCATCAATATGTAGGTTCTAGTGAATTAAGCGACCAATTCTAAATTCTCAATTATCCCGCAGACATTGCTATTGGCACAATAGAGGTCTCAACATGCCATAGAGTTCGGAAAGTCATTCTTAAGTGTCCGTTTGATTCATTATTGCCACTCCATGACTGTATGTATCTCTCTAAATAAAAAAATAATAAATCAAGAGCCGGTGCTCAAGATCTTTGCTAAAACAGGTCAGATAGTTGACGCCATTTTTGTCGAGGTTTCCCGACAAGGCAATACCCAGATTGAAAACAAAGAAATAAAAGCCGGTATAACTCCCAATGCATGGAAAGAGAAGCTCAAAAATGGTTCGACCTAGTCTTGGAAAACATCAAGAGAGGCACCTTGTCAGATTCAATAAAAAACCGACCACACCACATATATGAAGGACAGTTTTACTAGCAGCCTGTCGTGCTTACGAATTGTCAGTTTGTCGCAAGAATGGTCTCAATAATCCGCATGGTCAATATTTTGGCCGACCAAACCATTTCGAAAAGTTCAATACTCCAGAATACAGATAATTGACCTCTATTAACACCCGATTTCGCTTTGCAAACTGCAACAACCGGGATTTTTGGTCGTGGTCTGGCCAAGATGTGCATGCGTTTCAGATTCCAGGTCAGGCTTACCAGTGTCCATTCTGCGTCGGCATTCTCACGGCCTCTGCGTAAAAACTGTCGATACCCAAGAACCGATTTGATGATACCAAATACCGGCTCCACAGTGCTCTTCCGTTTGCATAGACCGCCTTGCCTGCTTTGCTCTTTAATCGACACCGCATTTTG
>Ga0208507_1000292_pt1 | contig 34301 bp, 31 predicted proteins | sample CryBogCBH12Aug01_FD_184626 | JGI IMG/M metagenome (GOLD analysis project Ga0208507, IMG submission 184626) | Freshwater microbial communities from Crystal Bog, Wisconsin, USA - CBH12Aug09.1 (SPAdes) (version 2) | ecosystem: Environmental > Aquatic > Freshwater > Lake | place: Crystal Bog...
GCCGCCAAAAAGTGGACGATGCCAATCCACAATTGGAAACCTGCCTTGAATCAGCTTATGATTTTGTATGGCGACCGACTTTCAGAAGTTTTTTAGTGGCGGTTTACACGAAAAGTTTTACACTCTCCAGCTCACAGCTACTAATCACAGCTACTAAAACGCCGCCCGATAGGCGAAGCAATAAGGTTTTTACTAGCCATCATGTTTTGGATATGGCGGTAAACGATGCTTTCATTCCCGCCAACTTCCGCTTCCGCACACTGTTGCTGTCTTAATGGAAGGGGGATTATATTTCAAAAGCCTGTAAGGCTTCTTCTTCGTTGTTATGTAAATTGAACACCCGATCCATGCGGGTTATTTTAAACATGCTGGCAACAGGGGGTGTTATGCCAAACAGCACGAGTTTTCCGTCCGGCCCTATTTTTTTCAGGCAATTGACAATTGCACCCAGCCCGCTACTATCGATAAAACCTATCTTGCCCATATCAATGGCAATGGTTTCATGACCTTCACTGAGTGACTGTTGAAACGCTTCCTTAAATGGTTCAGCAACGTTAGCATCCAAGCGGCTCTCATTTAACACTAAAACCAAAACCCCCTTCACTTGTTTTGTTGCGATTCTCATGTGGCTATCTCCTGCCTATTTTATTTAATAAAGTTACAAGTTTCTCATTTGCTGTCAATTAATCAACAACAATTCATATCAACAAATGATAGCTTCAACAAAGAAATGTCATCGTCAAATTTTGTGTTTCCCCGCCATGCCGCTATGCGTTTAGCGATGGTGGGCAAAACATTTTCAGCTGGCAACCGCTTAGTTTCTTCAATCAACTGAAGCAATTGCTCTTCACCAAACATCTGACCATTTTCATCCATACACTCAGTGATGCCATCGGAGTAAAAAAACAACGAATCCCCTTGGCTGCATTGCAAATTTACCGATTCATATTCAGCCAATAATGTCAGGCCAACAGGAAAGCCACCATCCCCAATGAATTGCGCCGCCCCATTATCTGGCAAATAAATGGGATTGGGATGACCGGCCTGACAAAAATCAATGCAGCGTGTCACTGTGTCAATCACCCCATAAATCATCGTAAAATAAAGAGTCCCTGCATCATCTGATTGGTATTGCTGGTTCAGCCTGGCGACCACTGTAGTGGCAGGCAAAGCCCGCTTAAAACCGGGCAAGGATTCATGCAAACCGAATGTTATAAGGCTGCTGGGCCTAATTTCCGGAACAAGCTGCTGGCTCAGTGTCAGTGACATCATAGCGGCAGCAATACCATGCCCTGCAACATCAATGGTATAAAAACCAACGCGACGGTCATCCAAACGAAAAAAATTATAAATGTCACCGGAAACATGGCTGGAAGGCCGGAACAGGGCTTCCATCCTTACACCTAGAATACAGGACAGGTTAGCGGGCAACAATTTGCCTTGTATCCGCTCTGCCACTTTCAAATCAGCTTGGATGATGTTTTGCATCGCCAGCAAATTATCGCCCAATTCCGCGAGCTTTTTGTTCCGCTCATGCAGTGAGCGTTCCAACTGCAATACCCGTGCGCCGGCGCGGATCCTTGCGCGTAACTCTTCCATTTGGATAGGTTTATGGACAAAGTCATCAGCACCTGCAGCCATGCCGTCAATCAACGGTTGTGGCCCTTCAAGTGAAGTTATAAGGATGATGTAGATGTAAAAATCAACACCCAGTTCACGGATTTTACGGCAAAGGGCTGGCCCATCCCCGCCCGGCATTACCCAGTCGGTGAGGATGAATTGGATGCCGTCGGTTAATATAACTTGCAGCGCATCATTAATATTATCAACAGTGGTGACATTATAGCCCCATTTTTCCAATGCGTTCTGAAGCATTGCCCTAATGAAGGCAGAATCATCAACAACCAAAATTTGCATCATGAAGTCCTCTATCCAAGTGATGCGGTGTCCATCAAGCTTATGGTCAACTTAGGTTTATGCATAAAAGTTTACTAAACCGTTACCTATGGAGATCGAATACACTTGGATCGTAGTGAAAATGGAGGTGGCCCATAATGCTAAATAATGACGCATCAAGTAGCCGCCAAGCAAGCTTGGATGGCCTAGAGAAAGCAATAATTATGGACAAGTGATGTGAAAATTCTGTGTAGGTGCTTATTCATTCATGCCCATTATCCATAAACATGACTTGCCAAGGCAAAACCCACGTCATGTTTTTTGCAAATCAATTTAGCAGAAATGTGCGCCGACTCATAAATGGTCGGTAAACCGCTGCCGGGGTGCGTTCCGCCACCCACCAAATAGCACTGCTCCAATTCTTGAAATCGGTTGTGCGGGCGCCAATACAACAGCTGGCTAAATTTGTGTGACAAGCTGAAGGTTGCACCTTTAAAGACATTCTCCTCGGTTTCCCACATTTGTGGGGTGATGATCTTTTCACATTCGATATGATCACGAATACCGGTCAAGCCCAAGCGCGATTCCAGCACCGACAATACTTGTTCACGCTTTTCTACACAAAGTGCCTGCCAATCCAGTTGGCTATCGTTGTTGGGCATAGGCACCAACACATACAAGGCCGATTTTCCGGCAGGCGCCAGTGTGTCGTCTGTGACACAAGCATTCTGCACATAAAAGGAAAAATCTTGGCTGAGAATTTTGTTGGTAAAAATGTTGCTGACATTGGTGTGGTAATCCTCAGCAAAAGCAATGGTGTGGTGCGGCAAATCATATTGTTTGCCGAGACCTAGATATAGCATAAACGTGGAACAAGAATAATCAAGTTTTTGCACTTTTTCAGGGCTGTATTGTTTTAGTTCATCGGGTTTCAGCAAGTGGGTCATTGCGTGGCCAAAATCGGCATTGATGACCACTTCATCAGCGTTAATCACCCTGCCGTCTTCCAGTCGTACGCCCGTTACGATTTTGTTTTCAATAACTAAAGAGGTGACAGTGGTATCAGTATGGATAACTCCGCCTTGTTCGGTGATGACTTTTGCCATTGCGGCGGCGATTTTATTAAGCCCGCCTTCGACATGATAAATGCCATATTCATGCTCCAAATACGACAACATCGTAAACAACGCCGGACAATCCCAAGGTGACATGCCCAAGTATTTGGATTGGAAAGAAAAAACCAAACGCATTTTCTCTTCCTTAAAATATTTGCCCAGATTGCTGAACACGCTATGGTTAAGTGCCAGGCGGGGGGCGGCACGCAGCACATCCAGCGACAAAAACGACTTAAGGCTACTAAAATCGCGGGTCATGCACGGATAAAGTTTAGCAAAACGCGAGCCTTCTTGCTTAAGGTAGTTGTCATAACCGGCGCTGCCATCTTCAGGAAACGCGGCTTCCAGTGATGCCCGCATTTTTTTACGGTCAGAATAGACATTCACAGCACGGTCAGAAAACAGTAAGCGGTACATCGGGTCGAGCCGGATAAAATCCATATAATCTTCACTACGTCTTCCACATAATGTGAACATGTCATCCAACACATGTTTCATCAGCAAAAAAGTGGGACCGGTGTCGAACACAAAATCACCCAGCCGGATAGGGCGGTTACGCCCCCCCACCTCGCTGTTCTTGTCAAATAAGGTGACATTAAAGCCACGGCAGCTTAGCAGCATGCCCGCGCACAAGCCGCCAGGGCCTGCACCAATGATAATAATGTGTTTTTTTTCGGGCATGTTGGGGTAGATAGGGGGTTGAATATTGGAGGGAATTGTTATTGGTTTAAAAGCAAGAAGATAAGTGACGCTGAATAAAATAGGATAATATCGGATTAATCAAAAAATTTCGTAGTATTTGTCAATGTCCTTACAACTTAACAATATGGGTTTGCCAAGGTTTTCCAAATCAGATTTCGGTATTATTTTAATATAATTATCTAGCTCATTCAAGATTATATTTATTTAAGTTATCCGTCGGCTCACTCAGAAACGCCAAGGTTAGCATCCTATCTTCTAACGGGTTTTTACTTATGTCAAGATCAGTGACAATAATATAATTTTTTATGACGTTTTGATATTTGTCAATGTCATCTTTAGCACAGGAAAATTCTTTATGCTTCAAAATAATATTTAAAATGAATAGGCTATCCCTGATTTTTTCGGGCAGACTAAACTTTTCTATTTGTTGGCATGTCGTTTCTCTAAATGATTCTTCATTATTTTTATCTTTATTGTGATGGATAAATTTTTCAAAGCCTTTTAATTCTATAAAGTCCAATCGGTTAGAATGAGGTAATATTTTTAGGGCATCAGCTGATTTTGGCTGGTTGATAGGGCATGAGCGTGATATGACTTCTTTGGCATTATCAAAGTCGATAACACTTGTCCTTGCCTGGGTGCAACAAGATTTGTCTAATTCACCCAAAGGCTTAGATAAGAAAAAACCTTTTTTATCACCGAATGCAGCTAATTTTTCAAGCATATCTGCTAATTCCAAACCAAGTTGTGCAATGGTTCTGCTAGCTTGACAAATATCTTGTTAATATCTTCGCTAACGTCAATGATATTTGACATTACTCCTTCTGTTTCAGTAAGGTAAAAAGCGGTCTTGTCCCTTATGTTGTGCTGTTCGCTAAAAAAACGTAATGCTTGAATAATTTCAGGGCTATGAGATGTTAATAAGACAGGAATATTATTTTTTACCAACTCGACTATTAGCTTGGCATATTCAATTTGCCATTTAGGGTGTAGATGAATTTCGGGTTCGTCAATAATAAGCAAAGCCCTTTCATTGATGGCGTTGGACTGGATTAATAATTGAATCATGCCAAATGCTTTTAAGCCCGTTGCAGTATTGATTGACTTATAGTAAGTCGAGCCATCTTTGTTGAAATAAAAATCCCTATGTTCCTTTTCAAATGAAAATCCCGCTCCATTGGTAATTTTAGAAATGCTACCTAGTAAGTTTTGCAGGTCGCTATTAAAAATATAAGTTTGAAGAATTTGATAGTACTGTGCGCTTTCCAGTTTTGAAATCAAATCTTTTACATGTAATGCGATGTTTGGAGCTGTTCGGCCAAACGGGGCTTTACGATCTCTATTTTCCATATCAAGTAAAGTCGATGCTGAGCGGATCAGATCATACATTTGTAAGAAAATAGGGGTTTCAATTAGGGTCACGTCATTAAAAAATAAGTCGTCATACAATTTTAATGATTTAATTTTATTATTTTGTATAGAAAGGTTGAAAATATTATTTAAGCCATCTGCTTCTGAAATACTAATATAAGAAAATAAATTATAATTTTTGGGCGACAATTCAGAATAAAATTCTGAAACAAAAACCTTTGTCAATGCTCTTTGAATAATATCTTCTTTGCTTTCATTGTTTGAGTATAATGACTTTATTTTTTCGAGGTGCTGAATAACACCTGTCGCATTTATTCCATACAAAAAATTTATTTTATCATCAATGATGGATACGGGATCGTCGGTTTTTTTTAATTCTTTTAAGAATTCAGGCGGATAAAATTCGCGTCTTATCCCAGTATCTTTACTGAAATCGTACTCTTTGCGTAGTTCAAAATAAGTTTTTTCAATTAATTCAAAAGCTCTATCCGATTTTCCTTCGTTTAAATCCTGTTCATAACGGTTAAATGCTTTTATAATAGAAAACATAAGCTTGCCTACTGTGCTTTTGCCGGTGTCATTTTCTCCGGCAATTACAGTCAAGCCGTTCAGTTTTATATCCGCATTGCGGATTATGCCTATATTTTCTAATTTCAAATTCATATTTTTTGTCTATACAAAGCCATGGTGTTGTATGTTTTAGCGAAACAGACCGTTTCCTAGGTATAATGGGCATTGATCTTTCTGACAGCAAGCTTCCCCAAACATTATAAACGAAACTTCGCCCAAGCATCAGCCCACGGCAATGCCTGTGCATGGTAGAATTGATCTGCCTGTTCCGATAACTTTAGCAAAAAGCCCGCCATGCCCAACATCATTGAACTAAGCCATGTCTACAAAGCTTATCAGCTTGGGCCAATCAGCAACCCGGTGCTACACGACATCTCCTTGAGCGTCACCCCCGGCGAGTTCGTGGCCATTGTCGGGCCATCAGGCAATGGCAAATCCACCTTATTAAACCTATTGACAGGCATAGACCGGCCTTGCCAAGGTGATGTGCAGATCAATGGCAGCCACTTGCAGCGCCTGAGCGAAGAACAATTGTCGGCTTGGCGCGGCAAAAACGTGGGCATCGTGTTCCAGTTCTTCCAGTTGTTGCCGTCATTGAATATCCTGCAAAATATCCTGCTGCCGATGGATTTTGCCGCTACGCTCAACAAGCGGCAACGCTTGGAGCGGGCGCGTTATCTGCTGAATCTGGTCGGGCTGGACGATCAGGCGCAGCAATTGCCGGGGCAAGTGTCCGGCGGGCAGCAGCAACGCGCCGCCATTGCCCGCGCCCTCGCCAACGACCCGGCTTTGATTGTTGCCGATGAACCCACCGGCAATCTGGATGGCACCACCGCCGATGCCGTGTTTGAATTGTTCGCCAACTTACAGCGGCAAGGTAAAACCCTGATTATGGTCACCCACAACGAAAGCTTGGCACAAGCCGCCTCGCGCCGCATTGCCCTGTTCGCCGGACGCATCCACGAAGATCAGTACCTGAATCGGGCAGGTTGACACCATGCTAATGCAATCGAACCTTTGGCAGAAAGTCCGCGCGGACTTGCTGGCCGACAAAGCCCGCACGGCACTGTCCATCAAAAGCCTGACCATTGGTTTTTTTGTGATCGGCACTTTGTTGGGCATGATGGACTTGCAACAAGCCTATATGGACAATGCCCACAAACAGTCACATCCGTCCCATATCAGCCTGATATTTAGGCAAGATGCCGATGCCGCCTTAGCGGAGGGCATTAACAATATGACCGATGTCGCCGGTGTCGATGTGCTGACGCAATTTGCCGTATCCTACAAAACCCCAGGGGCAAACCAATGGCAAACCGGCACAGTACTGTTCCGGCCCGATTATCAGCAGCAACACTACGATATAATGAGCTTGCGCTCGGGCAGCTACCCGACTGGACAAGCCGTTGCCGCTGAACGTCTGACGGCACAGTTTGCTGGCCTATCGCTCGGCGACAGTATCGAATTTGCCACCGCCAACGGCGGGCAACATCTTAACCTACAAGGCATTATCCGCCATCCCTTCGTTAAGCCTCCGGCATTTGGCGGACAACTGTATTTTTTTATAGCCCCGGAGTTAGCCCCCCTATTCGGTATCCCCGCGCATACCTTCCGGCAAATGTTGGTACAAATCAAGCCGCCCTACAGTGCCGATAAGGCACGGAAAATTGCTGAAGAAATCCGTGGCAAAATGGCCGCAAAAGGCATAGCCACCAATGTCACCTTGCTACAAGACCCCGACCGGCATTGGGGCTGGCCGATTTTTTCCGGTATCAACATGGTGTTACGGGTGATGGCTTGGGCTTCTTTGGCATTAAGCGCGGTGCTGGTGCTTAACACCCTTGCCGCACTGATCACCCAGCAAACTGACCAGATTGGCATTATGAAATCGTTGGGGGCAAGCCGTTGGGCAATCGCCAAAATCTATCTCACCGAAGTGCTGATTTTGTCGCTGGTGGCCTTGTGTATAGGCATACCGCTCAGTTGCCTAGGGGCTTTTTACAGTAGCCGTTGGTTGCTGGATTTGTTCAATATAGAACTGCCCGATTTTGCCTATTCACCCCGTACATTAGGGGTGCTGGTCATTGGCGGCTTGTCGGCCCCATTACTGGCGGCACTGTGGCCAATCTGGAAAGGTGCCGCTATGCCGGTGCGGCAAGCACTAGCCAGTTACGGGTTAGGGGGCGATTTTGCCAGCCAAGCGTTTGACCGCTGGCTGGAACGGGCGATTGCCAGCCATCTGCCCACCCTTTACGCAGTGGCTTTGGGTAATCTGATGCGCCGTAAAGCCCGGCTGTTCTGGACGCAAAGCGTGTTGATCATTGCTGGTGTCTTGTTTATCGTGATTATGAGCCTGATAGCTTCGGTCAATTTGACCCTAGACCATGAACTGGCGCGTAGCCGCTACGCTGTGCGTCTGGGCTTTAGCCAAGACCAAGCCGCCGATACTGTCAGCCCTATTGCCAAAAGTTTGCCAGCCACCACCGCGATAGAATTTTGGGGCCGCACACCCGCCGAATTGTTCCAAAACGGGCAACTGATAAAACAGTCCGGCAGTTTGGGCATCCAAATGATCGCCTTACCTGCCGACACTACCCTGTATCAACCGATGATAACTGAAGGCCGTTGGTTTGACCGCGGCGATGAACAGCAAAACCATCTGGTGCTGAATGCCGCCACCGCTGAACTGAATGGCCTAAAAGTCGGTGATAGCCTGAGCGTCAAACTGATGCAGCATCCCGCCAGCAATTGGCAAGTGATCGGTTTGTACCGTAGCTTTGCCGGTGCTGGCTATGCTGTAGAAGCTGTGTATGCCCCTCTAAGCACTGTGCAACAAGATAGTCCAAACCCAAACCGTCACGCATTTGCCCTATTATCTGCCGATATTACCAATCTGGAACAGGAGCAAGCCTATAAAGAAGCGTTAACCAGTGCCTTCCAGCAACAACATATCAAACTGGATTTCTATACCACCCTAGCCAAACTGGAACAACAGCAATTTGCCCAACACCAATTCAGCCCCATGACCGGCATGTTACTTGGCTTGGCTATTATGATTGCCACCGTAGGTGGCATTGGGTTATCCGGCACTATGGCACTGAGCGTATTGCAGCGTACCCGCGAGATTTGTGTGCTACGGGCGATTGGTGCCCGTTCCTCCGCCATTTTCAAACTGTTTATGCTGGAAGGGCTGTGCCACGCACTACTGGCTTGGCTGCTCAGCGTGCCGCTGGCTTACCTGCTTGCCGAACCTTTAGCGAAACAATTGGGCCTTATCACCCTCAACATACAACTGGATTTTGCTTTTTCTTGGCTTGCCGTCGGATTATGGTTTGTTCTGATAGCTCTGCTGGCACTGGTGGCCACTTACCTACCGGCCCGTAATGCCACCCGCATTGCCGTCAGGGAAGGTTTAAGCTATTGACTTTCAGAGCACACCATTAGCGGGGCTTGCACGTTGGCTGAGCGTAGCCGAAGCCCACCCCCACACCAGCCAAAATCACCCCAACATATTATCCAACACCATCATAAGCACAAACCCCGCCATTAACGCAAAAGTGGCATAACGCGAACGCCCATTAGCGTGGGTCTCAGGGATAATTTCCTCACTGATGACAAACAGCATTGCCCCAGCGGCAAAGCCCATAGCCAGCGGCAACACTGGCTGGAAAATCGTCACCATAGTGATGCCCAGCAAACCGCCCACCGGCTCAACTAACCCTGTCAGTGTGGCAATCCCTACTGCCCGCCATTTGTTTACACCCAACCCCACCAACGGCAAAGCCACCGCCAAACCTTCAGGGATATTTTGCAAAGCAATGGCAATTGCCAACACCAAGCCGTTGCCCATATCACCAGAACCAAAACTGACCCCTACCGACATACCTTCGGGAAAGTTGTGGATGGTGATGGCAAGAATAAACAGCCCTATCTTATTTAGAGAACCCAGCTGATGGTCTGCCACCGCATCAAAATGCACATGTGGCAAGCGTCGGTCGGCAAAATGCAAAAATAAAGCGCCTGCTAGCATCCCCACTGCAACTATATAAATGCCATGCGCAGGCCACACAGTATTACCATAGGCCATACCCGGCACCAACAGGGAAAATGCCGTAGCAGCCAACATAACACCTGCTGCAGCACCCAATAAGGTGTTAAAAAGATTACGCGAAATATCCTTAAAAAACAGCGCAGGCAAAGCCCCTGCACCGGTTGCCAACCCCGCCAGAATGCTGGCCAAAAAACCGACCACCACCCGTTGCCCGAAAATAAGGTACAACAGCCCAAAAACCAGCATCTGTGATGTTAGAAATAGCCCTGCCAACACTAATGCGCGTGGCAATAAAGGCAAGGCCATCAAAGCTTGGTAACGCGGCGAAGCCTTGACCCGCTCCATGGTTTGTTGCAGGCTGTGTTGTAATGTGTTGATGTCTAAAAATAATTTTGTCATAACGGGTAACCAGTTTCCGTGGGCTTTAAGGTGCGGTATTATAGCCCGCATTGGGTTAATTTGCGGCTCGCCATTGACCCACCCTTAGAGCAAGCGCATAAAATTAAGGTTGCAAATGGTAGTGGTTACGTTTTGACTATTGACGTTCAAGCGGTCATTGCCACAATGAGTGCCGGCTTCCGGTTTACAAAGATGTAACGTGGTTTTAAACCAGTTTTAACTCAGCTACTACCGAACAAATCACATGCCCCCTAAATTGATCACTTAATGGAATAAGCGGTCACTTTAGACAAATACGCACTAATTGATTAGCTGATGTTAGGCAAAAAGCTATCGGCTTGTAGGGCGACCCATGGCGGATTGCGGCGGGTAATCGCGGGCGGGCATAGCCCGCCCCTACACCAAGTGGGGTTAGTTAAAGCCTTAGGTTCCCTGAGCGTAGTCGAGCTAGGGCTTGCCATGAGCGTAGCCGAAGGGAATGGCAACCAGGCAAAATGTGCCGGCACACCATTGGATTGATGCGTGGCTTCGGCTACGCTCAGCCAACGTGCCGCGTAACATCAGTGATTAATCCGTAATCAAGGCAGGTCAGGTAAAGGCGAAAATCAAATTCCAGTTGATGGTAGTCAGGCTGCATGTATTCGCATAACTTGTAAAAAGCTTTGTTATGGTCTTTTTCGCGCAGATGTGCCAATTCATGTACGACTATCATCCTGAGGAATACTGCTGGGGCTTGTTTGAATGCCGAACCAATGCGTATTTCATGTTTGGCCTTCAACTTGTTGCCTTGCACACGCGACACAAAGGAATGCAGCCCTAATGCCTGATGCACGGTGTCAATTTTGTCATCAAAAACCACTTTACTGAGCGGGCTAGATTGCCGTAAGCATCTGTTTTTTAAATCCGTAGTGTAGGCATACAAGGCTTTGTCGGTACGGATATCATGAGGGTTGGGGTATTTTTTCAGCAAAATACCCGCTAATCGTCCGTCCTCAATCAGCTGCTGCACTGATTCAGTGACTTGCCCCGAATAGCCCGCCAAATATTTTAAGTCCGGCATATCCTGCCCAGTATGACTGGTTTAGTGCTTCGGGCGCATGTGCGGGAACAGCAGCACATCACGGATGGAAGGGGCGTCGGTGAACAGCATGACCAAGCGGTCAATACCGATACCTTCACCAGCGGTTGGTGGCATTCCGTGTTCTAGTGCGGTGATATAGTCAGCATCAAAGTGCATAGCTTCGTCATCACCGGCTTCTTTATCTTCCACTTGCTTTTGGAAACGTGCTGCTTGGTCTTCGGCATCGTTCAATTCGGTGAAGCCGTTGGCAATTTCCCGTCCGCCGACAAAGAATTCAAAACGGTCAGTGACATGGGGGTCAATGTCATTGCGCCGTGCCAACGGAGACACTTCCACCGGATAGGCGGTGATAAAGGTCGGCTGCATCAAACGGCTTTCGACGGTTTTTTCAAAAATTTCTATTTGTATTTTGCCTAGGCCGTAACTGTCTTTTACCGGAATCCGTAAGTTTTCCGCCACTGCCGCCGCCGCTTCGCGGCTAGCCAAATTTTCGGCGGTCAAGTCAGGGTTAAAATGCAAGATGGACTCCACCACTGTCATGCGCTGGAAAGGTTTACCAAAATCGTAGTCTTCACCTTGATAGTGGATGGCGGTATGCCCGACCACCTCTTCGGCAATGCCGCGCAACATGGCTTCCGTCAAGTCCATCAAGTCGTGATATTCGGCATAGGCTTGGTAGAATTCCAGCATGGTGAATTCAGGGTTATGGCGGGTCGATAAGCCTTCGTTGCGGAAGTTGCGGTTAATTTCAAACACCCGCTCAAACCCCCCCACCACCAAGCGTTTTAGGTATAGCTCGGGGGCGATACGCAAAAACATGTCCATATCCAAGGCATTGTGGTAAGTGGTGAACGGACGCGCAGTTGCACCTCCTGGTATGACTTGCATCATGGGTGTTTCCACTTCCAAAAACTGCCGCTCGGTCAGGAAATGACGAATGTAAGCGACAATTTTTGAGCGGATAAAGAAAGTGTTGCGCGATTCTTCGCTCATAATCAAATCCAAATAGCGCTGGCGGTATTTGATTTCCTGATCGGCAATCCCGTGGAATTTTTCCGGCAACGGGCGCAGTGCTTTGGTCAGCAAGCGGATACTGTCAACTTTTACGCTCAGCTCATCAGTCTGGGTTTTGAACAACACGCCCTCGACACCAATGATGTCACCAATGTCCCACTTTTTGAATTGCTCATTGTAAATGCCTTCAGGGAGTGCATCACGGGTCACATAAAGCTGTATTTTTCCTGACATGTCTTGGATATGGCAAAAGCTGGCCTTGCCCATGACCCGGCGGGTCATAATGCGCCCAGCCAGCTTGACACGGAATGGCACCGATTCCAGCTCTTCTTTGCTTTTTTCAGCGTATTCGGCAAGCAATTCCCCAGCTACGACATTACGGCGGAAATCAGTGGGGAAGGCAATGCTTTGTTCACGCAATTCGTGGAGTTTGCTGCGGCGCTGGCGGATTTGTTCTTGTTCGTCTTGTTGTTGTTCGGACATAATAGCTGTTAAAAAATTAAAATTATTGGTTAGGCGCGGTCAATGGTCAGGCGTTATAAAGCGACCGAGGCCATTGATAAAGCAATTAAAGCTATGGGAATGGTTGTTTTGGATATTCATGTGCGGGGCAATTTTTTGGGCGCCGCTTACTTTTCGATAGCCTTTGACTAATTTTGCCAGTTCTTGCGAGGCATTAGATAATTTATCGGGTTCTTTAAACTTGCTTTTTTGCTGTTGATCAGCCAGTTTTTTAATATTGAACGCTTTTTCAACAGCAGCCAAGTCACCTAATAACCAAGCCTCCAATTCATGACAGGCAATACGCACCAAGCTATCAGTTCGCCCTGCCCAGACACACAAGCTGACCAAATGTTTTTTAAGGGCAATGCAATCTGCGCCATCTTTGTCACGGACAACCACAAAGGCGCAGGGTGTTTGCCATGCTTTTATTTTTCTGGGAATCGATTTTTCAAGGTCTTGCTTGCCTTCGTGGGCAATGCAAATAAAACCAGTGTCAGCGGGCAAAATTTTAGGGAGCAAAATATCTAAGAATGCCTTCATGGATTCCTCCTCCAACAAAAAAACCAGTTGCTTCATTAAGGATTGAGACCCATAAATAAACCCTGTTTCCATAATGCACCAGGCAAGTCGTTTTCGCGAATGAGTGCAGCCAGCAAAGGGTTGTCACTTGCCCGCTCAATCACCGTAATGCCGTTTTTTTTTGATAGGCAAAAAATCTCATTCAGGTTGATATAGTTCAACACGTCCGGTGAGTGTGTTGAAATCATCACCTGCCCACCTTTGTCGGCATAATCACGAAATTCTTCAACCAAACCGCAAAATAGACTTGGATAAAGTTGGTTTTCTGGCTCTTCCACACACAATAACGGATGCGGGTTGGGGTCATGCAGCAATAATAAGTAGGCAAACATTTTTATGGTGCCATCAGAGACATAACGGGCTATAAAAGGGTCTTTAAAAGAGCCGTCCTGAAATCTTAAGAGAATGCGCCCGTCTTCTGTATCCGTTGCTTCGACGTTTGCCACGCCCGGCACCCGCTGAGCCATTTTTATTAAAATATCGTTAAAAACGGAGCGATGATGCTCATACATAAATTGGGCAACTAACGCCATATTTTCGCCGCGCGTCGAAAGGTGTTCTGCATAGCCTGTTTCTTGGCTAGGTCTGGCATCACCAATGTGAAAATCAGACACATGCCAGCTCTCAATTAGCTTACGGAAACTGTTGGCAGCCTTAAAACGTTGAAATTGCCCCAGTCCCTTTAAAGCGAGAATATCAGGAGAATCGACCGTTTGTTCCTCCCTTTCTTCTTTTGATTCTTTATCGGCATAGCTACTTTCATTGGTGATTGCTATGCCTTTGCCGAGTTTAAAATCCAAAAAATGCCACGATTTTCCTCTTTCCCCACGCCGATATTTGAGAATTTCCCGCTCAATAACCGGCTGGTTTTTATCCAAGGCGATCACTAATGCGTAAGTCACTAATGAGCCACGGCTGTGTTCATCATGATCACGAAATTTGATTTCAATTTCAATGGCACCATTTTCGCCACGTGTCACCACTTCTTTAAAACCGCCGCGTTTTTGCAAGGCGACACGGACATTATCTTGCAGGGCATCACGTAGAAAACCAAAAACATCAAACAACGTTGTTTTACCGGTACCATTTGCCCCTATAAAAACGGAAATGGCGGGTAAATTGGTTAGCTTAATTTCTTTAAAGGCTTTAAAGTTTTTAACACGCAACGCTTCAATTTTCATAATACTGCTGCCGCATTGACAAAATTAAGCTCCAAAAAAATGGGCGGATTGGCACTTACAGCCCACTCTTCAAACTAGCCTCAATAAACTGATCCAAATCACCGTCCAGCACTGCTTGGGTGTTGCCTGTTTCCACACTGGTACGCAAGTCTTTAATGCGTGACTGGTCCAATACATAGGATCGGATTTGGCTGCCCCAGCCAATGTCCGACTTACTGTCTTCCAAGGCTTGCTGGGTTTCGCTGCGTTTACGCATTTCCAACTCGTACAGTTTGGCTTTCAATTGCTTCATCGCGGTGTCTTTGTTCTTATGCTGCGAGCGGTCGCTTTGACATTGCACCACGGAGTTGGTGGGAATGTGGGTGATCCGCACCGCTGATTCTGTCCGGTTGACATGCTGCCCGCCCGCGCCGCTGGCACGGTAAACATCGATACGCAAGTCAGCAGGGTTAATGTCAATGTCAATATCGTCATCAATTTCCGGTGACACAAACACCGAAGCAAACGAGGTATGGCGGCGGTTGCCGGAATCGAACGGCGATTTTCTCACCAAACGGTGCACGCCGGTTTCTGTGCGCAGCCAGCCAAACGCGTATTCACCTTCAAAACGGATGGTGGCGGATTTAATGCCCGCCACATCACCCGGCGATTCTTCAATCAGTTCAGTTTTAAAACCCCGGCTTTCGCCCCAACGCAAATACATGCGCTCAATAATAGAAGCCCAATCCTGCGCTTCAGTGCCGCCGGAACCGGATTGGATGTCCAGAAATGCGTTACAGGCATCCATTTCGCCGGAGAACATACGCCTAAACTCCAAATCGGCGACTTTTTTCTCAAAATAGGCCAAATCGTCTATGACCGTGTTAACCGTGTCTTCATCGTCTTCTTCGACGGCCATCATCAGCAATTCTTCGGCATCGGTCAGGCCACGATCCAGCTCGGTGATGGTATTGACCACCGCTTCCAGTTGTCCCCGTTCTTTGCCTAAAGCTTGCGCTTGTTCAGGGTTATCCCAAATTTTGGGGTTTTCCAGTTCGCGTAAAACCTCTACGAGGCGTTCGCTTTTATTGTCGAAGTCAAAGATACCCCCTAAGCCCGTGGCTACGGCTTTTCAGGTCGGCGATTTTATTTTTTATGGGGTTGATTTCTTGCATAGTAATCAGGAATTGGCAGTTTGGCGGTCAGAATGCCACAAAGGTTTATTATAAACGATATGTTTAAATGGCTTGGCATGATGGCAGCATTTAGGGCAACAGCTGCTCACCGACCCATAGCTGGCTGACCGCTTCACGCGCCCTAATCAGGTGGCAATGCGCCCCGTCAACCATAATTTCGGCGGCACGCGGTCTGGAGTTATAGTTGGAACTCATGCTAAAACCGTAAGCACCTGCAGAGCGTATTGCCAGCAAATCATTTTGTTTAAGTGCCAAGTCGCGGTCTTTACCTAAAAAATCGCCAGTTTCGCAAACTGGCCCCACGATGTCCCAGCGTAAGGTATCGGTGTCGTTATCAGGGTTGACGGGAATAATGTTTTGCCAAGCGTCATACAAAGCAGGTCGTACCAAATCATTCATGGCGGCATCGACAATGGCAAAGTTTTTATTGGCAGTGGGTTTAAGGTATTCCACTCGGGTGACCAAAATGCCCGCATTGCCGACAATAGCCCGCCCAGGCTCCATTAAAATTTCATAATCCACATTACCCAGCCGCTTTAATACGGCAGCAATGTAGTCCGCCGGTTCCGGTGGTTGTTCATCTTTATAACATATCCCCAAACCACCACCTAAGTCCAGATGGTGAATGCTGATGCCATCCATTTTTAATTGCCCGACCATGGCTAGGATTTTGTCCAGCGCATCCAAAAAAGGGCTGGTTTCGGTCAGCTGCGAGCCAATATGGCAATCAATGCCGACTACCTTGATATGCGGCAAAGCGGCGGCACGGCGGTATTCGGCTAGTGCTTGGCTAATATCGACGCCAAATTTGTTTTCTTTAAGGCCGGTTGAGATGTAGGGGTGGGTTTTGGCATCCACATCAGGATTGACCCGGAAGGACACAGGGGCAACCACGCCCAACTCACCCGCCAGCCGATTGATACGGTCCAATTCGCCGCTGACTTCAATATTAAAGCAGCGGATACCGGTTTTAAGAGCTGCCAGTATTTCATCTTCCCGTTTGCCGACTCCCGAAAACACTATTTTTTGCGGATCGCCGCCCGCCGCCAGTACCCGTTGCAATTCACCCAAGGATACAATGTCAAAACCCGACCCCAAACGGGCCAACAGATTAAGCAAGGCAATATTGGAGTTGGCTTTGACGGCATAACAAATCAAATGTGGCATTGCGCCAAAAGCGCGGTCAAAGGCATGCCAATGCCGTTCCAGCGTAGCCCTGGAGTAAATGTAACAAGGACTGCCGTAGTTATTGACAATGTCGCGAATGGCGACATCTTCGGCAAATAAATGTCCGTTCCGGTAATTAAAATAATCCATTGTTAGGGCGTGTTGATGTGTCAGGTTGCTGTTGGGGTTCTATATCTTCTGGTGGATTGGTTTTTTTTTGCACCTTATCGGCGGCTTGCGGTGCTGGGGCTTTGGCGGGCAAATACAGTGGTCCGGTTTGACCGCAGCCCCCCATCAGAAAGGCTGGTGCAAGCACAGCGACAAGTAAAATACTTAAGTTAGCGTGATTGTTGTTCATAGCAAAGAATAGTGGGGTGATAATTGGCTTTTGTCAAAACTACCGGCAAGGCAAAGCGATAGCCCGCCGCCCTCAGTGACAATTATTCGGTCAAGGTGAATTTGGCCTTCTCAGTACCGACAAATAGCTCAAAATCCCCAGGTTCAACGATACGTTTTAAATCAACACCAATAAATGACAAGTCTTGCGGCGTTAAGGTGAACTCCAAACGTTCGCTTTGTCCGGCCTCTAAAGCCACTTTTTTAAAGGCTTTCAATTGCCGGTTCGGACGCGTGACCGAAGCGGCGACATCGTGCAAATACAGCAATACCGTTTCTTTGCCTTTTAGCTTGCCGGTGTTGTGTACATTAACCGATACATGGACTGATTCACCCATTTTGATACGCGGGCTGGCAACTGTAAGGCCGCTGGTTGCAAAGCTGCTGTAGCTTAAGCCATGCCCAAACGGATACAGCGGATGATACGTGTTGCTGTCAAAGGATTCTATAGGTTTATAGTCGTAAAGGGTATGGCCATTGCTGCTGCGTGGGTACGAAATCGGCAGCTTGCCATCAGGATTGTAAGCGCCGTATAAAATATCGGCAATAGCCCTACCCCCCTCCATACCAGGCAAAAAGCCCAGCAACACCCCAGACGCTTGCTCGGCAATCGAAGTGATAATGCGCGGACGGCCTCCCAATATCAGCAATATAACCGGCTTGCCGGTGGCTAGCATGGCTTCGGCCAGTTTATTTTGCGCAGCAGGTAGTTCTAGACTACTGATATTGCCAGGGGTTTCAGTGTAAGGCTTTTCGCCTAAGCAAAGCAGGATGACTGCGTGTTTGCTGGCTTCTGCCACGGCTTTGCTGATATCCACCTCGGCATCAAAACTGCTGCCTTGCCGATAGCCAATAATGCCGCTGGTTTGTTGTTGCAGTGCACCTAACACGGTCAATTTATTATGCGGATATAAGCTTTCATTGTCACCCTGCCAAGTAATTGTCCAGCCACCGTTTAATGCACTGAGCAAGTTGGCGGTGGGGCCGGTGACAAAAATGTCGGCGGATTTTGGCAAAGGCAAAATACCGTGGTCATTTTTAGCCAACACAATGGCTTCATGTGCCGCTTGCAGATTAATGGCCTGCGCTTCTGGTGTGGCAAAAAGCGTGTCAATCGGCAATGGCGGTTGTTGCGGTTCAAATAAGCCTAGCTGGAATTTGACGCTAAGAATACGGCTGACCGCTTCGTCAATCCGTGCTTCAGGCACTTCCCCTGAACGAACCAAATCCAGCAGCAAGTCATAAAAAGAAAAGTCGAACGGCACCATGCTCATATCCACACCTGCCAGCACGGCAATTTTAACGGCTTCCCGTGGTGATGCCGCCAATTTGTCGCGGGTATAAAGGCGTTCTATATCCTCCCAGTCGGATACCGTAAAGCCCTTAAAGCCCATTTCCCCGCGCAGAATAGTGGTCAGGTAATGATGGTTGGCGTGGCCGGGAATGCCGTCCACTTCAGCAGAATTGACCATAACACTAGGTGCACCAGCTTTAATGCCAGCTTCGAAGGCCGGTAAAAAATATTCCCTCAACATGCGTTCGCCAATCCAAGCAGGTGTCCGGTCCTTACCGTTGATAGGGAAACTGTAGCCAACATAATGCTTAAGACAAGTGGCTGCCTTATCGGGTTTAGAGAAATCACTGCCCTGATGCCCCTTGATAAACGCAGTACCCAAGGTAGTTGCCAAATGCACGTCTTCCCCGTAAGTTTCCCAAAGCCTAGGCCATAAAGCTTGACGGCCTATATCCATGACAGGGGAAAAATTCCAAGGCAAGCCGGATGCCCGGAGTTCTCTGGCGGTAATTTCCCCTTCCTTAAAGCTCAGCTCAGCGTTAAAAGTTGCCGCCATACTGATGGCTTGAGGGAAAAGTGTCGCGCCTTGCGTATAGGTTGCACCATGTATCGCATCAATACCATATAGCACAGGAATTTTTAAGCGGCTGTTAGTGCTTGCCTGTTGGATTGCAGCAGTAATACGCTGCCAAAATGCAACCGGTTGCGCCTTATTATCCGGTGACATGGGGGCATTTAAAATCGAACCAACATGGTACTTGCTAATTGCCAGTTCCAGCTTTTGCCGATCAACCGGACTGTCTTTTAACAGGTAATCCGGCGTGCCAATCAACGAATAGTCAATTTGCACCATCTGGCCAACTTTTTCTTCCAGCGTCATCTGCGCCAATAACTCGCGGACTTGATGGTCTGTGGCGTTAATGGCTAATTTTTTTGTCGGATTCCCTGTGGAGTCCTTAATCGGTTCCATAGCACATCCCAAAAGTAGGCAGGTGGCAAAAATTGCGGTTAATGGGATTGTCTTCAAGGCTATCTTCCAAATCACCAAGTGCCGGTATTGTCCATGGAGAACCAGGGTTCTTGTGGCGGCAAAGCATCGCCTTTTTGTAAAAATTCTATGGAAATTTGATCAGGGGAACGCACAAAGGCCATGCGCCCATCACGCGGTGGACGGTTAATGGCCACACCGGCATCCAACAATTTTTGGCAGGTGGCATAGATATCATCAACCTCAAACGCCAAATGCCCAAAATTACGCCCACCACTATAGTCTTCGGCATCCCAGTTATAGGTCAATTCCAGCAAAGGCGTATGCATACTAATAGCCAATGCTTCATCGTAAGGGGCATATAAGTAAACCAAGGTAAACCGGCCCGCTTCGCTTTCCAACCGGTGGCTTTCTTCCATGCCCAGCTGGCTACAGAAAAAATCCAATGACTTATCCAAGTCACGGACACGGATCATGGTGTGAAGATAGCGCATAGTCATTGGTGTTCCCCCCTAAAGTGATATCGTTATAATTTTCTGGTTATTGCTTATAAGCTAGCCGAATTTCGCCATGCCGGACACATTGCACGGTATGGTCATTGATCATGCCTGTTGCCTGCATTGTGCCATAACAAATGGTGCTGCCGACAAACTTAAAGCCTCTCTTTTTTAGGTCTTTGCTCATGGCATCCGATTCCGGGCTGGTCACGGGTATGTCAGCCGCACTTTGCCAAGCATTCTGTTTTGACCGACCACCGACAAATTGCCAAATATAATGGTCAAAGCTGCCGAATTCCGATTGTATCTGCAAAAAAGCTTGGGCATTACTCACCGCCGAATGGATTTTTAAACGGTTTCTGATAATGCCCGGGTCAGCCAGCAAGCGGGTCATTTTGTCTTGATCGTAACGGGCAATTTTTTCCACATCAAAATTATCAAATGCACGCCGATAAGTTTCCCGTTTTTTTAAGATGGTCAACCAACTTAAACCGGCTTGTGCGCCTTCCAACAACAAAAACTCAAACCAAAGGCGGTCGTCATGGACGGGAACGCCCCATTCGATATCATGATAATGCTCTAATATGGGGTGTGCCAACGCCCAGCCGCATTTGTCCATTGGTTATAACTCGGCCTATTGGCCCGCACCCGCATAAATAGTAAATGGGTATTGTATACTAGCTAGCCGGACTGCATAGCTACATGCTCAGATGAATTTTGATAAAATCACCCATACTCGCAGAAAATCATCCGTTGCCATCATTGGCGGTGGGCCTGCCGGATTAATGGCGGCAGAAGTTTTGAGCTTGGCGGATGTGAAAGTTAACCTTTATGATGCCATGCCATCGGTGGGCCGAAAATTCCTGATGGCTGGTAAAGGCGGCATGAATATCACCCATGCCGAAGATTTCGATGTTTTTTTGTCACGTTATGGCAACCGCCGCCCTGCCATTGAACCTATTCTGACAGATTTCACCCCCAGCAATGTCCGCCAATGGCTGCAGGCATTGGGCATTAGCAGCTTTGTCGGCAGCTCCGGGCGGGTCTTTCCCGATGATATGAAAGCGGCACCCTTATTACGGCGCTGGCTACAACGCCTGCGTGGGGCAGGGGTCGGTTTCCATGTCCGCCACCAATGGACAGGCTGGCGCGACGATACCAACCTGTTATGTTTTGCCACCCCACAGGGACTTATTGAAGTGGAAGCCGATGCCGTCATTTTGGCATTAGGCGGCGGCAGTTGGCCCAAACTGGGGTCAACCGGTGCTTGGCTGCCGCTACTACAGGCACAAGGTATTACAGTTGCTCCGTTAAAACCCGCCAACTGCGGTTTTGATTGCCAATGGAGCGAGTATTTCCAAGAGCGTTTTGCGGGTCACGCGATCAAATCTGTGGGTTTGGACTTCACAGATTTAAAAAGTGTGGCATTTGCTAAGCGTGGGGAAATCATGGTCACCCAACAGGGCTTGGAAGGTGGTTTGCTTTACACTGCCTCTGCTGCCTTGCGGGACATTATTGCTGATCAGGGCTATGCCACTATCCGGCTTGACCTTGCCCCGGACCGCTCCTTAGCTTGGCTGACCAATGCCCTGTCATTACCGCGCGGCAAGCTCTCGCTGGCTAATATGCTACGCAAACGGGCCGGTATTGAGGGAGTCAAGGCTGCGTTGCTCAGGGAAGCCCTCAACCCAGACGATTTTGCCGCCCCCAACAAGCTGGCAGCCAACATTAAAGCCTTGCCCATTAAATTGCTTGCCGCACGGCCCTTGGCAGAAGCCATCAGTACGGCCGGTGGGGTCACTTTTGAGGCGTTGGACGGGCAATTGATGTCCACTGTCAAGCCTGGGTTGTTTTGTGCCGGAGAAATGCTCGATTGGGAAGCCCCCACAGGGGGGTATTTGCTCAGCTTTTGCTTGGCTTCCGGACGGGCGGCGGGATTGGGGGCGCTAGCTTGGTTACAGCAGTGTCCTCACGGATGACTGGATAAAAGGTTTCGCATAGATGCATCCGCAAATTTTAGGAACATAATGAAAACACCAAAAACTTTGCTGCCACTGCTGGCAGACGGTCTGATTGATGAAGTGCTACGCCCTTTAAAAAGCGGCAAAGAGGCTTCCGTTTATGTGGTGGTTTCTGAAGCCGAGGTGCGTTGCGCCAAAGTATATAAAGAGGCCAACAAACGCGGCTTCCATACCCAGGCACAATATCAGGAAGGCCGTAAAACCCGTAATAGCCGCCAAGGCCGTGCCCTGCAAAAGAACTCCAAATTTGGTCGCCAGCAACAAGAAGAACTGTGGCAAAATGCCGAAGTGGATGCGTTATACAAACTGGCTGCTGCAGGTGTGCGGGTGCCTCAGCCGTATAATTTTGTCAGTGGCGTGTTATTGATGGAATTGGTCACCGATGCCGAGGGTAATGCCGCGCCGCGTCTGAACGATTTGGAGCTGACTGCCGACCAAGCTATTGCTTACCATAGCCACTTAATCCGCGAGGTGGTGAAAATGCTCTGTGCTGGCATTATTCATGGCGATTTGTCCGAATACAATATCTTGCTTGACGGCGACGGGCCGGTGATTATCGACTTGCCGCAAGCGGTGGATGCGGCGGCCAATAACAACGCCCAACGCATGTTGGAGCGGGATGTGGCTAATTTGGCGGATTATTTTGGCCGTTTTGCGCCAGCCCTCCTGGCCACCCGTTACGGCAAAGAAATTTGGAAGCTCTACGAATCGGGCAACTTGCACCCTGATGTGGTGCTGACAGGCCAGTTTAAAGACAGCGACAAACGCGCTGATGTCAACAGCATTATGCGTGAAATTGAAGATGCCCGACAAGAAGCCCTGCTGCGGCGGTTTGGCTCAGAAAATTAAAGCGGGATTTTTTAGCGGTGGGAAATTTTTCTAGCGGGATGCTGGCATAACGGTTGATATTACCCGCCATGCCAGCGGCATTAGCTTTACCGGTCAGGACAGGCTGTAAGCTAAAAACAAAAAGTGCAAGCTTACTGCCCCAAACAGTATGGTATAGAGGATTAGTTGAACAAATCAGACATTACTTGTACGTCAGCGTCACAAGCGTGGTTCAAACAAGGCAAACCCAAACCTGATTCAATTGATTTCAACAAAGAGAAGTGGTTGTAATAAGTGCTGCTTTGCATGCCTTTAGAGCCAGCTTTAGTCAATACGATCACAGGCACTTGGTTGGTGTTAGGTGCAGTGCTGTAGTCGTTTTCGTCCCACATGATAACAATCGCACTGTTAGTGGATCTAGTCCAAGCTGCAGAGCTTTGGATTGAAGTCACCAATCTTTTGATGGTTTCATCGCCACGTTGAATCAAGGCAGGGTTCAAGCCAGCTTGGCTGCCATCTGATAATGGATCGTAGTTACAGAAAGGGCCGGCATTGCCACGACCGTGTTGGTCGTTACATTGGTTAGGCGCGATGAATGAAAAATTAGCTGCCTTGCCGCTGGCCAAGTCAGCAAAAAGACCATTTTCACCTTCAAAGCCAACAACTTGATTCAGGCTCAGCTTTGGGTTCATGCCTTCTTGGACATTCTTGAAATAGGCAAATGGGTTATGCTTTACGGCATAAAGTGCAACAATGCCAGAAGAAGTCAATGGTGGGTTCAGAACAGGTGTGATTTTGCTGAAATCAGTGTTGTTGGTGTAGAAGCCGTCGCTGATATTAACCTTGTCAGCACCTTCTACAGGCAAGCTTTCTTGGTAGCTTTTCCAAGTCTTTCTGGCTTTAACCAGCTGGTCAGCAATGGTTTTTCCAGAAATGTTAGTGGCAGCGGCAATAGATCTTACACCGTCAATGTTGTTGTCACCTGGCAACCCTTGGGTTTCGTTGGTGGTGTCTACCGCTGTCGTGGCAGCATCAGTACCGGTGCCTGAAATTGGGCAAACAAGTCCTGATGCTGGAGTGTCCGTATTAGTTGTTGTTGTAGCCAAGTTAGTTAGGCAAGCAGCATTATGCCAATTAGGGTAGTTGTCACTGTGAACGCCAAAGTTTGAACCGCCAACGACTTCCAGATAGTTAGTCAAGCTAGGATGGGCGATAGCAAAATAATTGGTTGCCAAATTGCCGCTAGCGGCCAATTGGTTGGTGTAAGGGGCATTGGGGTTGCCTATGATTTGACCATAACCATGGTTTTCCATCATGATCACATACACGTGATCCAATGCATTGATGCCAGTAGGTACTGCACCTTCGTTAGCCATAGCAGGGGCGGCAAGCACTGCGTTCAGCAGGCTAACCATAGCAAGTGTTTTTTTCATGGTGAAAGGTTCCTGTAAATAAAATCGAGTCACTAAAAAATAGTTCAAATCCAGAGTAAAAGGCTGATTGGTTAGACCAATCGCGTTAATGGTAGGGTTTGAACATTAATGTAATGTGACAAATCAATTTTTACTTGACACACTTTTGGCAGGTAAACATTCAGGCAGGTAGTGTTTAGGCTGCTACCCCAAGAGCGACCGAGCCGCCCCATCAGCCCACTGTCGAGCGAAGTGGCTGATAAACACGGGTGCACAATGGCTTATGGTATTCATTATGAAGCAACTTAATGATTGATGTTACGCAAATAATCATTTCTGTTTGTAGCAGCTTGACCATGCCCGCGACCCGCTGCAACAGCGGCCTGTTAATAGCGGGCATGACCCGTTCCTACAACAGCCCGTGCGTTCCCTGGACGTATTGCCCCTTTGCGTAACTTCAGTTAATGATCGGCAACCTAGAATGCTGGTTGAGCGTTTATAATAAGACCAGTTTCTGCCAACCACCCCTTTTACCATGAGCTTATTACTAAATTATTTGCCGCTTTGCTGGTTCCGCAACCATCCCACTGATTTGATGCCATCAAAATCATTCATGCTTAACACAATTGCTTTTTATCTGGTGTCAGGCATTGTCGTTGAAGGTTTGATTGCCGATTTTGCCGACGGCACACTGGAAGTTTTGTTGCGTACTTTCATGGCATTTACGTCGATTTCAGTATTTTTGTTGGCGATCAAAAAGTGGCAGCTATTCTTCCAATTGTTCACAGCCATTTTTGTTTGCGAAAATTTTATTATGACGTGGGCCATTTTTGCCGAGGTGCTGGATGAGGTGATGGTGGCGAGGCACTATGAATACCGCGAAGCGATTTCAATTTCACTGGCCACCGCGCTGGTGGCATGGTATCTGTCAATCATTGCCTATATTTTGCGGCAAGTGTTTGCCTTCAAAATAAATATCAGCTTGTTGCTGGCGTTTTGCTATTTTGTCTTGACGTATGGTTTGCCTATGGCGTTTATGGACTTATAAAACAGTTGCTTTCTATAAAAAAACCAGTATAAAAGGCTCACCCAAACCCAGCGTAAGGCGATATTATCCTGGCCTCTCTTACACTGCTTAGGAAATAAAGCAGTGCTTCGCCCCACCCACGGAATTCTATTTAAATATGACTAAAGCAATTGTATTAACCGGCATCACCACCACCGGCACACCTCATTTGGGCAACTATGTTGGGGCTATCCGGCCTGCCATTGCCGCCAGCAAATCCCCCAATTACGCGCCATTTTATTTTTTGGCTGATTACCACGCGCTCATCAAATGCCATGAGCCGGAGAAAGTACGCCAGTCAAGCTTGGAAATTGCCGCCACTTGGCTCGCATTAGGGCTGGACACTTCAAATGCGGTATTTTATCGGCAATCGGATGTGCCGGAAATTTTGGAGTTGGCGTGGATGCTGACCTGTGTCACCTCAAAAGGACTGATGAACCGCGCCCATGCCTATAAAGCAGCAGTGGCTGAAAATGAAGAAAGCGGCGAAAATGATCCCGACAAGGGTATTGCCATGGGTTTGTTCAGTTATCCTATTCTTATGGCGGCGGACATATTGATGTTCAATGCCAATAAAGTGCCAGTGGGCAAAGACCAAATCCAGCATATTGAAATGGCACGCGATATTGCCGGACGCTTCAACCATATCTATGGCGAGCATTTTGTCTTGCCAGAAGCAGTCATTGATGAACACGGCGCTGTCCTGTCCGGCTTGGATGGCCGGAAAATGAGCAAAAGCTATAACAACACCATCCCGTTGTTTGAGCCTGAAAAGAAATTACGCAAACTGATCAACAAAATCAAAACCAACTCGCTAGAGCCGGGCGAACCTAAAGACCCCAGTGGCTGTACGCTGTTCAGCATTTACCAGGCTTTTGCGACCGCTGACGAAGTGGCGCATATCCGCCAGCGCTATGCGGAAGGTATTGGTTGGGGTGAAATGAAACAGACTTTGTTCGAACATATCAACGGGCAGATTGCCCCAGCACGCGAACGTTACGAAGCCCTGATGCAAGCACCCGAACATATTGAAGCCGAATTGCAATCGGGCGCCGAAAAAGCCCGCGCCATTAGTGCGCCTTTCTTGGCTGAACTACGCAAAGCAGTTGGTATTGCTAAGATTTCTGGTTAGCAGTGACATTTACTGCCCAGTAAATAACCGGCTGGATAGCTTTGCATAATGCGGTTTTTCGTGGCATAGATTCCCCTTTTCTGCTTTACTTTATGCGGGATGTTTATACTGATGACCACGGGAAAAGAGTCTTGTACCTTTAGTCATACCTGTGATAATGTTGTGCTATGAGCTACTAAAGAGACTGCGCATTACCAAAAAGTCCGAAAAAACAAGCAGGATCAATATTGTTGCCAAAAGACCACCTTATTAATTTATAAGCAATTTTATTGACTTGTGGGTAACGAGCAGACTAAAGAGAGCCTCGATAAACGTCATTTTATAAAAATGACACATCAATGAATCAATAGGTTACTAGGCTATTTTCCATAAAATCAGTCGTTTTTCGAAATTCCCTAAAGTTTATTGATAAAATTTGATTTCATGCACTTTCGTTTTCTAATTTTGGGCATGTATTTTGTGTTTCAGGCAAATCATTTGATAATTTACGCCAAAAAACAATAACAACGAATGGCTGGACTAATTTTATACTCTACGAATCCTTGGATAGCACATGATATTTCTAAAAAATATCTCAATGGAAAACACTTTGTTTGGTGCAGTGAATATTTTGATCCAACAATGGCCCCTCATGGAACTTCAGAATCTGCTGTTGCACCAAGCTCAAGCCCAAAAGGTATTTTTGAAACTTTAAAAAATGATTGCGATGGCGAGGATTGTCACAGTAGCTTAATACATGGATATAAAAAGACTTTTTCACGCTTATCAAAGTCATGGCTAGCTGAAGGAATAATTGACAATGTTCAATATGATGAAATTATCGTTACTGTAAAATCCAAAAGTTGGAAAATTTGGAGACCATTGCTTTATTTAATTCCCAAAGAAAAAATTTTAGCTTCTGGCAGATTAATAAAAGTTCCTCGTTCTAAAAGAGCCTCCATTGGAACAGAGCTTCAGATACACGATTTATATGTAGATGAATTTGATTTTATAGAAGGATTTTCTAAATGATACCATCCCTGAGCAAATATGATAACATCACTGCAGCTGGAATTTTAGCTAGGGCAGCCTTATCCCTTGAAGATGAATATAATCCGGCAACCACTAATCAGTTTTCAGATGAGTTGGAAATTAGAGAATCTATTATAAGAGAATTTCGAGAAAAAATAGGCATTAATCCAGGTGATTCAAGCCATGATGCTTTGGATAGGCTTGCAGATGCTTTAGATTTAGAATGTGATTCTTTAATTGAGAAACCAAATGATTATGAAACGCTTAAGCGTTTAGCTGATAAAGGAGAGCTACCCTCGGATGTTTTTGAAATCAGTATAATAGATAATATAAAAATTTTTTTTGGGCGTAAATATGATACTGAAAAAAATATTATTGAAGAAACTATCCGATTTCCTGATAGAGAACAGCATTATGGGCCACCATCCAACCAGAATGATCCTTTTTTGATATCTCTTTTTTCAAAAAACTTCCCTAACAAAAATCCAAGAAATAGCTTTACAATGCTTGTTGCAGGGTGTCGTGACAGTGGTGTCAAATTATCAGTTCATCAAGCTTGGAGGATTTATAAAGAAAAAAAATATGTCGAAAAATTTGCCAATTTAGTTGACCTGCTTCGTAATTTTGCAGATGAATTTGGGGCGGAAATTGAGGTTGGCGGAAAAAGAGGGAATTTCTTTCTTACTACTGATATCCAAAATAATACCCCAAACCAATTCAAAGTTAATTTTAAAAATAATGAACACGCTTCAAGAAAACGCAGTAATATTACAATATCTCATTTCGTGCAAAATAACCAAGGTGAAAAATCAAAGCGTGCCTCTCTTATTGTGGCAATAGATCTCATTAAATATCGAAAAATGCTTAAATCACATGGTTGGTAGGGTAAAGAGTAAATTTCTATTAATTTTCAAAGCAGATGGAAAACTCGAAAAACCTCATTTTACAAAAAGGTCACACCTATAAATCAATAAGTTGCTAAGCTGTATTTTGTAAAATCAGTGGTTTTTCGAAGTACCCAGATTTTTACAAAATATCCGACGCATAATCCGCCAAGCGCGACCGCTCCCCGCGCCTTAAGGTGATATGGGCACCGTGCTGCCAAGTTTTGAAGCGGTCCACCACATAGGTCAACCCCGATGTGGTGGCGGTCAAATAAGGCGTGTCGATTTGCGACAAGTTGCCTATGCAGATGATTTTAGTGCCAGGGCCGGCACGGGTGATGAGGGTTTTCATCTGCTTGGAGGTCAAGTTCTGGGCTTCATCAATAATTAAAAAACGGCTTAAGAAAGTGCGTCCACGCATGAAATTGAGCGAGCGAATTTTCACCCGGTTCATCAATATGTTTTTGGTCGCGCCTTGCTCCCACTCGCTCTGACCGGAACGGCTGCCGAGCAATTCAAGGTTGTCCATCAACGCCCCCATCCACGGGGCCATTTTTTCTTCTTCAGTGCCGGGCAAAAAGCCAATATCTTCACCGATGGGCACCGTTTCGCGGGTCATCACAATCTCGTTGTAGAGCTTTCTCTCCAGCGTCATGGTCAAGCCCGCCGCCAAAGCCAATAAGGTTTTACCGGTGCCCGCCGTGCCTAGCAGTGTGACAAAATCAATTTCAGGGTCAAGCAGCACGTTAAAGGCAAAATTTTGTTCGCGGTTTTTGGCGTTTATGCCCCAAACATTATTGTGTTTGGAGCGGTAATCGCGCGCCAGTTCCAACACGGCAACATGGCCTTCCACTAAACGAACAATGGCTTCAAAGTTGAACTCATCGTCCATATACAAATATTGGTTGGGATACCATTCCGCCACCAGTGGGTCTTCCAGCCGATAAAAAGTACGGTCTTTCTCTTGCCAAGAGTGCATGGTGCTGCCGTGTTCATCCCAAAAGTCGCTGTCCAATTGGGTGGCGCCGCTATACAACAAATCGATGTCATCGAGCGTTTGGTCATTATGGTAATCTTCAGCAAACAGCTCCAAGGTTGCCGCTTTAATACGCATATTGATGTCTTTGGACACCAAGATGACTTTAATGGCGGGCAGCCGTTTGGTCAGTGCCAAGACAATGCTTAAAATGGAGTTGTCCGCCAAGCTGCCGGGCATGGACTCTGGCAACAGTTCGTTCAGCGTGCTGGTTTGGAAATACAGTCTGCCCGCACAATCGGCTGCTTCATGCGGGCCGTGGGTAATGCTGGATAATGCCAAGCCATCGTTAAGGGTTTGTTGGTTGGCATCGCGGATCAGTTCATCGAAAAAACGGCTGGCTTGACGGACATTGCGTGCCACCTCGGTAAGGCCCTTTTTGCCATTATCCAGTTCTTCCAAAACCACCATCGGGATAAAAAGATCGTGTTCTTGAAAGCGAAAAATAGCCGCAGGATCGTGCATCAACACATTGGTGTCCAACACAAACAATTTTTTGTCAGGGGTCGTCTTAATGTTCATGCGCACGAAAATGGGGGGCTGGCGATTATGGGAGGGATAAAGGAATGGGCAGGGAGGTTTAAGCGCCTTGTTCCGTCAAAGCAGCCAATACGGCCTGGCAATGGTCTTTCACTTTGACTTTACGCCATTCTTTAATCAATACGCCTTGGCAATCTATCAAGAAGGTGCTGCGCTCAATGCCGCGCACTTGTTTGCCGTACATGGCTTTCATTTTTATGACATCAAATTGTTGGCATAGTTTTTCGTCCACATCGGCGAGCAGCTCAAACGGCAATGCGTGCTTACTTTTAAAGCCTGCGTGGACACGCACACTATCCCTGGACACGCCCAATATGACAGCGTTTGCCGTGTTGAATTGGTCAATGGCATCCCTGAAAGCTTGGGCTTGTTGAGTGCAGCCCGGGGTGTTGTCTTTAGGGTAAAAATATAACACAACAAAATGACCTTGGTAATCTGACAAGCGGACTGTCTGCCCTTGGGTGGACTGCAGCTCAAAATCAGGGACGGGGCTACCGATTGTTGTCTGGGTCATGTATAACCTATCGTTTTATGGGTTCAAGAATAGCATCTATGTTAATTTGATCGCAGAAATCCAAAAATTCCTCACGCAATGACAACAAATGCAGCCTAGGAGGGATTAAAATGATAAATTTCGTTGAGAAGATGGGGGTTTGGATATAGGGGGCAAGATAAGAGCTGCCACTGATTTCTTCAATATCAATTTCCCGGTCAATCAGAAAAGAAGCGATCGACTCAATAACATTTTGCTTGTCCAAAGAAATGGTTTCTAAAGAATACGGCACACAGTCCCGCACCTTGTCCTTAGGTTCAGGACGCAGCATATTGATTTTGATCTCCATGCGTTTTTGCAGGGTGTCCAAGTGGTTTTCCAATTTGGCCACCTGATTCCAATTGCCTTGCACCAACAAATAAGCAGCTGTCGATTGTGCCAGCCGCGTAGAGCGTATTTCCATGATATTACAATTACAATCACGTACAGCGGACAATATTTCCGCAACAAAATTGAGCTGAAGGTTGCCTAAGGCAGTAATGGCTAGTTGCATAGTATTTTCTAAAATTTTTTGGCAGTTTATCATCAAATGCGCCGAACCATACGAAAGCAAGGCAAACACCCAACAAATAATGCAAATTTCTCCTACAATCGGCATCTTTCCACTTAATGTTAGCGCATCAATATGACAAATTCTTCACAAGACATTCATCCTTATAGAGGCAATAAATCCGATGCCACCGGAAATTTTCGGGAAGAAGGTTTGATTTTAGCTGACTTACATACCACTACCGATGATAGTGGCTTGCAAATAGAACCCCTACGGCATTGGCAAGACGATGAGGAGGCAATGGGGCGGTTATTGATCAATACTGGATTTGAAGGCACTGCGGCACAGCCAGAGATGGATAGCTGGACTGCCAAACCAGAAACACGGCCCCAAACAGAAAAAATGGCAGAACCGGCAACGGACAAAACATCTCTTCTGGAGGCAAGCGTGGTTTTGCCAGCACCCCATTCGCGCATAGAACCTCGGTTGGACGGCATTGGCTTGACCGAGCAAGCAAATAGGCATCGGGTTACATTAGCCGAATCCGATGATGCAGTAAAAAACACATCGGCCACCCCCGTCCCTGTCGCGGTGCCGCCAGAAATCCCTGTGCCTTTTGTGGTGGAGTCATTCGTTGCCTCGCACCAGGCTATGCGTGCCGATTTTAACGCTGGGCAAAACAGCCTGGTTGACGACGGTATCGCCCGAATAGCAGAAGAACCAGTGCCGGATGAGGGGCAACAAGAACACAAGGTCGAACCCATGGGTTCGGCACCTGAAACCATTGCCGAACCCATAACGGCTATAACAGCAACCAGACAAGATAAGCTGGCCAATGTTGGGGATGTGGCAACGACAGAGCAGCCGGGCTTGTCAGCCGATCAACAGCAACACCAGCAGGGGCCAGCCGCCACCATCCAGCTACCTGTTTGGGCAGCCACCTTAACGATAGCCGTGTTATTGTCACTGCTTGCCGCCATCGTAAGCCTAGTGCTGACCGTATCAACACTCAAAACGGAAGTTGGCCGGTTAAGTGCCTTAATGGCAATAGTGAAAGATGATGTCGAGGTGCTGGGGCAAAAATAAGCGGGACTTCTCCTTATTTGCAGGCAACGGCTGAAATTTTTTCGCGTCTGCCAAGCCTGGTTGTTTACTCCTTATTTAAATAGTACTAAAATAGTACTGAATTAACGAGGGCAAGACATGTTGCGGGTAGGCAAGTTGACAGATTATGCCACAGTGATCTTAAGCATTATGGCAAAAGACAAACATCACGTGTTTGCGGCGATGGAAATGGCTGCATTGACCGGTATTGCCTTGCCTACGGTCAGTAAGGTATTGAAAATTTTGGTTAATGCTAAAATATTAATGTCTGTGCGCGGTGCCAAAGGTGGCTATTTGCTCGCCGGTGAACCTAATGGCATCACCGTGGCGGCGATTATCAGCGCCTTGGAAGGGCCGATTGCCTTAACCGAATGCAGCCTATCCAAACAAGCCTGTACGGCTGCGTCTGGGTGCGGCATCCGAGCCAATTGGCATGTCATCAATCAAACCATTTATAACGCACTGGCATCCGTGACATTGGCCGACTTGATAAAACCCGCTGTCGGGTTAGAAGAAGCTTACGTCCCTCTCGCCAGCCTATACCAATAAGAGATGCCTTATGTCCGCAAGCGCGCAAGAAATTAATAACCTGATCAACCAAGATTACAAACAAGGCTTTGTGACAAATGTAGCCGCCGACACCTTCCCGCCGGGTCTGAACGAAACTATTATCCGCCAGCTATCTAAGGTTAAAAACGAGCCAAGCTTCATGCTCGACTACCGCCTAAACGCATTCCGCCATTGGCAGACCCTAAAAGCACCGGAATGGGCGCAAGTTGATATAGAACCAATAGACTATCAGGCGATTAGCTACTATTCTGCGCCCAAACGTAAAGAAGACGGCCCCAAAAGCTTGGATGAAATCGACCCGCAAGTGCTGGATGCCTACAAAAAATTGGGTATTCCGCTGGACGAACAGGAGCGTCTTGCCGGTATTGCCGTGGATGCCGTGTTCGATAGCGTATCGGTGGCCACCACCTTTAAAGGCAAGCTTAAAGAAGCGGGGGTGATTTTTTGCCCCATGTCTGAAGCCTTGCGCGACCACCCGGAACTGATTAAGCAATATCTCAGTTCAGTGGTGCCAATCAGCGATAATTATTTTGCCGCGCTCAATTCCGCCGTGTTTACTGACGGTTCGTTTGTGTACATCCCTAAAGGCGTGCGCTGCCCTATGGAGTTGTCCACCTATTTCCGCATTAATGCCGCCAATACCGGACAATTTGAACGTACCTTGATCATTGCCGATGAAGGCAGCCATGTATCTTACTTGGAAGGCTGCACCGCCCCCATGCGCGATGAAAACCAGCTACATGCCGCCGTGGTTGAGCTGATCGCACTAAAAGATGCCACCATCAAATATTCCACCGTGCAAAACTGGTATCCGGGCGACAAAGACGGCAAAGGCGGCATTTATAATTTTGTCACCAAACGCGCCGATTGCCGGGGTGACAACGCCAAAGTATCCTGGACACAAGTGGAAACCGGATCGGCAATCACTTGGAAATACCCCAGCTGCATCTTGACCGGTGATAATTCAGTGGGCGAATTTTATTCGGTTGCCGTGACCAATAATTGCCAACAAGCCGACACCGGCACCAAAATGATCCACATCGGCAAAAACACCCGCAGCACCATTGTATCCAAAGGCATTTCCGCCGGACGGGCACAAAACACCTATCGCGGTTTGGTCAAAGTGCTTAAATCGGCGGAAAATGCCCGCAACCATACCCAGTGCGATTCATTATTGGTGGGTGACCGTTGCGGTGCCCACACCTTTCCTTATGTGGAAGTCAAACAACCGACCGCACAAGTGGAACACGAAGCCACCACTTCAAAAATCAGCGAAGACCAATTGTTTTTTTGCCAACAACGTGGGCTGTCCGCCGAAGATGCCGTCTCCATGATCGTCAACGGCTTTTGCAAAGAAGTGTTTAAGGAGTTGCCCATGGAATTTGCCGTGGAAGCACAGGCCTTGTTGGGCTTAAGCTTGGAAGGATCGGTGGGTTAGTGGGCAAATATGACAACATATTGCAGAAGATCGTCCATGGACAATCAGATGCCAATATCTTATTTTCCGATCTGCGGCAGTTACTTTTGCGTTTAGAATTTCAAGAACGGATTTGCGGCGACCATCATATATTTTCTAAAGATGGCATTGCCGATATTTTAAATATCCAGCCAATCGGCGCAATGGCAAAATCCTATCAAATTAAACAAGTCCGTCAGCTTATTGTTCGCTATCGT
>Ga0208507_1000295_pt1 | contig 33964 bp, 35 predicted proteins | sample CryBogCBH12Aug01_FD_184626 | JGI IMG/M metagenome (GOLD analysis project Ga0208507, IMG submission 184626) | Freshwater microbial communities from Crystal Bog, Wisconsin, USA - CBH12Aug09.1 (SPAdes) (version 2) | ecosystem: Environmental > Aquatic > Freshwater > Lake | place: Crystal Bog...
CCCCTCGCTTAGAAACATTCTAGTCAAAGAAAAAAAAAATGTCCCAGCAAATTATTAAGCGAGGGGGTCATGGGGGACAGCTGTCCCCCAAGCTGTCCCCCAAGCTGTTCCCCCAGCAAGCACATCATCAGGAATAGTATATTCTTGAAATACCCCTGCATCAATACCTCCCTGAACCCACCAAGTCGGAAAATCAAGTCCAAGACCCGGATCGTACATACGGTAAATATAATAAATCCCAATGTTGTTTTTCCTTGCTACCTCGACTATAAGATCGCCAAATGTTTGTAAATCACCATCGTGACATGCCATTTGTCCTCCTGTGCAATCTACATATTGAAATTTATCTCTGATATGTTCTTCAATAGTATTACGACCAGTAATGCTTCCTGTACATCCAACATATAAAATGTATGATCTACTTTCATTATCAATATGATATGCATTGCAGTGCTCATTTAAAAAATCGTCATTTGTTGTCTTATATTTACAGGATTTACAATTAAATGTACCTGACTCAATAGAATCAAGCCACTCAGGTTTGACTGCAACACATCCCATTTTAATATCAAGAACAATTAAATCTTAAACTTTAAACTTTTTTAATTTATTTTCAATTTTTTGGGGACAGCTTGGGGACAGCTGTCCCCATGACCCCCTCGCTTAGAAACATTCTAGTCAAAGAAAAAATTGTCCCTGAATCTCGACAGAATGTTTCTAAGCGAGGGGGGTATGGGGGACAGCTGTCCCCCACAATTTTGAAAAGCTAATTTCAACACGTTGCTCTGTTGGATATTGAACAATGGAATAGGTAATATCAAATCCAAGACAATGAAAATATTTTAACATTGTTACACGTTCTTCTTCGTTTAGACTTGTCAATGCTTTATTGAAAAGTATTCCACTACCTCTAGATAGTGCGTATATAAGAAGATCACTAGGAACTGAATCATCTTCAAAACCTATTTCCATTGCATTATTTCCAAGACTTGATATATCCATCCTAAAAAACTTTTCAACGAAATCACCCCAATCAAAATCTTGAATCTGAATATCTTCATTGTTCTGCATAATTGCTATTTGTTATTTTTATTATTTTTATATATAAAAATGATCGAAAATTTTGACATTTTTTCTTGACTACTGAGATAGAGTAAAGGGTAGCGGGTAGAGAATGTCTGTTGTCACAAAAGATTCAAACGCACCGCGTTTGAAATTTAGCTTTAATCCAGAAGGATTGCTTAAAACAACTATTCAACCAAGAGCACGTCAATTATCAATGAAAGCATCTCTTTATGAATTTCAGAAGGATTGTGCAACATGGATGGAGTCTCGAAGAAAGATTATTCTTAGTCTCGAAATGGGCATGGGTAAGACTATTATGAGTATCAATTATATTGTCACTAAAAACTTTTATCGAACGCTTGTTGTTGTACCAAATGGTCTCCAAGATCAATGGTATACTGAATTTTTGAAACATTCTGATATTAATCCATCAGAAATTTATAAGCATGATGGTTCTGCGAGACACAATAAGGACTACACAGGTATCAGAATCGTTCTGATCACATATGCTAAATTATCGTATGATCATGAAAATATACCATCTGGAACATTATTTAAGGATTATATTCCACTAATTGATTGTCTTGTTTGTGATGAAAGTCATGTTGCACGAAAAAAGAAGACGATTATTAATGGAATTATTACTAGAATTGCATTTCCAACTAATAGTGTTCTACTCTTAACTGGTACTCCCATTGTTAATGGACAGGAGGATTTTTATTCTCTTCTTAGAATACTTGCCCGATCTCAAATGACAGATTTGAAGACTATTAAGGACGATGTATTTTACAGTAAGAAGTTTATTGATCTACCTGCATCTTCTTTCAGAGGTAATACATTGCATCAAAGTACAATTATTTGTCAAATGTCATCAGATCATTTGACGGTTTATTGTCGATTCTTGCATAAATATTTCAAGGCATTGTTAGATGATACAATTGCAAATCCCGCACATAAATTGACAACCATATGCAAATTACGGCAAATTAGTAATCATCCTGATTGTGCTGGAATAAAGAAGAAGAAAGATATTGTGTCAAACAAGTTTGAAATTATCTATTCATTATGTAATGATATTCTTGGAAGATCAGATGATGAAAAGATCCTTATTTTCAGTGAATTTAACTCAACGTTCAGAGTCCTTGGAGAGATGTTTGGAGATGATAATTATATTACTTTTAATGGTCTATGTAATAAGAAGAAAGTGCTTGAAGAATTCAATGATGGACAAACAAGGATTATGTTTGTCAACATAAAAGCAGGAGGAGTTGGTCTTAATCTACAAAGAGCTAATCATTCTATTTTTGTCGAACCACCGTGGAATCAAGCTATTCTTGATCAAGCTATTGCTCGAACAAACCGTATTGGACAGACACGTCCTGTACATATTTACATACTTCGCGTGCATGCATCTCTCGAGACATGGATTACAGAACTACAATCAGAGAAACGATTGGCTTCAACAAAGTTCAATAATGATATAACTTATACTGTTGATAAAGGGCATTTGAAGGCAATTCTTGATAAGTTTATAGAAAATAATCCATCAATCAGGTATGGATACAAAGAGATTCTTGACGAACAGATTCGATTAAATAGACATGATAATATTAATGGACGTAAATATTCTGCACTTAGTTCAGGTACTAATACAGGTCATAGTATTAGTGAAACATGTGATTACGTTTGTAAATTTTGTAACAAAGAGATTTATTATGGTGATATGATCTTTTTTGACAAGGATCTTGATCAATATCACATGAGTTGTATGGCTGTTGAGAGCATTGAAGTTGATTTGGAAAAAGATGATATTGATACTGATTTTATTGAACATCATGGTTATATTGCACCTGAAGATGATATTTCTTTTGAGGATGGCAATGATATTACTTCTGGAGACAATGGATACGCTGATGACAATAATGACAACGGAGAAGATATGCCTCCAGTATATTCTGCTCGTACTGTAAATGGTGCGATTGCTACGATAATAAGAAATACTACTGCTACTGCTGAGGTTGTAGGTGAAGATCCTCCAAAGTACTTTTAAGATTTATTCTTGTCTTTATTCTTATTGATTATTACTTTGTCAAAAAAAATTGAAAAAAATCTCTAAGAAGCAAGAGAGCAAGAGAGCAAGAGAGAAAGATGGGTCGTGACGATGAAATTGTTATTTATCATTGTCTGAATAAATTATATGATATCGATCATGTCCAAGGATAACGATACAAGCATATTGTTTCAGAAGGGATTTATACATATGAAGAAGCTACAAGAATTGGATTATCTTATGACACTCAATACGGTATACATTATATTGATTGTAATTTTAATCAAATATGTGATGCATTTGATAATTTTATAAAGACTCATTCTATTGTTGAATATGAAGAATGGAAAAGGTTAATTGAGGATACTAAGTACAAAGATAATGAAGCATATAAGCTTTTTACAGAACTTTTTAATAAATATTCCTTGAAACAAGATAAATGTATTAAAGTAGAGAAAAATGCTTTATTATATCCATATGAGTATTCTTCACCCAAATACTTATGGGGTTATAAAAAATTAAACAGATATCAAAAACGAGAAATACAAAGTCTAGTTACCTACATATTTACTACTTTTTATGATTATAACTTAATCTCTTAATTCTCCTATTATTAGCCGTCCCACAGATCAAGCTTATCGATTATACCGTTCTTTGAATAGATTTCAACCCTTGTGTTGAAAACCCACATGTTTGTATAACCTCTGATAGTATGAGACAAATCACCTCTTATTTCATCATAAAACATGTTGGTATGTGCATTGAAGAATTCTTCAATTTGCAACACATCAATGTCTGATGCAGGAACTTTCTTTGTGATGAGAACATTCACAACTGGAGCCATTGTTATTGAGCAAGAGCCAATGGCAAATATAAATATCTACTTCGTGTTTTTAATCATTTTTTTCCCTTTGATCAGAAAATATTATGAGTAGTATTAATATATACAAGAACGTGTAAGAAAATATGCCAACTATCAGTGGAAATATGACTCTAGAATCTCAAAGTGATGAAACACAATTACAAATTACTGTAAATAATCCACAAACAAATAATAGTATAGATATAAAAAATATCTATGGCACAAGTCTATTTAATGTAGATGGAACAGGAAATGTATCATCTCAAAATATCACTTCAACCAAATGTACAATTAATGGGGCATCTCCTACTGATGTCCAATTAACTGTTAGAGCAGTTGCAAGTCAATCAGCAAATATCCTTGAAGTAAATAATCAATATGGATCATGTGTATTGTCAGTTTCAGCAATTAATACTGTAGATACAAAGAGTGTAAATACAACAGGAACAACAACAATAACAGGTTCTGGCAATAACGTTGAACTATCAGTACAATCCACTTCTGGTCAGAACGTAAATATAATTGAAGTGAAAGATTCAGATAGTAATGAGTTGTTATCGTTAGATCCTTATGGACATTTGAATATTAGTAACTTGCATGTTGCTGGTACTTCAGACTCTGTTCAAGTATCTGTTCAACCACATGGAGGACAGTCTTCAAATGCAGTCGAAATAAAAAATACTGGCGGATCAACGAAGATAAATGTTGATAGTTCTGGAAATTTAGTATGTCAAGCAAATACAGTTATTAATAATCTTGTCGAGCCATTCACATATATTAATTTTTCAGAAACATCTCCTGCGTTTACGTACACTGTACCAGCAGGTGGTAAAAATATTGTTTTGCAATCTGTTGATGCAGGTACAACTACTGCTACTTTTTATTTGCCATGCATATCAGATGTGGTTGACGGAAGAACTTTTACATTAGTAATCAGAGGAAACTATAATACATCTACAACATATACAACCACAACGATATCAATTAATCCAGATGAAAACTCTCATGTTAATATTTATAGTAGTGTTCCTAGCATGACTGGATTACTTGGAGATAGTCCGTATTCATATGCATTCACACTGACTGGAGCTGGTACACAAAGTATTAATGTTATTGGACATGTACTTATTAAGTTTACTGCAATTGGAACAGATATAGTAGACAGTATAGGAAATCAATATATTGGGAAAAATTGGTATGTTTCTTATTAAGAGCATTAAGAGCATTAAGATGCGTCAGAAGTGTACTGTGAGGAATAAATTTTTTTACCAGGCAATGGCGGAGTCGCGGGCGTTTTTGGTGGAGGCGGCGGAGGCGCGGATTGCGGTGAACTTCCCGTTTGCTTCGTCTTTCGCGGTGGCCAAGCTTAAATCAATACGATAATATGATTGTGTATTATCAAGGAATTTTTTAAAATCATCTGAATTTAGTTTATTATTGAATATTACAAAAGTCTTTGTTTCTCCTCCTACTAATGTTTTCTTAATTATTGACATTGAATATGAGCATTTATTATCAGCATAAGGAACAAATTGAATACTAATTTTATCGCCAGTATAGTAATATACACGACCTTCAATCTGCTTGCCGTTAAGATTCACATCAGAATAATAAAATTCGCTTGGTGTAAAAACAATTTCAAACTTAGAAATTACTATATTAGAGTATTTAATTCTGTAATTTCCTATCATGAATTCATTTTTATAAGGATTTATTAATATTTTCCCTTCAATTGCCTGAAGTCTTTGTAATTCGAGCTGTGTGTCTTTTTTCTTTTGCTCCTTTATCTTTCTAGAGATAGCTAGAGCATCCATCCTGTTTATAATAGAATCAACACTTGTATTTCTTCTTAAAATTTCTGAGAGACGGTCAGGATCTAACTTAAATACTGGGCGCCTAGGCGCTTGCTGAGGCACTTGTTGTGGCGCTTGCTGAGGCACTTGGATGGCCATAGAACTCATTCTGTTGACAAGAGCACTCTGAGCACTCTGAGCACTCTGAGCACTCTGAGCACTCTGAGCACTCTGAGCACTCTGAGCACTCTGAGCACTCTGAGCACTCTGAGCACTCTGAGCACTCTGAGGTCTCACTAAATGTTGACAGTTTGTATGTTGCCAACAATAATTCCCACGAAATTGTGCTTCTCTTGAACATTGCTTTCCGCTCAGTGTATTACATTGACAACGCATACTCTTATACTCTTATTCTTATAATCTATAATATAATTTATTATAATATAATTATTTTTTAAGATGTACTTGAATAAGCAGGATCTAATGGATTATCTAAATTGTTCACATATTCTTCCTGATCATCATCTATTTTTTTATCATCTTCATCAGCATCTTCAGCATCACTATTTTCATCACTATCATTATCCGTATCCATACTTGTATTAAGCGGTTTGTCATAATCACTTAATTTATTGAAATTATTTGTAACTGTCTTTGATCTTATGACTGGTTTTTCATAAACAATTGAACTTTTAGTAAGAAGCCGTGAAAAATCAAGACCACCTTTTTTCTCATTTTTAACACTTTCGACCATTCTATCGAATATCTTATCTATATTTGCGTATTTTGGATCAAGTGCAAAAATTTGTGCTACTGGTACACGAATTTGATTTTGGAAATATTTCTCATAATCTATTTCAAGTCCATTCTTTGTAATAAAATCAGGTGTCTCTATACAATCACCTTGTAATGCTTTCGGGTCAGCATTTTTTATAAATACGTAAGGTACACGTGAATTTGGTTGAAATTTATTTCCGGGGTCTCTCTGTTCTTGGCGCTTTGCAAGAACATTGTGCGCAATTCTATCCGGAAACTTATAATAGCTCTTAAGCGTTTTAGATATAATAAACTTATCTAGAGGAAATTCGCCATAAAGCATCTTTTTACATTCATCAAGAACAAATTGTAATGCTTTATCGATGTCATGATCATTCATAATTATTTTAAGAGCACCACCAAAAACATGTTTAACAATGTCTGCATTATCACGTCTCTTCATAACAATACCCATACTATTTAGATAACATTTGTCAATACCCATTTTAGTGTAATATAGTCCAGTATAACGCTTTTTAGAAATTAACAAGAATGGCAAAATACATTTCTCAAAATCAAGATTCTGTGGTCTCTTTAATTGACTAGAAATTTCTTTTGCAATAATCTTGCCAAGAGCCATTGATATAAATACATTATCAAGACCAATTATTCTTTCTCCTGACTCAGTAAATAGGTTAAACCTAATAAAGACACTATCTGTATCACCATACACACATGTAGTATCGCGAATATGAACTGTCATTCCGGCATATTTTGTTGGTCTTTTTGGCTTATTATCATCAAGAGTTTCCTCTTCTGTGAATGTCTTAGTTGCTTTTTTGTATGTTTTTTCAATGTAGTTTTTACTAAATGTGATCATACTTCTACCAATTGCAGTAGTTGACGCGGCAATATCAACATTGTAAAATAATCCTGTTTTAGCAGCCATTTGTCCATATAATGAATTAGCGACTGTTTTTTGAGACAATTGTTCTCCATCTAAATTTTTATATTTGAAAGGGTCTTTTTCAGATGCCATCTTAGCTTTAGTATCTTTTCTTGCTTTTAATAATCTGATTAAGATGCCCGGAACAATACCATAATCATCCTCATTTCTAGGTTGTTTAAATCTAACTACTTTTTCTCCAACTTTAACTTTTTGCATCTTCTTGGTTTTTTTGCCCTTTTTATTGTATACTGGTTCGTTATTATAGATATTAAATTTAATATCGCTATAAGTATATTGTGGCAAATTATAATACTTTGATCCAACAGGACAGTATGTACAATGAGATAAATTCTCAGATATCATTGATGACGGATATAATGAATTAAAATCTAATGTAACTACACATGAATCGTAATAAATACCTGTCTTAGGAACTAGAACAATAGCACCTTCATAACCCTCTGTATCTTCGCTCTTTGGAAGAACTGGCATAACATAACCCTTCTTATCACATTCATGTCTAACTAAACTAGCTAATTTTACTCCTTGTCCTCGCAAAAAACAATAACTTATAGGCACTTCGCAAATATTAGCCATGTTGATAGCATTAATAAGTACATCAAGTTTATCAAGTAATCTAAGACATAGTATCCCATCTACAAGGCAATATATAGCTATTTGCTTTCTATCATCTGGTGTTCCTTTTTGCATAATAAACAAATCTTGTGGAGATAGATCAACTTTCTCTTTCGATAAAAACTTGTTACAGACACTATCAAGATTGTATGCACCTAATTGATAAGTTTTCCTAATAACCATAATAAGATCAATGTTTAAACGTCCGCTAAAATCAATATAATCTAATTTGTTATCTCCCAATGCAGAAGAGCTCAATTTGTATTCAATAAGACTACTTTTGTGATCTTTCAATCTAGAAATTTGTGAAAATTCACGAAGGCATCCAGTTTCATCTGCTCTTTCATATAAGAACCTGTAATCAAAACCAAAAACGTTATATCCTATGATCACATCAGGATTATTTTCTAACATAAGTCTTGACCAACAAGTAAGAACTTCGGCTTCAGTATTAAACCATTCTACGATTACTATCGAATGGTCTGTCTCTTTTTGTTTTAGCCGTCTAACAAACATAGACTTTTCTGATTCTTTCTTACGTGTCTCCTTATTCCATGATTTAATCTCATCTAACTTTCTATTAATAAGATCTTCATTTTTAAGGATTTCAGATATCTTATCTAATTGTCCAGTAAGATTTGCCTCGTAGTACAGCAGATCTTTAACAAGTTCATCATTCGGTAAATAAACAGATCCATTTTCTGCCTCAATCATTTCTTCATTTGTAATATTGCTTGTCTCTTTCAAGCAAACAATATGCTTCAAATAAGGATCGGTATGACCGAATATTTTAAATGACGTTCCTATTTGGACACAAGGATCTCCCTCAACTGCAGGTAACGCTTCACATAATATGTTATTAATCAATGTTGTAAAATAATCGATACTAACCTTATCTAGGCTTGCATCCTTTTGCTCTGTTGTTTGCTCTTTTGTTTTTTCCTTAGTCATTGTGAAAGATCTTGGTACATATTTCTTATTTTTCCTAAATAGTAAACAATCTTTAAGATGTGGTAAAACCTTTTCTACAAGAGGTTTTAGGATAGCTTCTTTTGGAATAACAGATCCTTTTGTGTAAATTCTAGATACACTATAGTAATCAATAAACGGATCTTGTGATAAATCTATCATTTGTTCAATACATTTCACTGGATTCTTAATAAAACTTTCATTCTTTAGTCGATGCAAATTCATGATTTGAATTGCTATATCGTGACATGTTCTGATTATTTTTGGTTCTTCTTTATTATTACTCTGTTCATTATTATTATTCGATTTCTTTTCTGCTAATGAAGAATGTTGTAATATGTGAAATATCTTATCTTTTAAAATGTGTTGGAATTCTATTTCTTCTGATTTTGCCATTTTCAAGAAATCGATAGATACTGTATTTAAATTGATAAATGCAGTATATATGTCATTTGCTAAATCCTCTAAAGGTCTATCGTAATCTATAATGCATTGATGTATTAAGTCATTGTTATAGAATGGATTAAAGCATCTTTTAAGTAAGTTACAGAGAACTCTTATTGGATCTTGTTTGAGAAGTCCTTTGGAACCTTTTTCACAATAAAGAGTTAATAAGTCTTGTGTTAGTTTTAGATATGTTTTCTTTGCAACAGGGAAATCACCATGACTACTATCAGCTTCAATATCAACCGCCGCTATATTAATAGGAAACTGTTCAATCTTGTCTGATTTTATTATGTTTTTGTAATTTGTATTAATTTCATAATCTCCTATTGTAGTCCTACTAGCGGATTGAACATATGTGTAAGATCCTGCTTTTATTTCAACTATTCCTCCTGCCTTAATCTCTTGTTCATGTATAAATTTAATTAATGGATCTATATTAGTTTCATATAGTTCGTACTTATCTTTCAATATTCTAGCATAACAGTCATATATCTGTTTATTCTTGAAATCTAAACGTAGATATTTAAATTTATCTTCTGCAGTAAACTCTTTTAATGGTTTTCTTTTTACTATCTTTTTTAATTTTATGCCACCTTCGACATCTCTATAAAACATTCTCTTATCTTCTTTTACAGATTCAATTAATGTATCACAGTTTGATCCATTCCAGTTTTCTGGAATCTTAATGTAAAATGTTGGAGCATAATCTTGTGCATTTATTACTATTGTATGTCCAGATTGAAGAACACCGAATATCTTAATCAGTTCTGGCATTCTTTTTGAATACTTTCTTATGAAATCTTGCGTATATGTATCCTCATCCTCGCAATCATTATTATCATCTGAATCATTATTATTATCTGAAGCATCTGAAGCATTGTCATTAGAATCATTAAATGTATCAAGACACCGATAATAATCAATAATTTGAACATATAATTGCTGAGATTGAAGTAAGAAAGGTCTCTTTGGGGGTTTCTTTATTGTTGACATTTTCTTAAAATATTAAAGGAAAAAATACATGAGCATTTTTTTATATAGAACACAAAGTATTTTATTAGAACGCAAAGTATTTTATTAGAACGCAAAGTATTTTATTAATAGTATTTAGTAGGCATTTAGCAGTAGGCATTTAGTAGTTAGTAGTTAGTAGTTAAGTAGTTAGTAGGCATTTCTTTATTTCTCTCTTAATCTTGTTATTTGTGCCAGAACCACTGTCACTATCATTACAATCGCTATCATCAGTACTGTCGTTAGCACTATTATTATCACTATTATGCTTATCACGAGTACTTTTTCGCTTAACTGAAAGATTATCTACCCATCTGACTGATATATCATGCATCTTCAAAAAATTTGTAATGTTTGTCTTTTCTGTATCATCACAATATCCTTGATATAGTACAAGGTTACTCTTGATAAGTTCTTTGTAATTTGTAATCATATACTCATATGTGTGCAACTTTATCTTATTGTAATGACATAAAGCTATTTGAGACATTACACGATGAACATCATTTGTATCTAGATTACAAAATGTATTCAACCATTGCAACTTCTTTTCTCCATCATAATTATACTCATGATCCTGAAGTATATTTCCTGCAATTAAATGAATGACAAGTGCTTCATTTGATGGCTTTATTCCTGTTATATCGTAAAACTTAACACATTCGTCGAATGAATGACACCGTGTATAGAAATAATAGCAAATGTTGAAGCATTTGCTGAATCAAATATGTATTTTAATACAAGACAACGCTTTGTGCAATCTGCTAATTCTGTGCTGGCAATTATTTTACTAATAACCTCATTTCTAGTAAAATCTGATAAAATATATCCATGACCTCTCATTATATCTATCATTGTTAGTTTTGTATCCAACGACTTCATCTTATAAGGCATCATTACATCTATCTCTAACTTGTTAAGATTGCATTTGTTTGCTAGACAATAAATAACATATCGAAAAAGTTCTACCATGTCCATTCTGAAAAGTTGTCCAATAAGCCTGTCGTTTGCATGATTGATACTATAGATTTCGTTGCTCTTAATGTGATTATCACTAATATTACTTTGATCACTTATATCCGTAAGGATTTCAGATGGTATCTGAAGTCCTCTGACATTAAAAATGTGAATTCTCAGAAACATACATAAAACAACAGATAATGACTGGCCAATATGCCAATCTGCCAATCTGTAAGTCATTATCCCAATAGATGTGTACCTTCTCCTTGTCTCATGTAGGGTTCAGGCTGACTCATGACTGCTTGTGCAAATTGTGCTTGAGCATTTCTGACAACTTCTGGAACTTGTGGGACAGACAAATTAAGACCTCCAACGGCTTCCATACCTGCTCCACCAGCTAGAACTTGATTAACACCAATGCCTAGACCCATTCCTTGGCGAGCTCCCTTAAGAACTTCTCTAGAGAAAGTATCAAGAATAATAATGACTGCAGTAATAGTAAGGGATAACATTCCAATTTCAGCAATTGTCAAACTCTTCTTTGTTGTCAAAAAAACGCAAACAGCAATTGCTAAACCTTCAAGTAAATAAACAACAGCTTTGTCAATCATATTGTACATGACTATACTAGAGTGTATTGTGTATATAGTATAAAAATATTTTGACGAAGAATTTACTCCAATAAATACTCTAAATAATCAAATACTATAATACTCTAAATAATTAAAAAAATGCAATTATGTAAAAATGACTTAATTAAAATACTATAAAATACTAAAATACTAAAAATGTCTAATACGAATACCTATAATACTGATAATATCGATAATATTATTGAAAATTCTCTTGATGATGATCCGACAGATGATATTATACCAAATGGTGAAAAGCAAATAAGTGATTTGTTACTAATTATTGAGACTTGTCAAACTAATGTGAACAATAATTTTAACATTAAACTAATTGCAAAATATATTAAAATAGATAATATTCTTATCGGTAAAAAGATGTGTGATTATGTTGAAGAAGGTTACATTAACAGAAAACAAAAGAATGCTATGTTAATCGCACCAACAATTACTGAAAAAGATAGTGATAATAACTCTTATATAAATAACAATGCACAAGGTAAAAAAAGACAAGATTTTTCTAATCAAATGACTATTATTGTTAAAAAGGAGAAAAAAATGATCACTGTCGCTTCACATGGCTCACAAAGAGGGCAAAAGGCATTTGATATTGCTCTTAATAATGCAATTTTATTGAATTCTGAAAATAGTAACTTGAATTTGAAAATATTTAGAACTGGTAGCATTATTATAACTGGTGGTTTGTGTCAAGCAGATTGTCATTATGCTGTAACAGAATTTCTAAAACGTATTGGAAATATTAAAGAAGAGTATAAATTATCAAATGATAATTATGAAATAGAGAAAATGTTTGGTATAACATCTAATATTGATATAGGTGATGATAAAAATGAACAAGGAAATCAAGCAGATGTTAAAGATAATTCTCCTTTAAAAACGTATGTTGAATTTGTATACAGTCATATGCAAGTATTATTGTATTTTTTTGTCCAATTTGGTATAGATTATGATCTTAATCTTGATAAGATCATTGAAAGTAAAAGCAAAAAGAAAATATCTGCATTCAACTCTCTTGTAAATAAAGATTCAAAAGATTATTATAAATACACACGATTGGTAAAATGTATTTTAACATGTAATATGTATTGTTCACCTGAAACAATAAAATGTATGCTCAATTTAACTTACTCAAATGACCAAAAGCAAAACCAAAAGAGACCTTTTATTGAAGGCAAACATACTCTTGTCTACAAATTTATCAGTGATTTGTATAATGGTTCTAATGTTATTCTACGTTCAACACTTGAACCAGAAATAGATTTCAATTTTAATGTATCTTGTGTAAATTTTAATAGTAAAATATTATGTTCTTTTCAAATAAATCGTAGCAATTTATCAGATATATTGAATACACAATATGTATCATTTACAAAAGCAATATCTCCTAAAAAAGACAACAAAAGCAAGGGGGCTATGGGGGACGGCACGTCCCTCAACCAAAGCAAGGGGGCTATGGGGGACGGCACGTCCCTCAACCAAAGCAAGGGGACTATGGGGGACAGCATGTCCCTCAACCAAAGCAAGGGAGCTATGGGGGACAGCATGTCCCTCAACCAAAGCAAGGGGACTATGGGGGACAGCATGTCCCTCAACCAAAGCAAGGGAGCTATGGGGGACAGCATGTCCCCCAGCATGTCCCTCAACCAAAGCAAGGGGGCTATGGGGGACGGCACGTCCCCCAAAAAGAAGAAAGTAAATAACAAGAATAAGCTTGTAGAAAATATTAAACCATTGTCACTCATACAAGCAGAATTTAATTTGAATAATTACCCCGGAATAAAATGCAGTTATATCACATCTGATGGAAAGTCTATAGCAATTTTAATATTCCAATCTGGTAAGATAATCATAACAGGATGCAATAAGTGGAGTCAAAACTGTGAAGGTTATCAGTATATTAAAGATATTCTCTTAAAACATTACGATGATATACACTATATTGATACAATTACACCAGAGCAAACACCTAATTTAAATAGTATTAAGAAGGTTATTAAATTTAATGATTACGTATATATTAATCGTGATATATACATAAATAAGAATCCTTACAATGCAAAAATAGCAAAGGAACATATGCTCTATATTTGATAAAAACATTATATCCACAGAGGATATAATGTTTTTTAACAATAGTGATATAGACACATATATTGATCTTTATAAAAAATTGCCCATTCTATATCACTGAAAGATTTACACTGAAGTAGTCTTTTGATGTTTTACCACAATATTCGTAAATGTCTTTGTTTTCAGTAGATTAGTGTAATTAATGTACATGTATTTTTTATCAACATGAAATGATGTTGTAAATCCATAAGATAACATACATTCACATATAGTTGTTATAGATGCAGATGAATCTATAACAGGAGAATCAATATATTTAACATAAAAGTTTGTATCTTTAACACCAGCATTACCATTATTATTGAGACATATAAAATTTACATTAACAATGTATACATAACCTTTATCGATTGATATCTTTAATGATACATGTTCCTTTGCACTTTCATGAAAATACTTATATTTTTTTATACCTTCAAATTTATCTTTGTCTACGTATTTTGTTTTGTGAAGCTTTATAGACATCCATTTATATAATTATTATTATGTAAGCAACTTATATACTTTCTCTACTAGGCATTAGCATTAGACATTATGTCGTTTGTTATCAATCAAATTGCAGTCAGTAACAACAATGGTCTAATCATTGGGAACGGTACAGTCGACGCATGAACATTCTCATCAACTGGATTAACTGCACCTCGAACTCTTTTAATGCCTGATTCATCTGATTTTCTAATTACTCGATCTAGTATAGATACTATTACAAACAAGACTCTTCTTAATCCTACAATTTCTACAATCACTGCAACTGGTGGTGCAGTATTGTCATTGCCTTCTGGGACTGGTGCTGATACTCTTGTTGGGCGAGTAACAACAGACACTCTAATAAATAAGACTCTTCTTAATCCTACAATTTCTACAATCACTGCAACTGGTGGTGCAGTATTGTCATTGCCTTCTGGAACTGCTTCAGATACTCTTGTCGGACGCGCGACAACAGATACTCTCACAAACAAGACATTGATTGGATCTACCAACAATGTGCAAGCGAATCTTATTGGTTCTAATCCTGTTGCTGTTACTGGAATCCCACAGGCAGGGTATGTGTTGACAGCTGTTTCTGCGACTGGTGCTGTGTGGCAAGCAGAGATACCTTGTATAGTTGGTAGTATGTCAACTACTGGCACTACTTCTACACCTTTATTGGCATTACAAACAGCAGATAATACTAATTATATTATAACATCAACAATCGTTGCTAAACAAACTTCGACTGGTACTACTGGAACAAGTCAGCTTGGAGCAATATACAGCACAGTTATAAATTCTGCCTATAGACGCTTAACTGGTGCATCATCACTAGTACAAATACAAAGCGATTCTACAACAACATTTAAAGACCCAACAGTTAACTGGAGTGCTGGGTCAACTGGATCTACGTCTACTGGATTGATTACTGTTCAATGTGTTGGATCTGCAGGTACATCAATTAATTGGTCTGGAAATTGTCAATATGTTAATATTTAGGTAGGGGACATGCTTATGGGACAGCTGTCCCCAATAACCCCCTTGCTTAGGGGACATGCTGTCCCCTATGACCCCCTGCCTAGGATCTTTCTGGTTGGGGACATGCTTAGGGGACAGCTGTCCCCCATAACCCCCTTGCTTAGGGGACATGCTGTCCCCTATGACCCCTTGCCTAGGATCTTTCTGGTTGGGGACATCTGTCCCCCATAACCCCCTTGCTTAGGGGACATCTGTCCCCCCATAACCCCATTGCCTAGGATCTTTCTGGTTGGGGACATGCTTAGGGGACAGCTGTCCCCCATAACCCCCTTGCTTAGGGGACATGCTGTCCCCTATGACCCCTTGCCTAGGATCTTTCTGGTTGGGGACATCTGTCCCCCATAACCCCCTTGCTTAGGGGACATCTGTCCCCCCATAACCCCATTGCCTAGGATCTTTCTGGTTGGGGACATCTGTCCCCCCATAACCCCCTTGCTTAGGGGACATGCTGTCCCCTATGACCCCTTGCCTAGGATCTTTCTGGTTGGGGACATCTGTCCCCCCATAACCCCCTTGCTTAGTATTCTTCTGCTTTATTCTTGCTTTGTCCTCAAGTAAAAAGATATTCTTCAGAATACTACAATACTACATCACTACATCACTACATCAATGCATCCAACTTAATAATTTCACTGTCGACTAGGTCTGCAGGTACAGTGATCCGTATAAATTCTACTGTCGCATCTTTTATAGTGATTCGCTTATATGGATCTCCGTTAATCATCTTTAAAGATAAAAGATTTAATTTAACAAGGACATCAAGCACTTCAAATTCATCAGATTGCGTAGGATCAGTAACATCAATAATATTGTTCAAACATGCTATTAAGATAAACCCAAGCGAATAACAATCCATGCTTTCGACACACTTTTCAAATATTTCACTTAAATAATCCTCACTTTTATTATAATACTTATTTTTTATGAAATTATTAATTGTTTCCAATAAATATGATTTATTTCTTATAATGTCTTTGTTCATTGAAGAATACTTATCACTAATATATCTCATAGTATCTTTTAAAGAGTCTTTATTTCTACCACTACTCATAATAATATAATCCATTGGCCATATCTCATACACGGCTCCTGCAAAATCTTTGTGATCATAAGAATTTATGTTTACTTCTTTAGTTGCAATTCCAAAATCAATTAATCTGAATGTTGGTTCGACTACTATATTATCTGTTTTAATGTCTCTGTGATATACGTCATTATTATTTAACAATAATACTCCTTTAAACAGATTCAATAATTTTTCAGTCATCTCTTTAAGAGGACGTTTTACTTTTAAATATGTTGATAAATTCATCCCTCCATTTGGTTGCAATATATTAAAAAAATGATCATTTACCTGTTTTAAAAGTTCTTCTTTCACATATAAAATCTCAGCAAATTTATCAGCAATAAGAGAACAATTTTTTAATTCATCTGCTTGTTCTATATCAGAATATGTTATATTTGTTTTTGCAATAGGATAAATTAAATATTTATTAGTTGGATCGATTTCTTTTAAAAATTGTGTATTATAATATTCATCATATACATTATTTTTAAGAATTAACTTCGAAATAGTTGATTTATTAGATTCATGTCCAGTACCTTGAATGCTTGGTAAATATACGCACCCGTATGCACCCCTAGCAATATATTTGCCACCACGCATTTATGTATATATTATTTGCATATATAAAATATATTACTTTGTATATTAAAAAAAATATATATATTTTTTATTACTTTGAATATCAAAGTGAATATCAAAGTAAATAATAAATTATCATTAACACTTAATATTTACTAACAATATAATGATATACTAGGAATGTCTATGTATCTATGTCCATAGCATTTCATATGAGGCTTGAGCAGGATACTGACAATCATAATAATAAACATTATAGTCAAGATTCTTTGTCATATCTTCAAATGGCTTAAGAAAATCACGCATAGAATCCTCAAAAAATGACGTATCTCTATCATAAGTATTTGTTGACCAATAATAGTAGTATCCAGAAGACAACTCAGATATCCTGTTTTCAATCTTTTCAACTACTGAAGAATCAGAGTCAGCAAGCATGTCAATAGTATACCTATCTAATTCATAACTCTTCATATATCCACACTTGTGGTACAGTTCTTCAAGAAATGCTTCTACTAATGCATCCTTGTTTTCACCTTGTGGAACAGTAAGCATTGACATCTTACTCTTGAGATATGATCTCATCTCTTCAAGATCAATCCACTTGAAACCACCATCTGCACCCATTTTCTCTGTAGTTCTGAGCAGAGCAATATCCTGACATATGAGAAAATTTTGATCATTTTTCTGATAAAAAATGATCAAAAATTCACACCTATGAAGATAACTCTTGATGACTCCTAAAAGCATAAAAGCATGCAGTGCTTAGGAATTGCGGAAAAGACAAAACAACAGTGCAAGATAAAATTTGGCTTATCTGATGGTTATTGCAAGTACCATCAAGCTCAAAATCCTAATGCATCTGTTGAACAGTGTCATGGAATCGCAGTCACAACAAACGAAAGGTGTAAGATAACATTTGACCTAGTCAATGGATATTGCAAACATCATTCTAAGCGTAGGGGACAGCTTGGGGGACAGCTGTCCCCCATAACCCCCTCGCTTAAGGAACATTCTGGTGGGGGACAGCTGTCCCCCATAACCCCCTCGCCTAAGAAACATTCTTGTGGACTTTCAAAGGAAACGTTACAAGGAATATCAAATGATGAATTATTGAAGATTGTGAGAAATCTTCTTCAACAAACAGTCTAAGTAGAGAGAACAATAGAATACATATGTTAATGATATAAGAGCTCTTTGGTGTCTTTTATTAGCAACATGGATAATTATCACTTTGTCGTTCTCTAGAACAATATATGCAAGCCTTCTTCTTACCATTATCATATACAGTGTGATACGATTCATCATAATTAAGTTCATTGCATACACATTTTAATTGCAAATCACGGATTATTTTGTCAAGATCATTCTTTTTATTGAGTAATAATGTCTCTAATTGATTTATTTCTGCTTCCAGAATAGTAATTGTTGGTTGAATTAATTCTCTTTCTTTTTTCATTTGAATTAAATTATCAGAAATACGAGAAGAACGTTTTTCTCTATATTCATGCTCTTTTCTGCATTGTTCTATAATATGTTCCTTGGCTAATTTCTTGTCTATAATTCTTTGTTTTTTTCGAGCTTCTTTTTCGAGTAATTTTCTTTTCTCAAGAATACTTTCTGCCTTTTTAATTATTTCTTCATCTTCGTCTTTGTTATTAATATTCATTATTTTAAAAGAGTATTTTTAAGAGAGTTTTTTAAAAGAGTTTTTAAGGAGAGTATTTTTGACAATTCTTTATTAAGATATGTTAAATGCACTTCTTGTCGCTTTAAAATCTCATTATTATGTTTATCTTTTAAAAGATTAAGATATGTTTTAATATTCATATTAATGACATTTGCAACATATATCATATCAGGTGTGTTATCAGAAGATGTCTCACATAATACTGATAATTGATCAACAAATAATCTCTTCATTGTGTAATCATCCAGATATGTTTTAAAAATACCATTAATAATTGCATATTCTAAAATATTAATATACTTAACTGGAGATCCGAGTGAAATTCCATTAGGTGATAAGAATTTTTTAATCATATAATTGATTAAGTCATTATAATAGTGTTTTAAGTTACCTTTACCCATTGAATATACACTTTCATCTATTGCAACAACATCAGAACTATAAATAACTGCTTTTATATTATAAACTATATGAGTGTATTCTGTATATGTATACTTAATCGAATTCATTATGGTAATCATTTTATCAAGTGCTTCATACATTTTATCTTTTGATATGTAGCTAAATGATTTTCTATCACTCTTAAAGTGCCTTCCTCCAATATACTTTGCACATACGTCAAATAACATCTTGTAACAGTTGTAATATATAAATATGAACAGTGCATTATATGTAAACTTATTTATTTCATCGTTCTTAAGCATGTAAAGTAGATTTTTACGATATTTTGAATATACGATAAGAGATTTATCGACATACTCTAATGGATTTTCTCCATGTTTATGAGTCTCTGACATAACCCACACATTTTCATACACATTTTCATCTGTTGTATATGGCACTACTCCGGCATTATTAGCATTATTATCAGAGACATTATTATGGCCATAGCCATAGCGTATAGCTTCTAGATCATATTCTCTGTTAAGATTTTTAATATTAAGCGATTGAATGCACTTTTCAAAATCATTTGCATTCTTAGCTAACCCAATATATGCAAAAATATCAGTATAATCCATAACACTTCCGTATTCATTCGGATAAAACGTACCACTAAACATATGCCTTAATCCTAATGCATGACCAGCTTCGTGACATGCAACATTTTCAATATATAATCCTATTAATGTTTCAAGTAATTGTAAATCTTTGTACATAGACATTAAATAATGTCTAGATGGTGTTGATTCAAGTTTATCTAGACACATATAAATATGTCCTGCAAGCATTTCCCCTGATCGTGGATCAGTAACAAATCTTGTTGTCGCAGAATATGGGCAATTTATTGCGCTTTTACAATAACAACTAACTATCCATTGATTTAATTGTGGTTCAATATTATCAACTATTTTGTCAGAGAATATAATAGCTTTATCTATACCAATAACTGCCTTAAAATATAAGTTCCATGACAATATGCCATTTTTGATATTAATCCTATATTTTTCAGGTACACTTGAATGTAAATAGAATGTCCATGGTATTTTATTTATGTTCATTCTATTAATGATAAAATTATTTCTGCTAACAGCATAATCTTCTATTGATACCTTCTTACAATTAGTACTGATAGTATTAAAATAACCAATATGTTCATTTGCATATTTGATAGGCATCTTTTCATCTGTGATATCGTATCGAATTACTTTTAGAATTATTGCTTGGCCATATTGGTTATTTCTTTTCATTGCTTGAATAATTATATTACCTGTATCTTTATCTTCCCTCACATTTAATGTATCATCTGCATCTATTATGATAGCTACTGCTGTTCTATCATAAGTTTCTCTATATAACAATTGAGCAACAAGTTTTACAATAGATACATTATCATTTGGATCATTTAGTAATATTCCACTCTCCTCAAAAAAGTTTTTTTTAAAGAGAGTATTTTTAATATAGTGTTGAGCAACACTTAAAGTATTAATTTGTCCAATATCTTCTGCTGATAAAATCAAATAATTAATGCATATTAATCTACCTTTTTGCATTGTTATGTATTATTACTATTCTTAATTCCTATTATATATATAGAAGATATAGAAGTTCTAAAAGACTTATAATGCCATCAGTTCAAAAGCCAGAAAAAGACTTACCCAAAGAAACAAAGCATGATCCTGCGACAAATAGTGTAATTTTTGCTGGAAATGCTTTAGAATTTCATCTTGGAATGAGAGATAAGTATAATACTAAAGCTTTAAAAACTAAAAAGACTTTCTAAAGTCTTAAGTATAACGAAGTAACAAAGAGATAACAAAGGAATGGATATTCATCTATTAATTTTTCTAGTTGTTGGATTATTGTTTCATATAGGGATGGTTATATATTATTTTTTACAACCTCCAAGTAGAGATAGAAGAGTAATATTAACAATGTTAACAATTATGATCTTGTCTAGTTTATATCAACTCTTTCATTTAAAACAGAGCACAGTCCCAATAATTTAATGTATGTAAAACGTTAAACTGGAATGTCTCAGTCTTGTTCCAAAGCGAGGGGCTATGGGGGATAGCTGTCCCCAAAAAAATGATCAAAAATTTCCAAGATGCGGTATGTTTCGTTTTGCTAGTAGCAAAAGGATTCACAAAAGATGACAAGTGTCGCACAGATTCTGATTGATTGTGACTGTTCTCCAGTCAATCCAACAAAGACTTTTCCGACAAAGACTCGTCGCTTGACAAAGCCACGAATTAAGAAGGATCATCATGTGGCTCTTTTTCCTGAACTTGCCATGGAAGATTCTGATCCATCTGACCAAGAAGATATCATACACAATGATATCTATGCATTTCAAAAGCGTATCAGATTGACTCAACGAGAATTGTCTGTATTCAACGAGTGTGCGAAAAAGTCAGAGTTTTCAGTGGATTTTTTTGTTGATGGTTTTTGTTGGTTTGCTCTCAAGTACCATATTTTAGAAGACAATGAGAAGATCATTCAAAAAATGTTTGACAAGCGATTTTCATCAGAATACAGAAGTTATGATAGTCCTCTTGAAAAGGCAACGCACGAAGCGTTCAATTGGATGTATACGATGAGTGACGTATACCGAGCTGAATTGATATTAGGATGTTAGTACTTAGTAATAGTTACGGTAATAGTAGTTGTTTAGTAGAAGTTCTTTGCATAAAAGAATAATCTCATAAAAAAGAATAACCTTAAAAAAGAAAAGAATGTATATTAAGAAAGGTAAAATAGTTAATATAAAAATTATTGATGATATTGATGATATTAATGATATTGATAAACCAATACTAGATATTATGAAAAATGAATTTAAAAATGATGAGTATGGAACTATTATTAGTAATCTTGATATTGATAGTTTTTATTATATTGATGAAACAAAATTTAATAATAATGTAGGGAAATCTTTTTCACTAAAATGCTTGTTATTAGATAATTCGTATTTAATAGATGATCCATGATATTTATATTTACAAAAAGATTTACCATGTTTATCATTAAAAAGATTACATATATCCTGCGGAGCAGTTAACACATTTGACATTAGTTATATAGAACGTATATAAATGCCTGTATAATTATTGTAAAGATAATAACGCAATTGCTTATAGGATAGATGCGATGTTAAAGATAAACGAAGAAAGACAAAGAAAAGATACACAAAGAAAAGAAAAAGACAAAAATCTAGCATGTAATTATTATTCTTTCAAATCTTTTGTTGGAATATTTGGCATATATAAATACATAGGTTGTTTAATGAAATACTAAGCACCAACATGATGAACAAGATTATTCATTTCATGTATATATGGATCTGGATAGTATCTCCAGCCTTGTTCGATAAATAACGGAACTGTTTTTTGAGCTAATTGATGATAACAGTCATCCATATGGTATGTAGTATCACGGCACCTATTGTCTACTTCTGGGAGCAATTGTAATGTTAATAAGTGTGCTCTTTTGATTTTTCCCCATATGATTAAGAATATTCTTAGCAAATGCTGGAACTAGCGACAAAATATGACTATCACAAAATGCTTTTCTCTCTTGATGTTCTTTCAACTTGTCTGCTATAAGTTTACCAGCATATGATGTGTCTACTTTAGTGACTTCTGCCATGATTGATTTATGTAATTATGTATTAGCAATGATAATTGTTTTATTCAATTTTATTCAATTATATTCAATTATATTCAATTTTTTGTGGAACAGTATGCCATATCCCACTATCTATCAAATTATTCTTCTATCAAGTGATATTATTAATAGTCATAAAAAATTCCAAAAAATACAAAGTAAATACAAAGAAAATTCAACAAGAACATGTCTCTTATTGTATTTGGACTCTTAGTTTGTGCAAGTGAATTAGCACATTTAACCCACTATTATAATGTTGACGAATGTATTAATTCAGAAGATGAAGATGAAGTATTTGGCTATTACAATGTGTATGATGATGTTAATTATGAATACTTATTAATCAGTATAGGGATATATAGTTTATTGGTGTCGTGGAAATTATATAATATCAATGCATAGTATTGATACGCACGAAATTAAAGAAAATCATAAATTAATCGATTATAATGAATTAATAAAGTTTAAAGATTTTATTGATAAATTGTACTTATCAGGAAGAATTACACATACAAACTTAAATATGTACTTAATATAAATAATATGAAAATACAAAGTCATATAAAATGATATAAAATGATATAAAATGATAATATCAGAATTAGAATGTTAAATTGCGATCTTTTATTGAATATTTAGCTATCTTTATATCATTTTCAATTGCAAATTGATTCAATTTGTCGTATGTTAATGAATCTAACATTTTCAAAAGCATCATTCATAATTATTTATTTTGTTGATGAAAATATTCAGATTATTTTTTTGAAATAAAACATTTTTTTGGATTATTTTAAGATTAGTATTAAATTAAAAGTAATTAATTAGTTATAATGTTATAATAAAGCATGTCGCAAGAGAATGAAAATGTTTTTATTGGGATTTTATTAGCAGGAGGAAAGAGTACTCGTTTTAATGCTCTTAGTAGTTCTCTTATTAATAACAGTAAATTATTCTATCCAATTAGTCAATTAGATAATAAGTTAGTAATTGAATGTTCAATTGATGCACTTATTAATAATAATATAACCTATTTGGTAATAGTTACTAATAGTTTATTATATTCGAGAGTACAATCACTGATATGCGAGAAATATGATATTCACAAAGAGAAAATATTACTAGTTGTTAATGATATTGATGATAGATTAATATCATTAAAAGTAGGCATCCAGAGTATTCATTTAACAAAGCAATGGGGCTATGGGGGACGGCACGTCCCCCACTCCCACCACATAGTCATTCACGATGGGGCTAGGCCTTTTATTAGACAAGAACACATTGATAAATTAATCCAAACATTTACTGTCGATAAATGCTTGTTTTCTCAATATTGTTTGAAAATATACAATGGACTATATGATATAAAAAATGGCAAAGCGTTAAATCCTATTAATCATATTGAACTGTGTACGCCATTATGTATTAATTACAGCATATTACAACAATATGCTGATAGTGTATTACAACAATATGCTGATAGTGTATTACAACAATACTTTAACAATAGTAATTCTGATAATGAATTCTTGACATTTATTAAAAATTCATCAATAAATATAAAATATCAATTAATATATGGAAAATATAATGATTTGAAAAAAATTACCGTAATAGATGACGTAATTTAATCATCTCATGTGCTCTGGAGTGCTCTGGAGTGCTCTGGAGTGCTCTGGAGTGCTCTGGAGTGCTCTGGAGTGCTCTCAAGTTTCTTGAAAGTTTCAGCATTTATCTTTACATGTATATTATAGTTATTCTCTTTTGAATGACAATAATAACTAGAAGCATATTCTGTCATATATGTTTTACCATAATTTTTCGTTAAAAAATAGTGCGGATCTTTAGGAATACAAACATTATCAATTCCAAGAAAATTAATACTCTCCGGAGGGAAAAAGTGTTTACTTTTAAAATCTCTACCAAAAAAATTAATGTACTGAATCGCTTTATGCGTTTCTTTGTGTTTCTTTAAGTCTTTGTAATTAAAAATAAATAAATCTATAAAAGGCCATGTATATTTACCTTTTCCGCCCATAAATAAACTATGATCATAATCATTACAATCAATCTGTTTTCCATCATGTAGACAAAATTTAATCATGTGATGTTCTTTATTAACAATATGAATCCTGTCTTTATAAAGATTATATATATGAGGTAAAAAATTGAGTATTTTACTTTCAACGACTAAATCCATATCATCATCCCATGGAATAAAATCATTATGACGAACATAACCAAGTAAAGTTCCAGAAATTAGAAAGTATTTCACATTGAATCTATCAAGTATACCTATAGTTGTTTTTAATAGTTCTATTGCTTGTGCTCTTGAATTACCTTCAAACCCATATTTAGTTGAAAAGTATTCTTTTATTGCGCTTAAAGTATTTTGAGGGATTGGATTTTTTGTATATCGTAAATCAAGATAATTTGTCATTGATAAAAGTAAATGTTTATTATTAAGTAAATGCCTTGATAGTCCTGATAGTCCTGATCCTTCGATAATTTTATCTTCTAATATTTCAGATCCAGATGATACAAATAGCATATTTAAAATGCTATCACGAATATTGTTTTCATTGTATGTTTCAAAAAATATAGTTTCTTGAAAAGAATTATTATTTCCTTTGATAATTTGTTTTGTGATTTTTTGCTTATTCTGATAATTACCGTGTTGCTGAGAATTTATTATTAGGATATTTGCACAACTTTGTTGAATTTTACCAGTAATAAGATCATAAAGACTATTTTGAGGTGCGCTTACATAATCTAAATTTCCAATAACACGCAGTCCATCAATGTAATCAGATAGGATATCCTTTTGAATTTTGATATAATTAAATATGATTGGTGACTTTGATAACCACACACTAAAAGATTTTGAGTCTATTTCGATGGAGCCTGTTAAAATTATAACAGGATTTTCATAATCTTCTTGTAAAGAGGTTTCTTCATATTTAATGTTACGAGTACTGGTATCATTAATATTAGTAATATCAGTAATATCAGTAATTAAATCGTGTGTAGTAGCAATGTAATTACTATAATTACTATTATTACTATTACATCTAGAATAGTTTAGTATTAATTTGCGATTATATTTAACTGCATAATTTAAACATATATCGACTACATAAAAAAAATCACATATATTCGAATATTCGCATGAATTAATTAAATACTTATTTGTAAACATACTTATGCTCTAATATGCTCTAATATACTCTAATATACTCTAATATGCTCTAATTAATAATAGAAAAATTAAAAAAAATAAAAATTAAGAAAACTATTAATACTCCTTGATACTCTTAAGAATGTCGATTCGAGATCAACTTTTTGCTTTTATTAGTCAGCCAATTGAAGATATTTCAAAACAATTGACTGCAATTAAAGCAAAAGTTATAGTTGTTCGCCAAGATACACAAAGTACTCATGATCCTCAAAGTACACAAAGTGATTCACAAAGTATTCAACAAAGCGATCAACAAAGTACTCAAAGCGAAAAAACGTACATGATCAAATTCGGAGAGGAAAGTCAATTTCTTGCGTTTGAACCATTTCAACTGTATCTAAAAGGTATCATATTCAGACAGGGTAAGATACTAGCGGTACCGTATATGACGCCTATTGATGTTTTTCGTCTTCCAGCAGAATCACAAGAAACTATTAAGAATATTATTCCAGATCATTTTATCATAACAAAGATAGGAACACTATTGAAATTGGCATTTTATGATAATAAGTGGAATTTGTCGACTAATGGTGGAAGTGACGCATTTGAAGTGACAAATACCAGACTTGAAATGGAATCATTTGGTGAATATTTTACAAGATTCGCATACATAGATGAAAGCGCATGTAGTCTTAATGGATATTCTCTAAATAAAGAATGCACATACATCTTTATTCTTACTGATGCCAACATAGGATCATGTAATCTTTATCATTCAACAACAATAAATAACAATACTCTTGTCGAGACATCAGATTATATTGGTGTAACTCAATTTGACAAACTAGAATGTGGTGCACATGGTCTTCAAATGTTTGATCACCTAAATGTCAATTATACATCAATAGTGAACACTGCCGAAGGCTATACACATAGATATCTCTATTCTGCTCAGATAGATAATATTTTGATTGATTATGCCAGAGGTCTAGTGCTTACTGGATTTAATTACGCTCCGTATTCTGAAAAGATTATGGGGTATGTTAATCAATTGAATGACTTAATTGTTTATATTCGACTGAACTACTTTAAAATGAATCGTTATCATGATAAGATTAATGTTGGAAAAATAACATTTCAAATCATTCGTCGAATTCATGGAAAATATTTGACCGTATTGCGTCCAAATAAGCTTGTTGTAAATGATAAATTCATTGCACATTTTCTAAGTACAGAATGTACGACACGTGAGATCTTTTGTCTTTTGAGTGAATCAAAGATGATTAACAAATGACCAAATGATACCAAAGAAAAATATTAATTAGACAGAGAAAAATATTAATTAGACAGAGGAATATATCTGAGTTTTACATTCTTTAATTTACTTTGTAAAATATTATTATCACGATCTATTAGTTTCTTAAGTCTCTTGACGAAATTTTCATTAAAGTGTAATTTATTACCATTAATGATACTACAAAAGAATAAGTAAAACCCCTTATAAAAATGACATTCATTTATTATGCCTAAAAGAAGATCTCTTACTTTATAAGCTGTTTCTTTTCTTATTGACCATTGATTAATATAGAGATAACCATACGAAAAATTATTTGTTTTCTCAGTTCTGAGAATATGTTGCCCACAAACATTCTTTAATATAATATCACTCTCAACAGCTGATTTGAATTTGTCTATGTCATCTTGAATTAATCTGGCTGACCTTTTAACATCATAAATGGTCTTAATTTTGAAAACATTTCTTTTAGTATCTAGTGCTCCAATAACAATATCAAATTCACTCTTTTTATTATTTACAGGTATTCCTTTGTCATCAATAAAGTACGTATTTGTTTTTACAACTTCTTTTAAATCATCTCCTGTTTGAATAGAATCAATAACGGTCTTTTCTAATATCATTCCGTCATTTTCAATATTAACAGAAAATTTATGATTATGAATACAGTTGAACACAGAGAAAATATTACTAGGAATACTATCATAGTATCTAATATTATCTCTGAAGAATTTATCTAATGTTAACCCTGATACTCTTTCTATTTCTTCTGTATCATTAATAATATGCACAAGTCGTTGTGCAATATTCTCAAATGACTCAAGATTTGCATAAAATCTCCTAGCTGTTGATATATTTCTTAGCGATTCACGCGAATTTTGAAAAACATCAATATACTCGACCATAAAATTAAGTCCATGCATGTAATATATTCTGACATAATCAAAAAAATATTGTCTATTCTCTATATTGATACATGTAAGAAGTCTATTCATGTTTAATTGAAGATATATATTTTTCTTCATCAAATGATAAAGTTTGTGGTGAGGTGTACCTTTATGTCTTGGAAAAGGAAAGAAATTAGCAAATAATGAATCAAGCAATATGTTTAATATTGTCATCTTATCTTTTCCGAAAAAGAGAGAAAATAATAATGTTCCAATATCATTATATGATAGTGAATATTCCCAATGATTGCCCTCTTTTATGAGAACTGTATCAGCATCATAAATTATGTCTCTTTGATAATCAGTGCATGAACATAGCAAATCAACATTTTTCTCAGCACATTTTATTTTGTTAAACTGTGCCTTTGTGTAAGACCCACGCATTTTTCATTTGTTCTGAAAAGAAAGTCAATAATCTTAGATAAAATGAATTATTTAATTCATTTTTAATACTTTTTGTAGTAATTTTCGTCTCATATTATTAGCCATTCTCTGCATCAATACTGACAATATAAACATCATCAATAATCTTAATTTTACAATCGGATAGTCCATACATACAACACCATGAATTTTCACTTTTTTGAACATGATCTTGAAATCTTTTCAAGAATTCTTTGATAACTAAAATGTTCAGGGTTATTTATCTTAACAACCAATGTATGATAAAGTAGACTACCTGAAGTATATCCTGTATATCTTAAATTGTTCTCAATTTTATCAATAATTGACTGTGGCAATAGAGATTGATTAGCTGGTCGTTCTTGTTTTTGTAATTCTTCATGTTTTTGTAATTCTTCAAGCTCATGAATTTTAAGAATAGCACTTTCATAATTTGCTATATGTGAATTTAATGAGTTTACAATATATTGAAATGTCTCAGTATTAGTAGTATCAGTATTAGTATCAGTATTAGGATCAGTATTAGTAGTATTAAATTGACAAAATTCTTTACTTTTGGTCAATAAAGAATTGATTTGATGCACAGCTACACGATATTTCGAATTTGTACGAAAATAGCGTTTACAATTTCCAATTGTACATCCACTATGATTAGTGATCGAATCTAAATTTTCCATTAATGTAACTTCATTATCGTTAAAAAATTTAACAAGTTGAAATAAATTGAACAACCATTCGGATAACATCGTGTTTCACTTCCTCGTAGATTACCGCAGTATCCATGATATAAAGCCACATACTCAGGATAATCAGGATATTCCATATTCTGATAGACGATTACTATAATTATTTAAAAAAATGAAAATATTTTTTTTAAGTTTAGAACATTTTTTAAAAATTATTTTAGATCACATATACATCTATCAAGATATGGAATTTACTCCGACTGCATATACAACATCAACTGACGTTAATCCTAATTTATGGAACGTTTCTACTAATGTACCTGCTACCTCTACATCTACATCTACATCTACTGCCTCTGCCTCTGCCTCTACATCTGCACCTGCACCAGAAACAGACAAAAGTTTCTTCCAATTGATTAAAGATGAGTATTACGAGACTCATCACGTTGACAATTTTGAATTTATTATTGCTAGTGGTAATTTAAACAAAGCTGTTGAATACATTAACACTCACGATAATATTAAATTTAACATTAAATGCTTGACTTATTTGTACAACAAATCACACTCTCTTGTTGCTACTACTACTACTGATGCTAATGCCGATGCCAATAAAGTATCTGATGATCTTCTTACTCTTTACTTAAGTAAAATCTCGTCAGTTAGTGATTTTATTGAGGCTATTTTTACAACATCTTGTCATAATGATGTTTTGATGTATGATGGATCGTATAATGACACTTTTGTCGGTAAGACATCGAATTGGGATATGAATATAGATAATTATTTGGCAAAACTTACAGATGACAAATGGTTTAATCTATTAAAGAAAATCTCTTCAAAATATTCTCTCAATCATACAGAATCTATGACTGATTCTCTACTATCATCTCAAAGAGTATTGTCAGACGATAAATTGCTTGAACTACTTTCTGGTGATGTTAATATGTTCTTTTTTAATCTTATCAGAGATCGTTTTTCAAATTTCAATAATGTTCTTGATATGCACGTATCTTACAATCTGCCTATCGGCACAAAGTCTATTCCACTTTATGTGAAATTTATATTGAATGACTACAATGTTGATAATTCCTTTTATTATAAATCTCTTAATGTTCAAGGATTGAGTCTTTATCATATTCTTATATTGTGTGACAAGCAAACTATCTTAGAAAAGATCTTAAAGTCGCATTTGTATAATGTTGAACATTTGAATGCACTTGATAGTTTTCAAAATACACCCCTTATGAGTGCACTCATAAAGGGTAACACATTTCAGAATGTTGTTGACATGCTTTTGGAAATTCCAGAAGTTAAATTGACTGTATGTAATAATATCTGGTCAACTCCTTACTTATTGTACTCTAACATTTTGGAAAAGAGTACCAAAAACAATGTTACTATAAGTCATGAAAGTTATACGAGTGATACAGATGATACAGGTGATACAGGTTATATAGGTAAGTATCCATTTGCTGTGAACCAATCAGTAGATCGTCCAAAAAAACACCTTTTCAATGAGCCTGTACCATATAATTCTACACGATTATCAGGCAATTCAGTCGGTGTATTACCATATGATTCTATAAGATTATTTAGTGATGGACTTAATGGAATTAATATTCCAGAAAGCATGTCTACGTTTACATATAATCACACTATTCACAAGAATAGTAATAGACCTTCCGCCAGACATAATTATGTCAAAGCTCTTGAAAAGATTTTTACTAGTAACGATTTTAAGTACAGTGTAGATCTTGCTAAGTTAATGATAACATCTGAATATGTTAATAGCAACTTATTCTCATTAATGTGCGCTAATCCAAATTTAGATGCGTGTACATTATGTTCAGATAGTCTTCTTCAGACATTGGATCAAGTCAGAGATTCTATGAAATTATCTTTAAGCACTGATCCTTACAAGCATTATGATAAGTTCTGTACCTTAAATGAGATTGAAAATGCTATTAAACGAAAAACAGCAGAGACAGCAGAAGAGACTCAAAAGCCCACGGAAGAGACTCAGAAAGGACGATGGGGATTCTTTTAAAATTTCTTATCATAATGCTCGAAAAATACATCAACTAATGATTGTATGTATTCAACGCCATCCTCTAATAAATAACAATCATTATTATTAACATTAGTATCATCATTATAAGTATAAGTATTAGTATTAGGAAAAGACCAATAATCATTAGGATCATACTGTATAATTGATATATCATCATTAAAATTCTTTCTTTGCATTTCAATATATTCGTCATAATCAAATATGCCATCAATATCTAGACACTTACCTGCATAAGATACAAATGCATGCCTTACATTTACATTTTGATGGCATTGTAATGTCAATATTTCAGTCTTAAGAGTCTTAAGAGTCTTAATACTCTTAAGACCATTAGTATCTGAGAGTTTTTCATTAAGCAATTCTGCAAAAATATTACAACCGCCTGACTTACATATATGTATTGCTTTTTCATCTATTATACCATACCTAGCAAATGTTAATGTTGATCCTTTATAAAGTTTAATAAGAATATAATCTCCAATTTGAGGTTTCTCCTTTGCGTTTGGAGCACTTAGAGCACTCATAGCACTCATAGCACTCATAAAACTCAAAATATCATAACCACAAAATGAATCATATTTAACTCGATGCGTATTAAGTGGACATAATTGTAAATATTCGTTAACAGTCATCTCAATGCCTGAAATTGGTTCAGGACTTTTATTTTGCCATGGATAATATACTTTCGCAAACATAATTTTCTGTTATGATCGTTATAGATTATGTGGTTTGGATAATCTTCTTTGTTTTTACGAGTAATAGTGATAGCGTAAAGCATTTCTTCACATTAAAAATACCAAAAATAAATGATTAAAATGATTTAAATGATAAAAAATTTTTAAATCAATTTAAATACTGGAAAGAGAAAAAAGAAATGTCAGAAGATCGGATTGCATGCACAGCTCTAATCACAATATTTATTTTTGTTCCTCTTATAATAAGTGGCAGTATACTATTATCTGAAGGATGTGATGATTCTCTTGGAATAAGTTGCAATGTAGAAAAGATTCAATGCACAATTTTCAATTATACTATCGAACAACAATTATGTTCATCTAACAGCATACCATATGATTGTTATGAATTATACATTTATTGCAATAATGATAATTATAAGAAAAATACAATATCAATGTATTGTGGTGGATCTGTTGGTATTTTCTTATCGGAATATTTTGCATCTGTGTATTTCGATACACAATATAAAATAAATGAAGTTTTAACTGTTTACGCAATAAAAGATTCATCATATTGTTACATAGACTCGACAACAATATATAAACATTTTTATAATGCTCGTATTGGATTTGCTCTATTAATGACATCTTGTGCAATAGCAATATTATTAATAATATGGTTCTATAATGATAAGACTAATGATAATAATACTAAGACTAAGAATTTTCAAGAACGTCGTCGAATAGCTGAAGAACAACTTAGGGTAGTTCAAGAAAGAACAGAGAATGAACAGAGAATAGCACAAGAAAAAGCACAAGAAAGAGCACAAGAATATGCACAGAGAGTAACACAAGAAATAATAGAAAATGAACAGCGAATGGCAGAAGAGCGAAAAGATATTATAAGACAAAAGCAGATAAAAGAATATGAACAAAGACAGAACCTATTGAGTAATTCTCCAGAAAAAGAGAAGATTCGCCAAATAACATACCGAAACTATTTGGAGAGAAAAACACAAGAAGAAAAATTGATACAAGCTGAACGACAATTATGAGACAAAGATAAGCTACTAAAAGAAAAAGAATCTGCTCTTGAAAATGCACACAAAAGTGAACAATTATTAAAAGATCAAATTGATCAACTTGAACAAATTGGCAATCCTCCTGCTTACCAAAGCAATGAAAGTAATCAAAGTAATCAGTTACCTCCGGCCTACAACATTGATATGGGGGACAGCTTGGGGGACAGCTTGGGGGACAGCTTGGGGGACAGCTTGGGGGACAGCTGTCCCCCATAACCCCCTCGCTTGGTAGTTTTTGGATTATGGATAACCTCATTGCTTTGTAATTTCTTGTTATTAAGGACAACGAGGGGGGGTATGGGGGACAGCTGTCCCCCAACGAGAATATGTTCCTAAGCGAGGGGGTTATGGGGGACAGCTGTCCCCCAACGAGAATATGTTCCTAAGCGAGGGGGTTATGGGGG
>Ga0208507_1000298_pt1 | contig 33757 bp, 30 predicted proteins | sample CryBogCBH12Aug01_FD_184626 | JGI IMG/M metagenome (GOLD analysis project Ga0208507, IMG submission 184626) | Freshwater microbial communities from Crystal Bog, Wisconsin, USA - CBH12Aug09.1 (SPAdes) (version 2) | ecosystem: Environmental > Aquatic > Freshwater > Lake | place: Crystal Bog...
GTGCATGACAGCCAGATAGAAATCATGCCCACCTCATTGTTGGCCACGCTCACCGAAAATACCACGGTCACCGACCTGAACCTGTCGCCGATCAAACTGACCGGTGACTCGATCACCGAAAAGGTTTACCAAGGCAGCGGCACGGAAGTGGACATTGTCAACAGCAAGGGTGCGGTGGCCAACCAGTTGTTCTTCACCCACGATAGTGAAGCCCAGCTGCATTTGTTGGGTATAGGTGCTACAGTGGTGCACGTCATGTAAGTTTTGCCTAATTTTCAGTGTTAATATCCCTTTAAGGAATGCTAGCACTTTTGCCGGACTTGCCATATTTCTTTCCTAGCAATATAGGCCAACAGCACTTATTGCCGGTTGCAAGGGTAAATGATTTAACATCTTAGACACTAACAGGGGATCACCATGCCTACATCTATAGTACTGAATGTCGCCAACGCCTTGGCTTATGCCACCACACACAACGACCCCAACCTTTACCCCATTTCTATTTATGATAATGCCACCGACATAGCCGCCAATGTTGCCCAGCTGCGTGTCCTTGGCCTCCAGATCACCGATGTCCACGTTACTGACACAGCGGCCAACATCAACGCCAACCAAGCCAACTTGCTGTCTTTAGGGAGCGAACTTAAAGACTTCACCATACAGCCCGACAACACTTACATCCAAGTCCTGTCCACGGATGGCAGCTCGATAACATCGGGTGCGGGTTTCGCTGCCAGAATAATGGCAGAGGGACTGACCATCCCCGTTCGTATTGCCGATTATGGCGCTAACATTGCCGCCAACATTGATGCCATTGTGGCGCTGGGGCCGCAATTGCTGTCACTACAAGAAACTTACGGCTTCAACCCCTTCACTTGGGCGATCAATGTCACTGATTTGCTGGCAGTTGCTGGCAAGACTGTTGATTATTATGGGTATACTGAAGATTTCAGCAATGTCACCGACAGTGCCGCCAACGTATTCACCCACCTTGATGCGCTGGAAGCAATTTCTGGGCAAATCACCAAAGTCACCTTGACTGACACCACCACGCCCAATGTGTCATTGACCGCCGCCCAGTTCACTAATGACCAAACAGTGCTCAATACCATTGCAAGCAAATTTAACTTTACCGTCAATGGTGTTGGTGCAGCCAATGCAACCAGTATTCTGTCCGCCCTGCTGGGCAGCAACCACAATCAAGCAACCGCCATTGCCATAACCGATACGGCAGCCAATATCAGTGCCCAATTGGACAGCCTACAGACAAACATAAACAAAATAAACAGCATCAGTTTGACCGACAGCAACCCTATAGCGGTCACTTTTAACCAACTGACCCAGGATGCCAAGCTGCTGAACAAAATCAATACCCTGTATAGCCTAGCGGTCACTGGTGTCAGTGTGGCCAATATGGCTTCGGTGTTGGCTAAAGGTGCTGTGACCAGTGTCGCTGTCAGCGATACCGCTGCCCATATTTTCACGGCACTGGATACCCTGCAAACCAACGTAGCCAAAATTAGTGCTATTGCCGTGACTAACCCCACTGCTGCTAAAGAAATACTGACCGTCAGCCAAGCCCAAGCTGATTGGGCGGCACTTAATCTGATAACCGGGTCTTACGGCCTGATAGTGAATGGCGTTTCGGTGAGTCTTGTGCAGACTATGTTGGGCAACAGCCACGTTACCGGTGTCGGTTTGTCAGACAGTTCGGCCCATATTCTGGCTGGTTTAGACTCCCTGCTAGCACCGAATATCGCCAAGATCAGCGGCATTGCCCTCACCGACACCAGCATCCCCAACCTTGCGGTGACCGCTTCACAATTTGCTAATGATATGGCTGTATTCAGTAAGATCAGCTCGCAGTACACCTTGGGCATCAGTGGCGAAACCGCCGCACATGTCGCTGCCGATGCCAAAAACAGCCATGTTACGGCCATTGGCGTGGTTGATAGCTTGGCTAATGTGAACATCAGCCTTGCTGCATTGCATAGCAATGTGAGCAAGCTTTCCGGCATTACCTTAACCGATGCATCAACAGCCACATTGTCGTTGGGTGCCGCCCAGACCAACACTAATTTGGGCGTGTTGAACGCCATCCAATCGCCTTATTTGTTGTCAGTGAAAGACACTGTGGCAAATATCAACAACTTGGCTTTAAGTGCCGTGCATAGCAGCCTGATTGAAATCATGCCTACGTCGTTGGCAACCACCCTGAACGAAACCAGCCATGTGACCGACCTGAACTTGTCAATGATTAAGCTGACCGGTGATGCCATTAATGAGAAGGTCTATAACACCACTGGAACAGAAGTTGATATTGTTTCCAGCGCCAACGGCGCCACTCTACACCAATTGTTTTTCAGTAACGACAGCGAAAGCCAATTGCATTTGTTGGGCATTGGTAACACGGCGGTGCATATTTTGTAACAGCAATTAACAGAAATATTGCAAAATCAACCACAAGCTGCCCATCACTTGGCTTGTGGTATGGATTTTTACTGGGCGGATGCCACACTCAATGGTTTAAATATCGCAGCAAAGCCCCTGTACGGTCTCTAGGCAGTGCCAATACCTGTGTATATAACGCTAAGGATGCCTGGCAAAGCAATAGCGGTGCATCCTTGTAGTTGTCCGGTTTTCCAATAACTTTTATAAAAGCTGGGAATGTTTTTGAAATATTTGATATTATCATAAGCAAGTCAGTTTTGACGGTGGCGTCCAGAGTACTGTTTTGTGGATTTTTTGCTGTATTTTCAATTAAATATACCAGTGCGCTGGTGTTTTTAATCAGCATGTTTTCCGGCAATGTGGCGGGTAAGCCTATTCTGCCTTGTGAGAATTGTGGGTAAATAAAATCAGCACACTTTTTAGGGTTCAATTTTTCCAGATACATCATTTCTTCAACTTGCGTTTCCATGTAGGGAATGAGTGCGGTGTTTGGGGCGGTTTTTAGATATTGCGGCATAATTTGCTTGATAAAAACGGTACGCACTTCATTTTTGATGCTGTCGGGTGGCAGCCTGTTTTTAATTGCATTAATGAACGCATCCCTTATTTTTGTATAATTTATCGGGTCGTATCTGAAAACGGCATAAAACACAGGATCCGACAGGACAGATAACTGAGCCTCCAGAGCTTCCCCCCATTTATCCATGGAAAGGCCAGGAAAATCTGAACTATCTACCACCTCATCAATCACTTTTGCATCAATAAGTTCTTTTTTGTTGGGATACCATACATGACTGGACGGTGTGGACAAGGCTTTTTCAATAAAACTGTCAGGTAAGCCATATTGCTGGAATTTTTCACGAAACTTTGCGTTGATTATTGGAAATTTATCACCACTTAGCCCCGCAATAGATTCGCTATGAAACCCTAAACGCCCGTGACTGCCCAAATATCTTTCCCTGCCCGCAAGAAAAGCCAAGGAACACGCACTAACACAATCTTTCGATGTGTAAGTGATAAGCTTTTTTTCTTTAATTAAATCGTAAAGCTTAAATGATTCATCGACGATTCCACCAAGGCTATTCAAATGGATAACATTAATAGATTGATTCTTATTAAGGACAGACCTGACTGCATCGGTTGTTCCAAACGTAATGCCACCCGACAATTCCATTTCCTCTGTATTAATTAAGTGGACTTGGTAATTGGGTATATACATTGAAATCCTCGGGTACAGTTCAAAAATTGCCACCAAAGCAAGTGCTTTAAAAGCGACTGCTATTTTTGCCAAAGCTGCCCAGTAATTTTTTCTGTTTTTTTGTATATGGTTGTCAGCGGATCTCCAGATACCGACGAGTTGCCAAGGTAGTATCCCATGCAAAGCTAAACCAATCATGCTTGTGGCGATGACAGTCCTTGGCGTGGAATTGATCAACTCTAATTTGGAAACTATAGTAAATGCCATTGAGATAAAAGCAGTCAGAAAAATCCCAATAACCCAAAATGAAAACCCAAGCGAATAACCGCCATACCAATGTTTGGTGATAAAGTTTTTTGGCTTGTCAAAATTTATTACGTTTTTTTTATTACAGTGTGAATTCTCTAAAACCGTATCAACAAAAAATACGTTATCTTTATTTATATTTTTGTCAAGCAACACACCACAACTGAAACAATATTGAAATTCATTTTTATTGTTTTTACCACATTGCTGACAATACATAAAAATTATCCATATAGATATCTTTTAAAATAGTTTACTGCGTTTGGCTTGGTTCACCATATTTGTTTTCGATAGCACTGCCTTTTGTTATTGTCCATATAAACAATGGAATTATCCCTATAATAGTAAACCCCAAAAACCCCCACCAGCCACTATGGTTAGTATCGTGTAATCTTCTAACGTAGACCGAAAAATTAGGGAAAAATGTAATAATATTTATTATGGCCGTAATTATCATCAGTTCTTTATCAATAAAATAATCAAATACACTGCCGATTGGGAGCAGTATGGATTGAAACAAGATAAACCACCAGTATTCTGACCGCGATGCCCTGCCATAAAAATTAAAATACTTTCTAAAGCAAGTTGCTACCGACTCACTAAAACTCATTAGATATTTTTCATTAACATAGTTATTTTTTCCGGCATCACCTTGCTTTATTAACCATAAAAACAATACAATTAATCCTATACCAGTAAAAGCAATAAAGCACCACTTGCCGCTCCGGTTAATATCATGTAATCTTCTGATTGTAACAGTAAAAAAAGGAACGGATAAAACTAATAAAACCAAGCCAGACAAGCCTGATAGTTCTTTATTGATATATTTGTCAAGGTGATAAACAGTAAAATGCATTGTCATATAAAAAGTGACAAACCACCAGAATTCTGACAATGGTGCCCGACCAACAACAATAAAATATTTTTTGAAGCACGTCATCAGTGAAGTTACAAAATTCATTTCATAACGTACTGTTTCTATAGTAATTTGCGCCCCACAACCAACACAATAATTAGCATCATCCTGAATATGGGCAGCACATTGACGGCATTGCATAAATAATTCCTATTAGCGTTTAAAGAAGCTGTTGTTAAAATAATTTTAGCGGATATTATAAAATATTAATTTTCATTGCTATAAGAATGCATAATAGTGAAAATGTCAATATTTTTGTGCCGTCAGTTTCAGATTTTATGGCAATACTGTCATGGGGTAATATAACCAACATGAACAGTGTGAATTGATCGGCAAAGTTAGTGTCAAAAATGTCTGGTATTTTTCTTCAATATTATTTAGCATTGGCGATCTGCTCTATTGCGTCACTTTGCGCTTAAAAAGTGGACACAAAAGTCTGCAATGCGTACTTTTAATTGACTTCGGCATCTCTGTTAAATATATGCCAAGTCTTTGTTAATTTAGAAATATACAGGTATCACCAAGAGCTTTATGCGGACAAAAATTTTAATTGTCGGCCCATCATGGGTGGGTGACATGGTGATGGCGCAAAGCCTGTTCCTGACCCTAAAACAACAGCAGCCCGATTGCCATATTGATGTGCTGGCACCTGATTGGTCGCTGGCTCTGTTGCAGCGGATGCCGCAAGTGCGCAACGCCATAGCCATGCCGTTGACGCATGGGCAGTTTGGGCTGGGTCGGCGCATTAGCCTAGGCATGCAATTACGCACCGCCGGTTACGATCAGGCGATTGTACTGCCCAATTCGTGGAAATCCGCGTTAGTGCCGTTGTTTGCCAACATACCTTTGCGTACGGGTTATTTAGGTGAGATGCGCTGGGGTTTGCTGAATGATGCGCGGACATTGGACAAAAAAGCCCTACCGATGACGGTGCAGCGGTTTGTTGCCTTAGGGCTACCAGCCACTATGCCCATGCCGCCCGATTATCCCTTGCCAGTATTATCGGTCACAACGGCACAGCAACAGGCGGTGATTGAAAAATTTGCTTTGGACATCGGTAGCCCCAAAATCCTTGCTTTGTGTCCGGGTGCTGAATATGGCCCTGCCAAGCGCTGGCCTGCGGGGCATTTTGCCGAGCTTGCCCGCCATAAATTGGAGCAAGGTTGGCAAGTGTGGTTGTTCGGTTCGGAAAAAGACCGGACTATTGCCGCACAAATCAATCAGGAATGTTCGGGATTGTGCCAAGATTTTACTGGACGGACTAGCTTGGGCGAAGCGGTGGACTTGTTGTCCCTGGTGCATACGGTGGTCAGCAATGATTCCGGACTGATGCATGTGGCGGCGGCGCTTGACAAAAAACTGATCGCCTTGTTTGGTTCATCCGATACCGGCTTTACCCCGCCGCTCAACGCGCAAAGCCAAGTGCTGTCACTGCATCTGGATTGTTCGCCTTGTTTTATGCGTACTTGCCCGCTGGGCCACACCCGTTGCCTGACCGCCATATTGCCCGAACAGGTTGTCGGGCTTATCACCATCCGTAGCCAACCCACATGAACTAATCATGAAAATTGCTATCGTCAAGCTGTCCGCGTTGGGTGATATTGTCCATGCTATGGTTGCCTTGCAATTCATCAAGGCACAGCACCCTGATTGCCAACTTGATTGGGTGGTGGAGCAAAGCTTTGCGGACGTATTAAGACATAACCCGCATATTGACAATATCCTGACCGTTAACCTAAAAGCACTAAAAAAAAACCGCTTGGGCATTTTTAGGGAAATGGCCCAAATAAGGCATTATGCCGCTGCACAGTATGATTGGGTTATTGATGCACAAGGCTTGCTTAAATCAGCCATTACCGCCCGGCTCATCGGGCGGCGTGTTGCTGGCTTTGATAGCCAGTCCATTCGTGAAAAAACAGCTGCTTGGTTGTACCAATATAAAATCGCTTGCCCTTACGATGCCAACACCATCGACCGTAACGCCAAAGTATTGTCAGCCCCTTTGCGGTTTGCCATTAGCCCGGAACAAATTGTCAACAAACAAGCCTTTTTGTTTTTCGGCCCTGTAGACCCCGCCCTTTATCATCACCTATCTAAAAAGCAAAAGAATATTGTGTTGGTGGTGGGTTCCACATGGCCAAGCCGCAACTATCCCGCACAACATTATGTCGATATAGCAAACGCCTTGGCAGAAAATTGTCTGGTGGTGTGGGGCAACGCCAAAGAGCAACAAATTGCCGAGTGGATGGCACTGCAATCGCCGTATATAAAAGCGCTGCCGCAACTGGATTTAAATGGTCTGAAAGCCCTAATAGCCCATGCCGACTTGCTGATTGGTAACGACACCGGCCCGACCCATTTTGCATGGGCATTAAACAAGCCATCAATCACCTTATTTGGCCCGACACCGGTCAGCCGGGTTTACCAAACGGACATTAACTGGGTGATCAAATCGTCTTCTGTTGTTAACCCTTACCGGCTCAACAAACAGGATTTTTCCATACAGGAAATTCCGGCAGCGTCGGTTATTGCAATGGCACGGCAACTGTTGGCTTTGGATGGATGCGCCGGATAACCTCGAAAAACCTATTCGAAAAATAACACATATTAAACCAATAGGTTCAATAGGTTATCGGTAAGATGGCAGGGCTTGTGTGTATGCCTCAAGCACTTTAATCGGTAGGCTTCAAGCCTTGTTGCCCGCGTTGGCAACAAGGCAAAGTCAACACCAGCAGTAGTATGGCAGAAAAAACCAGCATCGGGGTGATATGGCGCTGATAGCTAAAGCCGACAAGATACGGGGCGGAATAGCTGCCGATAAACAGTAGCTGCCACAGGGCAAAATTGCCCAGTGACCGATGCCGCCACAAAGCCCTGATAGCCAGTGCCACACTGATGAAAAACACCACCCGCAACAGCACAATCCAAACTATGCCCGCAACCAACGAGGCTGGGCTATAGTCATGCGGCTCTGTTTCAGGATGGGTGGTTTGCCGGAAAGGGACTTTTCGGGGTTCCACAAAAAACACATAGATTTTTCGTAGCGTGAAAGCCATTGCATCCGCCGGATGTTCTTTAACCCATTGCCCGCTCAGTTCCTTAAAATAGTCATGCCATTGCCATTCGCCCTTGAACGCGGGGTAATGTCTGGACCAATTCGGTAAGGGTACATGTTCCCCGCTATTGAGGATCATCTCGCTGGAATCAATCAATCGGTCAAGGTTAAGCTCAGGATAAACTTGATAACTATAAGCGTTTTGTCCACGGTATAAATTTTCACCGTTATAGGAAGAACCCAGCCGCACCTCGCCGTGATAGTGGTAGTTAACGCTGCCCCACCAAATCAAACCGACCAGAAAAGGCAAAAAAGCAACTGCCCTGAACCAGGTTGGCACTTTAACCAGCACCAGTGGCGCCGCAATGAGCGTTAAGCCAAAGGCCAGCATCGAGGACTTAAGAAAGTACAGCGAGCAACCCAATAACACTAAAAAAGCCAAAATAGCGTACTCGGTTTTGGCAAGGGGTTGTGCCGACGATTGCCTGACCAGCAACGCGCCCAACAGCAAAAAGTACGCCGGTAGCCAATCAATCAGCAGGCTTTCTTCGTATTGGATGCTGATGGCGTGTTTCAGGTATTGCGGGCCCAAGAACAGCAGTGCCGACAGCGCAACCAAACCCAACCGGTGCAGCGGGTAACGGGTCAGCACACGGCAAAAATACACCACTGCAAACCACAGCAAAGCCGAGCATAATACGGTTTTGGCGATAGCCACATGGCTTTGTTGTAATCCCACTACATCCGCAAACGCCACATATAAGGCGGGCAGCAACGGCATACGCGTGGCAACGCCGCACATATCAAGCCCCAAGGCAACGCCGCAGGCATCCAATGAGTGGTGTTCATACAGACTGGTGATGACAGGGCCAAAACCATATTCCATTTGCAAAATGCTTAGCTGTGGGTCGCCGCCATGCAAAATCAGGAACAATTTAACCAAAAGGCTGAGCAGAATAATACCGGTCAATAACCGGTTAGCAGTGGTTACATCGGGTGCAAACTTCTCAAGCATGGGCTTGATGGCTTTTAATAAAACAGGCATAAGTATAGGCGTGGTCGGGCTAGGGGATTGTTTAAAAAAGTTTCAGATAGCCCAGTGCGGACTTTGACCGTTGTCAGTGTGCTTTATTTTCCGCACCAGTCTAGCCATAGGCTCCGATTCTGCCGCCCTGTCACCCATCAACAAAGCCAGCAAAAAGTCATCTTCCCGTTCCAACAATGCCGCAAACAGGCGTTGTTCTTGCCGCTCTGAAGCGGCATAACTATTTTCCAGATAGCTTTCCAGCAGCCTGTCCAGTTCACGGCAACCGCGTCGGCATTGCCATTTCAAGCGGCCTGTAGGCATCATTAGCCGAGTTTTCTTTGCACCAATAATTTTTTGGTTTCGGCTATCGCTTGGGCGGGGTTCAAGCCTTTTGGGCAGGTGTCGGTGCAATTCATAATAGTGTGGCAACGGTACAGCTTAAATGAATCATCCAGCGCGTCCAGTCGGGCCGCCGTGTTTTCATCGCGGCTGTCCACCAGCCAGCGGTAGGCTTGCAACAGTACTGCCGGTCCCAAATAACGGTCACTGTTCCACCAATAGCTGGGGCAACTGGTCGAGCAGCAAGCGCACAATACGCATTCGTACAAACCATCCAATTTGGCGCGGTCTTCCTTGCTTTGCAGACGCTCAGAACCGGCGGGGGCGGGTGTTGATGTTTCCAGCCACGGTTTGATGGAGGCGTATTGCTCATAAAAATGCGTCATATCCGGCACCAAATCTTTCACGACCTGCATGTGTGGCAGCGGGTAAATCTTGATGGTATCGGGATAGGCATCTATTGCCTTAGTGCAAGCCAGGGTGTTTTTGCCGTTGATATTCATAGCACAAGAGCCGCATACGCCTTCGCGGCAAGAACGGCGGAAGGTCAGGGAACTGTCGATGTCATTTTTAATTTTAAGGATGGCATCCAGGATCATCGGCCCGCAGTCGTCAATATCCAGTTCAAAGACATCGATGCGAGGATTTTCGCCAGTGTCAGGATCCCAGCGGTAAATTTCAAAACGGCGGATATTTTGCGCGTGTATCGGGGCTTGGAAAGTTTTGCCCTCGGTGGGTACAGAATTTTTAGGTAGGGTAAATTCAGCCATGGAGAAAATCTCGGGTTGATAGGGTTGGACACCGCCCGCTGTCCTTGCGTCGGTGTAATTTTGCGTCAGCGTGGCGGGCCGGACTAATAGACCCGCTCTTTAGGCGGAATAACTGCCACATCATCGGTCAACGTGTACATGTGCACCGGCCGGTAAGCGATATTGACGTTGCCGTTATCCAACCAAGTGAGGGTATGTTTCATCCAGTTGACATCATCACGTTGTGGAAAATCCTCGCGGGCATGACCGCCACGGCTTTCGGTGCGGTTGCCCGCCGCATTGATGGTGACTTGAGCTTGCGCCAACAGGTTTTCCAATTCCAAGGTTTCCACCAGATCGGTGTTCCAAACCAAAGACTTGTCTTTAACACCCACATCAGCAAACGATTGGCTGATTTCTGCCATGGATTGGATGCCTTCCTGCAAAGTGCCGGCGGTGCGGAACACTGCCGCTTGCGCTTGCATGACCCGCTGCATAGCCAAACGGATGTCGGCACAACTGCGGCTGCCACGGGCGTGGCGGATACGGTCAAAGCGTGCCAGTGCCTTATCGCAAGCATCTTTATTAAGCGGTTTATGCGGGCTGCCGGGTTGCACCAGCTCAGCACAGCGGATAGCGGCGGAGCGGCCAAAAACCACCAAATCCAGCAACGAATTGGAACCCAGCCGGTTAGCACCATGCACCGACACACACGCCGCCTCGCCAATAGCCATTAAGCCGGGGATCACCTTATCTGGGTTGTCGCCTTCCAACGTCACCACTTCGGCTTTGTAATTGGTGGGGATACCACCCATGTTGTAATGTACCGTTGGCAGCACCGGAATGGGGGCTTTGGTGACATCAACCCCAGCAAAAATACGCGATGTTTCGGCAATGCCCGGCAAACGCTCATGAATAATCGCCGGGTCAAGGTGTTCAATATGCAGATAAATATGGTCTTTCAGCTTACCTACGCCACGGCCTTCGTTAATTTCAATGGTCATGGCGCGGCTGACCACATCGCGGGAAGCCAAGTCTTTTGCCGAGGGAGCATAGCGTTCCATAAAGCGCTCGCCTTCGGAATTGGTCAAATAGCCGCCTTCCCCGCGCACACCTTCAGTAATCAAACAGCCAGAACCATAAATGCCGGTGGGGTGGAACTGGACAAACTCCATATCCTGTAAGGGTAGCCCCGCACGCAACACCATAGCGTTGCCATCACCGGTGACGGTATGGGCAGAGGTGCAAGAAAAGTAACTGCGCCCATAACCGCCAGTAGCCAGTACGGTTTGTTGCGCCTTGAACAAATGCAAAGTGCCGTCATCGAGCCGCCAAGCCAACACGCCACGGCACTCGCCGTCTTGCATGATCAAATCCAGCGCAATGTACTCAATAAAAAATTCGGCATGGTGCTTGAGCGCTTGTTGGTACAAGGTATGTAAAATGGCGTGACCGGTTTTATCGGCGGCGGCACAGGTGCGTTGTGCCTGGGCTTTGCCGTAATGGGTGGACATGCCGCCAAAAGCGCGTTGGTAAATTTTGCCGTCCGGTGTCCTTGAGAACGGCACGCCATAATGCTCCAGCTCCAGCACGGCGGGGATTGCCTCGCGGCACATGTATTCAATGGCATCCTGATCACCCAGCCAGTCCGAGCCTTTCACCGTGTCATACATATGGAAGCGCCAGTCATCCTCGCCCATATTGCCCAATGCCGCACTAATGCCACCTTGTGCGGCGACAGTGTGGCTACGGGTGGGGAACACTTTGGTCAGGCAGGCGGTTTTCAAGCCCTTTTCCGCCATGCCGAAAGTTGCCCTAAGTCCAGCGCCGCCTGCGCCGACCACCACCACATCATAAGTATGTTCAATAATCTCGTATCCTGTGGTCATGCCTTATCCTTTAGAAATGATGCGGAACACTGCCAGCAGCGCTGCCAGAGCCAGAAACAGGAAGGCCAAATTGACCGCCCATAAGGCGATAATTTTTTGCCCTGGTGCAGCAATATAGTCTTCAATCACCACTTGCAGCCCCAAGGCAGCGTGGTAAAACACCACCACTGTCCAGGCCACAATACACGCACTGTTAAAAGGTTGCTGCAACCAGCCCAAGGTTTCCGCGTAAGGTGCGTTCAGGCATAAGTCCAGCAGCATGATGGCCCAAAAAGATAACGGCAGCAAAGCCACGGCGGTGACCCGTTGCAGCCACCAATGGCGGGTGCCGGGGTGGCTGGCATGGGCTTCCTTGGCAGTGGCGGGCGGTGATTGATAAGCCATGATATCCTCGGTTCAGATAAAAATTAAGGTGAGTAGCGTCAGTAGCAAAGAAGCGACCAATTCCAATTTTGCATAATGGTCCAGGGTCTCCGACGCGAAGGTTTTGCCCGCATCCCAGAGCAAATGGCGCACCCCGTGGCACAAATGGAAAAACAGCGCGTAGACAAAACCATAATAAACCAAACGCAGCAGCCAGTTGCCCCATAAAGCTTGCATGGCTTGGTAATCGTTACTGCCGCTGGCAAGTGCCGATAACATCATGACAAAAAGCAACAACCCCAATGACAACAGCACACCGGTCATGCGGTGGCTGATGGAAACCAGCCCGGTGAGGGGTAGCTTATACACCTGTAAATGTGGGGAAGTGGGTCTATTAGAGTGGCTCGCCATTATCGTATCCTATTGTCCATTAATCAAAAATCCACACAACGGCCATTCTTTTCCCAATCGCCATAACGGGTGGGTTCCGGGCCGTTAAAGCCGCCCACTTCCGCTATATCGGAGGCCACTATATCTGAGGGCAGTGGGGCTGTGTTGGTTTGGGGCGGTGTTTGCACCGGATGGGTGCCCGGCGGGGTGTTTTTCGTAGTTTGCACGGTTTTCTACCAGTAAACTTTAGCGTTTGATAAGTCTAAACTAATTCTGCCTAATACTGGCGGATATTTGGGGTTTTATTTATTTGTTATTAGGAAACAAGCTGTCTATAGCTTGTTGCGTGTAAATTAAGGTCGGCGGAAGGCCTGGGAGTAGCGTGATTAAGGGGTAACAGTGCTACAAAGCGCGGGATTGAAATTGTAAAATTTCCGGCAAGCGGTAAGGCATATCTGCCGCTAGGCAAGGTTGTGTAGGTGATTGCGGTTGTTATGCGAAGCAACGGCAAAATGAGGTTTGCTGGTGCGAAACCACCCCACTTGCTAAAAAACGTCTTAATCACCAGTAATATAGCACCGGCGATCAAAACCCAGCACCCAACGGTTTAACTTAAGTTCGCCATCAATGCGCTCAAAACATGAGTCACGGATTCAGGTTATAAGCAAGGGTTGCTGGCAACAGCCACGCGGGCAAAATTGGCTACTAGGGCAGGGCAGTGGCTTGTGTCGGCGTTCAAAAAGAGCATGATGCCATTGAACAGGCCAGCTTTAATCAGGACTGGTTGGTTTCATTGGCTGGATAGGGGGCAGGGTGTTGTGGCTATTTTTCCCTGCCATGTTAGGGGCGTCGCCCTGAATAGCTGAGCTTTGCGGTAATATAGTAGCTTGTGTAGCTGGGTTTTAGGGTTTGCTTGTTATAATAAAGCGATTGTAACTGTAATGGGCCGTTCGAGAGATTTCATGATTCAAGGTAGTATCGTAGCGTTAGTGACACCGATGGATGCCAGCGGTGCAGTGGATAGGGAAAGCCTGCACAAGTTGGTTGAATTTCATATTGCCGAAGGCACCGACGCCTTGGTTGCTGTGGGCACTACGGGCGAATCGGCAACGCTCGATGAACGTGAGCATTGTCAAGTTATCCAATGGGTTGTTGAATATGCCGCTGGGCGCATTCCGGTGATTGCCGGTACTGGCGCCAATTCAACTGCCGAAGCCATCAACCTGACCCGTCGTGCCCGCGAGGCCAACGCGGATGCTTGCCTGATTGTCACCCCTTATTACAATAAGCCCACCCAGGAGGGTTTGTACCTGCATTATAAGGCGATTGCCGAAGCGGTTGATATACCGCAGATTTTATACAATGTGCCGGGGCGTACCGCGTGTGATATGTTGCCCGAAACTATCGGTCGGCTAGCCCAAATTGGCAATATTGTAGGGGTCAAAGAAGCCACCGGGGATTTGTCCCGCTATCAGGCCATCCGCGATTTGACCGGTGCAGGCTTCGCCATTTATTCCGGTGATGATGCCAGCAGCAGGGAATTTTGCTTGTTGGGCGGTAATGGCAGCATAACAGTGACCGGCAACGTCGCACCTAAGCAAGTCCATGACATGATTATCGCCGCCATACAGGGTGATGCCGATACCGCTTTGGCTATAGATGGGCGTTTGGCTGGCTTGCATAAGGCGTTGTTCGTGCAATCGAACCCTATCCCGGTCAAATGGGCGGTGGCGGAAATGTCCCTGATGGGCAAAGGTATCCGTTTGCCATTGACTTGGTTGAGCCAAGCCTGCGAACCGGTGGTGCGTGCCGCCATGCACCAGGCCGGCATCAGTTGACCCGACTCAGTTAACCGACATGGAAACTAAAGTATTAATAGTGCTGGTTGCCGCAGGGCTGTCCATTAGCCTTTCTGGCTGTGGTTTTATAAAAAGCCTTTTTCCCGATAAAGGGAAAGACTACCAATACACTTCCGAAATTGCGCCTTTGGTGTATCCCAAGGATTTGGCAAAATCCGGTCATCCTAGTTTTACGCCAACCGACTTGGCGGATAACACCCCGGAGCAACCGCCTGCGCCGCCGCTTGCCCCCATTACAGCCCCCGAATCTGCTGTATTGCCAGAAAAAACTGTGCCGGAAGCTAGCCCCCAGCCAGTGGCTTCGGAGCAAATCCCAAGTGCTGAGGCAGCAAAAGCCAGTAGTGCTGCCAGCAAAGCAACAGCCGATAACGGGCCGGAAAAAAACGCCGCCCCCAAACATGTCCCTTTGGTTTCCACTGTGCTTAAAGACGGTGGGGTACAGCTGTTGCGCGTTGAAGGCGATTTTGACACGGTATGGCTAGCGGTCAATAAGGCGCTCAGCCGAAAATCGGTTGAAGTGACTGACCGTAATAGCGCGGCGCAAATGGTGTCGCTACGCTATGAAGACCCTGCCCAAAGTGCCGCAAACCGCAATTTATGGGATGAAACCCTGTATATCCTGAGTGGTATGCCCAGCACCGACAAGCAGTACGCGCTTAAATTTAGCGCCCACGGATCACAACAAACGGATGTGGCGGTTTACAATGAACAACAACAGCCGGTTGCCGATGACAGCAGCTTAAGTTTATTAAAGCTATTACACAATGCCATTTAAACGGCTTTTGTCAAATGCAAGCCCTGTTGCCGGATACGGCCTTAAGCCTAAAAATAACATTCCCCGACAGAGGGAAGCCCATTCCGCAATTAATTGACGCAAAACCTACATGTTGACAATTCCAGGCTGTCCCGCCCTTTCCGATTTCCGCATCAATAACCTATTGTTACGGCTACAAGCCATTGCCCCCGGCATCCAGGCCATTGCCGGGCAATTTGAACATTTTGTCGATGTCGAAAGCGCTTTGACGGATGACCAACAAGTCATTTTAGAAAGTTTATTGGCCTACGGTGCGGCACATAATACGGTGTTATTGGGCGGGCAATCGTTATTGGTGGTGCCTCGCCCCGGCACGATTTCGCCTTGGTCAAGCAAGGCCACCGATATTGCCCAACGCTGCGGCTTGGCTTCGGTCAGGCGTATCGAGCGTGGTATCCGCTATAGCGTTGTTGCCGACCATGAACTGCCCGCAGCGGCGCTCGCCTTGCTGTATGACCGCATGACGCAAACGCTGTTGCCGGGCGATCAGCCCCCTGATTTGTTTGCCGCCCACCTGCCTAAACGCCTGCACACCATCCCCCTTATCGAGCAAGGCCGTGACGCTTTGGTGAATGCCAACAGCGACTTGGGCATGGCCTTATCGGCTGATGAAATAGATTACCTGTCCGACAGTTTCCAGGCATTGGGCAGGGACCCGACCGATGTTGAGTTAATGATGTTCGCACAGGCCAATTCCGAGCATTGCCGCCATAAAATTTTCAATGCCGATTGGACAATTGATGGCATCCCGCAAGGCCAATCCTTATTCGCTATGATCCGCAACAGCACCGCACAGAGTCCTGATGGCATCCTTTCGGCCTATCATGATAACGCGTCGGTGATCAGCGGTTCGCAGACAGAAGTGCTGGTGCGCAATCCGCATAATGGCGAATATGCTTACCGCAGAGAAGCCGCGCATATTTTGATGAAGGTGGAAACCCATAACCATCCTACCGCCATTTCCCCTTATGCCGGTGCAGCGACCGGCTCAGGGGGGGAAATCCGTGATGAGGGGGCCACCGGTAGGGGTTCCATGACCAAAGCGGGGCTGACTGGTTTTTCTGTGTCGCATTTAAAAATACCCGGCTACCCGCAAGCATGGGAGCAGGATAATGGCAAGCCTGAACGTATCGCCAGTGCCTTGGATATTATGTTGGAAGGCCCGTTGGGCGGGGCGGCGTTCAATAACGAATTCGGGCGACCCAATCTGGCCGGTTATTTCCGTAGCTTTGAACAGCCCGTTGCCGGTTCGGGCAGTGCCTTTAAGGGCTACCATAAACCTATCATGATTGCTGGCGGCATGGGCAATATCCGCCCCATGTTGGTCAATAAGCAGCCGATTCCGCCAGGCGCCTTGATTATCATTTTAGGCGGCCCCGCCATGTTGATCGGTTTGGGCGGTGGTGCGGCATCATCACAAGCGTCTGGTGCAGGCAGCGAAGCGCTTGATTTTGCCTCCGTGCAGCGCGAAAATCCAGAAATGCAACGCCGCTGCCAAGAAGTCATCAACCACTGCAATGCCTTGGCTGAGGATAGCCCGATCATTTCCATCCATGACATTGGGGCTGGTGGTTTGTCGAATGCCGTGCCGGAAATCATCCATGATTGTGGACGGGGCGGACACTTCCAATTGCGCCAAGTGCAAAACGCCGATTTGGGCATGTCGCCCATGCAAATTTGGTGCAATGAGGCACAAGAGCGTTATGTCATTGCCATTAAACCGGAATCTTTGCCGCTGTTTACGGCGTTTTGCGAACGTGAGCATTGTCTCTATTCGGTCATTGGCGAAGTCACCGAAACAGAGCAGTTGCTTCTGGAAGACAGCTTGTTAGGTGATATGCCCGTTAATTTGCCCATGTCGGTGTTGTTTGGTAAGCCACCCAAAATGCACCGCCAAGCGGAGCATGTCCGACCGTTACTGAATGCTTTGGACTTGTCCGCTATTGAACTTGACGAAGCGGTGCGGCGTGTGTTGTCTTTTCCGGCAGTGGCCGACAAAAGCTTTTTGATCCATATCGGCGACCGTTCCGTCACCGGCCTGGTGGCACGCGATCAAATGGTCGGCCCTTGGCAAATTCCGGTTGCTGATGTGGCGGTCACTGCAGCGGGTTTTTATGCACAGACCGGCGAAGCTATGGCAATGGGCGAGCGCGCTCCAGTGGCGGTGATCAACGCCGCCGCTTCGGCCCGCTTGGCGATAGGTGAGGCCATCACCAATATCGCTGCAGCCCGTATTGATGCCTTGCCACACATCAAATTGTCGGCCAACTGGATGGCGGCGGCGGGCAACAGCGGTGAAGATGCCGCTTTGTATGATGCCGTTAAAGCGGTGGGGTTGGAGCTGTGCCCCGCGTTGGGCATTGCCATACCGGTCGGTAAGGATTCGTTGTCGATGAAAACCGTCTGGACTGATGCGCACGGCGAAAAAACCATGACTTCGCCCATGTCGCTGATTGTGACCGCTTTTGCCCCCGTGCTGGATGTTTCTAAAACACTGACCCCACAATTGCGTGATATTGACGGCAGTGAACTGATCTTGGTCGATTTGGGGGCAGGCAAAAATCGTTTGGGTGGTTCGGTGTTGGCTCAGGTTTATAACCAATTGGGCAATGACTGCCCTGATGTGGACTCTCCCAAATGGCTTAGTGGTTTTTTTGATGTTGTGCAATTGCTTAATAGCCAAGGCAAAATTTTGGCCTACCACGATCGCTCCGATGGCGGTTTGTTGGCAACTGTTGCCGAAATGCTGTTTGCGGGTCGTCTAGGCATTACCATCAATATCAATGCGTTGGGTGACGATTGTTTGCCAGCCCTGTTTGCCGAAGAATTAGGGGCCGTGTTGCAAGTCCGGGCCAGTGACAGTGAAGCGGTCATTAATCATTTCAAACAGGCAGGCTTGGTTGATTGCCTTTATAAAATAGGCCATGTCAACCGCTCCAAGCAGTTGACCGTGCTGCACAATGGCGAAACTATTTACACGGCAAGCCGCCGCGATTTGCAAAGCCACTGGTCAGCCGTCAGTTACCGGATGCAAGCGTTGCGTGACAACCCCGAATGTGCATTGGAGCAATACGAGCGTATTGCCGATGACACCGACCCAGGTTTGCACACGGTACTGACTTTTGATGTCAACGAAGACATCACCGCGCCGTTTATTGCCAGTAACCGCCCTAGGGTGGCGATTCTGCGCGAGCAAGGCATTAATGGTCATGTGGAGATGGCCTCCGCTTTTGACCGGGCCGGTTTTACCAGTGTCGATGTGCATATCAGTGACATTATTCATGGTCGCGTAAGCCTGCAAAATTTTATCGGCTTGGCTGCCTGTGGTGGCTTTTCTTATGGTGATGTGTTGGGCGCCGGTGGCGGCTGGGCAAAATCCATTTTGTTCAATGCCCGTGCCCGTGATGAGTTTGCCGCATTTTTCCAACGCCCTGACACTTTCGGTTTAGGTGTGTGCAATGGTTGCCAGATGTTGTCCGGCCTGAAAGAGCTGATTCCGGGCAGCGGGCATTGGCCCCGTTTTATGCGCAATAAGTCAGAACAGTTTGAAGCGCGGGTGGTGATGGTGGAAGTGCAAGCGTCACCGTCCTTGTTTTTCACCGGTATGACCGGCTCCAGAATGCCGGTTGCCATTGCCCACGGTGAAGGCCGCGCAGAGTTTGCTGATTATCCTGCTTGGGCGTTTGCCAACCATAGTGTCGCGCTTTGTTACGTGGACAATTATGGGCGCATCACCAGTGATTTTCCGGCCAACCCCAACGGTTCGCCAGCGGGCATCACCGGATTGACCACGGTGGACGGGCGCTTTACCATCATGATGCCGCACCCGGAGCGTTGCTTTAGGGCCGTGCAAAATTCTTGGCATCCCGAAGAGTGGCAAGACTATGGCGCGTGGATGCGGATATTCAGAAATGCTAGGGTCTGGGTGGGTTAGCAGCCCGTTAAGCCCGCTTGCTTATTATTAAAAGGCGTTATAGCGTAGATCAAAACCAACGGCATCAAAACTTCTTGGAACCCTCATGATTTCTGAATATTACCCAAAAATAACTAAAGGTTTGCTGGCAATAACTGTCTTTATCGTCGTTTTTTTACCTGAAGTCGTCATTGAGATTTTCGCTGAAATATCCCATCTGGTTTGGGAGTTATTGACCGAGTTTGCCCATCTGGTTTTTGAGGGGCTTGACATAGCTTTTGAGGGGGTTGAAGCCAGTCTTGACCATGTGGTTGAAGGCATGTTCGAAACGGATGTGCATAATACCCAGATCATAGTGTTTTATATCATCATTTCACCCATTTTGTATCTGTTATATCGCTTGGCGAAACGCATCCCCCGATGGCTGCTGGGTTTAAAGGCGAAGCTGTTGGCGAGTTTGGAAAGACGCAAAATCCGCATGATCATTTATTGGCAAAATTTGAATGCCATTGAAAAAACCAAAATTATTGGCATGGCTTCATTTGTTGTGTTGTATTATGCCTTTGTTGTCTTTTAGGTTGGGCAACGGCGCACCAGCAAAGCCTGCTCATTTATATTTTTAACCCTTATAATCACCATGCCTTCTTTTGATATAGTGTCCGAATTTGACATGCACGAGGCGCATAACGCCATTGACCAAGTCAATAAAGAAATCACCACCCGTTTTGATTTTAAAGGCACGGAATCAAGCATTGAGTTGACCGACAACAAACTGCTGATGGTGTCCGAATCCGTTTTTCAATTACAGCAAATATTCAGTATTGTTTGCGCCAAGCTGAGCCGACGCGGCATAGACATCAGCTGCCTTGAAGTGGGCGATGCCAAGGGCAGCGGCAAATTGATGCGTCAAGAAATAACCCTAAAGCAAGGTATCGACACGGTTTTGGCAAAAAAAATTGTCAAATTGATAAAAGATAAAAAGCTTAAAGTGCAAGCCGCGATCAACGGTGACAAAATACGGGTGACTGGCAAAAATCGCGACGATTTGCAAGAAACCATAAAAATGCTTAGGGCGGAAAGTTTGGAAATGCCTTTGCAGTATGAAAATTTTAGGGATTGACAAACGCCAGGGCTGGCTTTGATGCCCCCCTTTTTTTAATGTTTTTAATGGCAGTAAAACCTGAGGGCTAATGTTGCGCAGCACGTTGGCTGAGCAAAGCCGAAGCCATGCACGGCCTTTTTCTCTTTCGTTGTTTGCTTAATCGTTGCTTGGTCGCGCTTCCCTTCGGCTTCGCTCAGGGCAAGCCCTAGCTCGGCTTTGCTCAGGGAACGAATGCGTAACATCAGCTGATAAACAACAGCGGGCGGCGGCAGGATAACACCAATGGCAGACGTTTAGATGACCGATAAGGCAACGGATTTTCAGGCCATACCGCAACTGGAAACCGTGCAACAGGCCGATGGCCAATTTTGTGCCGTACTGTCAGGTAACTGGCATTTGTGTGCCGTGGCAGCAACACCCAAGCTTCGGGCCTTGTTGCAACAGTGTGCGGAAAATGCCGTGACACACTGGGATTTGCGGTCGGTCACCGCTTTGGACAGTGCCGCCGCGCTGATTATCTGGCGGGCATGGGGCGGACAATGGCCTGCTTATGTGCAGATAAAGCCAGAGCATCGGCAGTTGTTGCAACGCTGGCAGGCTCAAGTATTGCCCAACCCGCCTCCTAAAAGCAATCTGTGGATAGGCCATGGCATAGCGGACAGCATCGGCAGTGTTGCCGGTCATCTAGGCAGCCTGTTGATATTGCAAGGGCAGTTGCTGTTAGATGTGGCCTATTTGCTGTCCCACCCGAAAGCCATCCCTTGGGCCGAAATATCCATTATCATCTACGATGCCGGAGTCCGTGCGCTGGGCATCACTGCCTTGGTCGGTTTTCTGATCGGTGTCGTGCTCAGCTATCTGTCTGCCTTACAACTGAAGATGTTTGGCGCGGAAATTTATATCATCAATATCTTGGGCATGAGCATCATCCGCGAATTGGGGCCGTTGCTGGCGGCAATTCTGGTGGCGGGGCGTTCTGGTTCGGCGATGACGGCACAAATCGGGATTATGCGCGTCACTGAAGAATTGGACGCGCTTTCTGCTATGGGCATTGCCCATTCCATGCGCCTGGTGCTGCCTAAAATAGCGGCTTTGTCGCTGGTCATGCCATTGCTCAGTGAATGGACAAATGTTGCCGCTTTACTGGGGGGTATGGTTTCGGCTTTGGTCACTTTAGATATTAGTATGGGGCAGTTCGTTATGAAATTGCCGGAAGTGGTGCCGTTAGCCAATGTTTTTATCGGTTTGGCTAAAAGTGCCGTGTTTGGCTTGGCAATTGCCCTGCTGGCCTGTCACTTTGGTTTCCGTATCAAACCCAATACGGAAAGTTTGGGCATAGAAACAACCAACTCGGTGGTTGCATCAATCACCGCCGTGATTATGATTGATGCCGTGTTCGCCATTTTGCTGATGAAAGTGGGTGTGCCGTGACCGCCTCGCCATCCCCAGTTTTACCTAATGCAGTGCGTTTTGAGCAGGTCTGGACACGGTTTGGCGACAAGCTTATCCATCAAAACATCAGCTTTTGCCTGCAACAGGGGCAAATATTAGGATTGGTGGGGGCTTCCGGTTGCGGCAAAACCACCTTGCTACGTGAAATCATTGGTCTTCAGACACCTAGTCAAGGTGATATTTTTGTTATGGGCAAAGCATTGCCTAAGCAGGCCGGTCATCTTGACCTACAGACATCACGGCTCAGCGGAGTGTTATTTCAAAAAGGCGCATTGTTCAGTGCCTTGAACGTGTTTGAAAATATCGCTTTCCCATTGCGCGAATTGGGCATTGCCGACAAGGGTCTTATCCAACACTTAGTGATAATGAAGTTGCAACGGGTGGGGCTGACTACCAGTGATGCAGGGTTAATGCCCGCCGCATTGTCGGGCGGCATGGTCAAGCGAGTGGCGTTGGCGCGGGCGCTGATACTGGAGCCGAGCCTGCTATTGCTGGATGAACCCACCTCCGGGCTTGATCCGATTGCCAGCGAGGCGTTTGTCAGTTTGCTGTCCGAGTTGTATGGGGAGTTGAATTTTACGGTGGTCATGGTGACCCACGATTTGGACATTTTGCGCGACTTATGTACAGAGGTGGCAGTATTGGCCGACCATCAGCTGATTGTCAAGGCAGCATTGCCAACAGTGTTGGCTTGTCCGCACCCATTTATCGGGCAATTTTTCCATAACCGGCGAGCCAATCGGGTGTTTTGCAATTAAGGGGCAGGCTATGGGCAGAGATAATCACGCATTGATGACCGGCGTGTTTTTGGTTGTGCTGTTGACGGCGACCTTGGCTATTGTCTATTGGATGGGTTCGTTGAACCAGCAACGCAATCGCTATGTCATATCGACCCGGGCTTCAGTGTCCGGGCTGAATCCAGAATCCACTGTGTTTTTTCGCGGCATTCCCGTGGGCAAGGTGGTCAATATCCAATTTGACCCTGATAATGCAGGCATTATCCTGGTGGCTATCGAGGTGGACAAGCACATTGCCTTGTCCCAGGGGGTGTACGCCATCTTACAGTTAAAAGGTGTGACAGGGCTGACGCAAATCCAACTGCAAGATGACGGCTTATTGCCAACGCTGTTGCCGCCGGGTGACGATCCATTTTACCGGATTCCGCTAAAACCGTCTTTGACCGATAGGTTGCTGGATTCCAGTGAAGCATTGCTGAATAAGGCTGATCACTTAATGAAGCGGGCGGAAAGCTTTTTAAGTGCTGAGAACGAAAAAAACGTAGGCGATATATTAGTTAATTTACAGCATCTCAGCAGTAAACTGGGCCGTTTGGAAGCCACCGTAGACAAAGCTTTGGCCGGTGTTCCTGCACTCACTGAAAACACCCAAAAAAGTTTACAGCATATCAACCAATTGACATTGGAACTGCAATCTTTAAGTGGGCAGATGAAAACGCTGGGCAATAAAACAGCCGGATTAATTGACACCAGTAAAATGGCAGGGGATAGTGTGGTGCAAACCACCTTGCCCAAGCTTAACGCCTTACTGGCTGAACTGGAATTAACTAGCCGCCAAGTCCAAAAAGCCGCCGCCCAATTGGAGGCCAATCCACAAGCGTTATTGTTAGGCCCGCCGCCAAGCTTGCCCGGTCCTGGCGAACCTGGTTATCGGGAGCCGAAATGAACTGGACTCCGATGTTATTATTGGCCTTGGCTGCACTGCTGTCTGCTTGTGCCATCGAACGTAGCCCGCCCGCCTTGCACGATTTGGGTGTGCCGGCAGCCCTTGTGGTCAATCCAAACACCTCGCCAAAGCCACTGATTCATGTGCAAGCCCCGCCTTGGTATCTTGATACCGCACTACGTTACCGGTTGCTGTACCACTCGCCAACCACCGTCAGAGCCTATCAGCTAGACCAATGGATAGCGCCACCGGCTGATTTATTGCAACACTATTTATTGGCGGCTGGGCTTAAACCAGCCCAGCCCCTAACCATCAGGCTTTTGGCGTTTGAACAACAATTCTTAAGCCCTAACAAGGCCCAAGTGGTGCTGCGTTTTGTCGCTGAATCTGGCGAAATGGCGGGTCAGGCTTCGGTTAGCAGAGAATTTGACCTGATACAAACCAGTCAAACAGCTGATGCGGCAGGAGCGGCGGATGCCTTTGCCGCTATTGCCAAGCAAGCTGCTGAGCGTCTTAAACACTGGTTGGCAGGGCAGTTTTGATTAACGCCCGTGCAATCTTACACAACAAAATGGATTGATTTTGACTATGAAAACGCTTTACCCCGAAATTCAACCGTTCCAAAGCTTTTTTTTGGAAACCGGCAGCCCACATCGGGTTTACGTTGAACAAAGCGGCAATGCAGCAGGTATTCCGGTTATTTTTTTGCATGGCGGCCCTTGTTCAGGCAGCAAACCCGATCACCGGCGGTTTTTTAATCCGGCGCATTACCATATTATCCTGTTCGATCAGCGTGCTTGCGGTCAATCCTTACCGTTTGGCGAATTGGACGGCAACACCACGCAAAATTTACTGGTCGACATGGAAAGCATCCGCCAACACTTGGGCATAGGGCAATGGTTGGTTTTTGGCGGCTCGTGGGGAGGGGCTTTGGCCTTGCTGTATGCCCAACAACACACCGCACAGGTGTCCGGCTTGGTGATACGCGCGGTGTTTTTGGCGCGCCAAAAAGACTTGGAGTGGTACGCCAAAGACGGGGCCAACCGCATTTTTGCCGAACAATGGCAGCAATTGCTGTCCAGCTTGCCCGCCCCGCATACCGAAGATTTATTAGCCAGCCTGTGTGCGGTGTTTTGGGGCGATGATACCGAAGTACAAGCCCGTGTTGCCAAACCTTGGCTGGCTTGGGGGGCTTTGACCGCCTTGGGCAATGCCTACCAAGCTAAAGAGGTGGATGTTACCGAACACACCTTTAAGCAAATCCGTATGGAATTGCATTATGCCAAGCACCATTATTTTATCAGCGAAAACCAGATACTGGACAATTGCGGTGTGTTGCAAGCTATCCCCACCCGCATTATCCACGGTCGGCAAGATTTCCTTTGCCCCTTGGAAGCGGGGATTAAGCTGCACCAAGCCTTGCCGCAGGCCAGTTTGGTCATTTTGCCCAATGCCGGACATATTGCCCAACATCCAGAAATGATAGATGCCTTAGTGGCGGCAACTGACGAATTTGCCGCCAGCGGACATTTGTAGGCCACGGATAACGGCTTGAGCTGTTTCATAAAGCTGTCAATGTTGATAGACTGACAATTATTACTTGGAAGCCGATGCTATGACCACTATAACTTTTGATACCCAAGAAGCCGTGATAAAACTCAGGGCTGTGGGTGTGTCGCAAGAACATGACGATGCTTTTGTTCGTGCCATTGTTGAATCACAAGAAACTTTAGTCACGCATGACTATCTGGATAATCGTTTGGACAAAACCTTAGCGCCGATTTACACCGATTTGGCGGTGCTTAAAGCCGACTCAGTGACTCTAAAATGGATGATGGGTGTCTTGATTGCTGGCGTTATGTCGATTGTGATTAAGACGTTTTTTTAGCGGCAAAAAATAAGCAGAAAGAATAAATTGACCCTATGAATGCAAAAAAACGCCTAATTATTGGCATTACCGGCGCGACAGGTGCCATTTATGCCGTAAGGATGTTACAAGTCCTGCAAGCGCAGGAACACTGGGAAACCCATGTCATTATCTCCTCAGCCGGTCGGGTCAACCTCAAGCACGAGCTGGATATGGATCGCGCCGACTTATACGCGCTTGCCGATGTCAGCCATGGCATCAACGACATAGCCGCCAGCATTTCCAGTGGCGGCTTTAAGACCGAAGGCATGATCATTGCTCCCTGCTCTATGAAAACACTCGCGGCGGTGGCGCATAGCTTTGGCGACAACCTCATTTCCCGTGCCGCCGATGTGGTGCTGAAAGAGCGGCGGCGCTTGGTGGTCATGCCGCGTGAAACGCCCCTGAACTTAGGCCATATCCGCAATATGGCCAGTGTCACCGAAATGGGCGGCATTATGTTCCCGCCCATGCCTGCTTTTTACAGCAAGTCCGATTCCATGATGACCATGGTCAATGAGACTGTCGGTAGGGTGTTGGATATGTTTGGGGTGGATGTGACGGGTTTGTATACGCCTTGGGAGGGGTTGTAGAGAGGCTTAGGTAGTCTTACAAAATAACACTTAGTGAGTTTTCTGATGTTACTCGGCATGTTGGCTGAGAGTGGTCAAAGCCCAGAATACAGCCCGATGGTTTGCCAGATCATTGTCCGTGGTTGCAAGCCCTAACTCGACTACGCTCAGCCAACGTGCTGCTTAGCTTTTGCATTGAGGTTTTAAAATATTTCCACTAATACTCATTATCAAAATCTATTCTTTTGACTTCATAAACACCTACCGTCGAAACACCAACACCAACATTGCATTCTACTATCAGCTTTGCCAGCTGCTTGCCATCAATTAATATAATTTTTGTATCAATAAGAGAAACGTATTCTTCTGCTACTGAAAATAGCTTGCGTTCCACTTGGCAATAGCGGACTTTTTTCTTCTTGCGAAAGATTAAATTCATTTGCTAGATTATCAATGGCACTGCTTAAATTTTGCCACCCCAACTTTGTGGGGTAACATCGCCCCAAGGTAATCACAGGTAAGTGGGTCTGTGCTCAAATAGCGCTATGCCATTTAATTTCAGCTACATTTCGGAAAACCGCCTTTCAGGTTATCAAAAGTATATGTTGAGTGGTCGGGCTGATGTGGTACGCAGAGATTTATTTTTAAAGCGCCAGCTTTAAATTTACGCAGCAGATGTCTTCTAACGCCATTGTGGTCAAGTACGCTTTTGTTGTTTAAAAGAGGGTACGGAACTTTTTCAAAAAATGGTAGTTTCAGGCTAAAAACAACCTCTAATTTAGCAAAATTTGAAGGTTTTATGATACTTCATTGTGCTTGCCCCTCACGTTTTTCGTCCATTTCCATATGTTTCCTGGCTTCCTAATATAGGTTTTCATACCAAATCTTGCAGGCTTAACCTGCAGAGTACGCAATTAAGGTATGCTTTTTTACGAAAAAACTATAAATATATTAATAATTACAGTTTCTTATAATATGGCATATATTCTGCTTAATTATACATGGCGGCGTAATGTTTTTTTCCAAGTTACTCCCTTCTTGCTCTCAAAACGGACAACGTGATTCGTAGCCTTTAGCATTTCAAAAGTATACAGTTTTTCGCTCAGTTGGGTGTAAGATCAACTGATAATTTTTTGCTCACTAATGATGGAGGTTTAAATGATAATTAAAAAACCGCGTGGCGGAAATACAAAACTAACAAGATCATCCTATCTTGCGCGTGGTGGCAATGTTTTTTGTGCCCTATTGCTGGGTGTGTCAGCAGGCATAATGCCTCAAACTTCGTCAGCATTAGTCGTCGGTCCAGGTACGGTGGGCGATTGGACGACTTCAGGCAGTACCCTTGAAGGCCAACGCTTTAGCCCGCTTGCCCAAATTAGCACCAGCAATGTCGGTAAGATGGTTGAAGAGTATTCGGTCGACACCGGCGTAAAGGGTAGCCACATGGGTGATCCTCTGGTTATAGGGACAAAGCTATATGTTGTCACACCGTTCCCCAACAAACTGATAGCCTATGACTTGGCTAATAAGGGCGCGAAATTATGGACTTATACCCCCAGCATAAATTCTTATGCCAAAGGGGTTAATTGTTGTGATGCCACTAACCGTGGCGCATCTTATGCCAATGGCAAAATTGTTTTTAATTTGCTGGATAACACCACAGTAGCCGTCGATGCCATTAAAGGCAAGGAGCTATGGCGCAACACAACGGCTGACGTACATTCCGGTGTCACCATGTCGGGCGCGCCTGTGATCGTTAATGGCAAGGTGATTGTCGGCACCTCCAGTGGCGAAATGGGTGTGCGGGGATGGGTTTTAGCCCTTGATCTGAATACCGGTAAAGAATTGTGGCGGGGTTACAGTACCGGGCCTGATGCCGATGTATTGATAGATAGTAACACCAAAGTGCCCTATGCCGCTGGTCAAGGAGTCAATGCCAATGCAACAGGGGCGTTGGCGGATTTGGGTAAAACCACTTGGTCTGGCACAGCTTGGCAACAAGGCGGCAGTTCCGCTTGGGCCTATCTGACCTATGACAGCGAAACCGACACCCTATTTTATGGCACCAGCCAACCGGGTGTGTGGAATCCTGATGTCCGCTTAGGCGACAATAAATGGGGGGCTTCAATTTTTGCTAGAGACCCGAATACCGGCAAAGTCAAATGGGTGTATCAAGTGACTCCCCACGACAATTGGGATTTTGATGCCATCAGTGAAAGCATCTCGGTGACCCAAAACATTAACGGAGTAAACCGTAAGCTTTTAGTGCATTTTAATAAGAATGGTTTTGTTTATGTTTTTGACCGCTTGACCGGAGAAATTATTAACGCCAGCCAATTTGTCAATGATGTCAACTGGGCTAGCCAGATTAATTTGACCACAGGCCAGCCAGTATTAAACACAGACAAACAGACACACACAGGCAAAACCACTTATAACATTTGCCCTTCTGTGCTGGGGGCTAAAGGCTGGGAGCCAGGTTCATTCTCACCTAATACCGGACTGTTTTACATGCCCACATTTAACTTGTGTAATAACATGCACATGTTAAGGGCTGAATATGTCTATGGGGCGCCTTATATGGGTATGGATATGGCAATTAGTGCCGCTTCCGATCCGACCTATACCAGCCAGCTGATAGCGTGGGATGCAGTGAAAGGCCAAAAAGTATTTGGCTTAAAAGAACCCACAGCAATTTACGGTGGCGTACTTAGCACAGCAGGTGGTTTGGTGTTTTATGGCACACAGGATAAAACCTTCAAAGCTATTGATGCCCGTCCCGGCAGCGCAGTTAACGGTGTGCCTAATGTGTTGTGGTCAGCAAAAATGGAATGCAGCACGGTGGGCAACCCGATTGCTTTTGCGGGTTCTGACGGCAAGCAACGTATTGCGATATTCAGTGGTGTGGGCGCATTGGCTGGCGGTTTTGGTGGTGGTGCTTGTACCGGCGCATCTGGCGGTAAAGTCCATGTATTTAAGCTTCCTTAAGGTGCTTGCTTTGGTCATCAGCAAAGTCGTCAAAATGGCCTTACAAAACCGTAAAAAGTGTAATCACTGGCTGGGCTTATGTTTGGCTGCGGCACTGCTGCTGAACGGGTCGGCGGCATTTGCCCAAGCCCAATTGCGCGTTTGTGCCGATCCGGATAATTTGCCGTTTTCCAACCGCAAGCTAGAAGGCTTTGAAAACAAAGTGGCCACCCTATTGGCGAATTCCCTTCATGCCAAGTTGAGCTACATTTGGCAACGGCAAAAAAATGGATTTATCCGTCAAACCTTGGGTGCGCATCGTTGCGATGTGGTGATGGGGGTACCCTTCGGTTATGAGCGGGTTCTGACGACACAGCCCTATTATTGGTCAGGCTATGTGTTTGTCACCGCCCGTAACCGTCATCTTAAAGTAGCTTCTTTTGATGATCCGATACTCCGGCAGTTAAAAATCGGCTTGCATAGTATTGGTAATGATGGCTCCAATTCGCCCCCAGCAAGTGCTTTGGCTGTCCGTGGCATTGTCGAAAATATTGTCGGATATTCGTTGTGGGGCTCGCCGGAACAGGCCAAACGGAAAAGCCAACCCATCAATCCGCAAGCAAAAATAATTGACGATGTGGCTAATGGCAACATTGATATGGCTATAGTATGGGGGCCAATTGCTGGGTATTACGCCAGAAAATATGGTGACGGGCTTGTGTTGGAGCTGACCCCCCATGATCCTAAACTGACGGACATGCCTTTTGATTTTCAAATATCCATGGGTGTCAGAAAAGACGATCAAAAGCTTGCCGCACAACTGGAAAAAATACTGGAACACCAACAACACAATATTGACGGCATTCTTAAGGCTTATAAGATTCCACTCATTCAACTTAAGGGTCTGTCCATTTCTGATCTGGCAACCCCTAAAACTTAAATTTAAGAGGTAAATCTATTATGCAAGTTCTACCGAAAATTGTTAACCCAACGTTAGGCATTTTGGGTCTTTTGGCATTGGCGTGTTCTGTTCATGCTGATCCGCGAATAATTGGCACTTATGCCCAAAGAAACAATGCCAGAGTGGAATATACCGCAGGCTCCGGCACAGCCAAGACTGCTGTAGCTAAGGCTGTGCCCCCTTACACCATCCCTAATGGCTTCAATTTCAACTGCGATAGCTTAAAATTCAGCGCGGATGCGATAGAAAATGGTCGCCGGGCGTTTATGAGGCTTAATTGCAATGTTTGCCATTCAATTACAGGGCATGGTGGCACTATGGGGCCAAGCTTGGTGGGCAGAGGCGATGATGTATCGGATTCAGTGCCTAATGGTGAAGACAACGGCATGCCAGCCTTCAAAAAATACCTGTGTCCTACTGACATTGCCAATTTAACGGCTTATGTCAATTCACTAGGCACTAATGGGACCCCAGATTTTACAGATTGGTGGGTTGCCAATCCCCCCGCCCCCTTTGTTGATAGTGCACCATAGTTTCTGGATACCCAAGTTATTGCTGCCAAATGCTGGGCCGCCAGTGCGTCCCGGCATAGTTTTTGACTAACACACTTAAATGGCATAAATTTTAGGGGAGTGATTGTGATTTGACTATTGATGTTTAAGGCGGCATTCCGGCGATTACCTGCATCTAGTTTACGAGGATTTGACCAAGTTTGGCCCGTTTTAATTTAACCACTGATGTCACCGCTGCACGTTGGCTGAGCGTAGCCGAAACCACGGTTACGGTTTGAATTTTTTCTGGGTTGTCTGGGTGCATTCCCATTCTACTGCGCTCAGGGAATGCACGGCTGTTGTAGGGGTAGTTCATGCCCGCGATTAACAGGCCACTGTGACAGTGAGTCGCAGGCAATGGTCACCCACCTACCTACCAGCAGACAGCCATTTGCGTAACATCAGTTAATCACTACCCAAGTTTATTTGCCAAGCGTCGCAACATTATTACCGCGATCTTTGTTGCTTTTAAAATAATCACGGATACCTGCAAAGATGGCTTGGGCCATTTTGTTTTGGTAAGAGTTGCTGAGCAGGTTTTTTTCTTCTTCAGGGTTGGAGATAAAAGCCGTTTCCACCAGAATAGACGGCATATCCGGCGCTTTTAGCACCATAAACCCCGCATTTTGCACTTCAGTGCGGTGCAGCCCGCAGACTTCATGGAAGCTTTTTAAAATATTATTGGCTATCTCAACGCTGGCTTGTTGGCTGGCCGATTGCGACAAATCCATTAACACCGAAGCCACATCGTCTTCTTTGTCATCCAAGCCAACGCCGCCCAGTTTGGCATCAGCGGCGTTTTCATTGTTGGCCAGCCAGCGGGCCGCTTCACTGGATGCGCCGCTTTTCGATAGCGTATAAACTGACGCGCCTCTTATGGTGGCATCATGATAGGCATCGGCATGGATGGACACAAACAAATCGGCATTGGCGGCACGGGCTATTTTTGTGCGTTCCCTAAGGCCAATCAATTCATCGTTTTTGCGCACCATGACTGCTTTCATGCCCGATGCATTGATGAGCTGCCCCAGTTTATTGGCAATTGAAAAAGTGACCGTTTTTTCTTCCGTCCCCAGAGGGCCACGCGCCCCTGGATCAGAACCGCCGTGACCGGCATCAATGGCTATAATAATCGCTCGGGGTGCTTGGCTGACCACTTCGTGGGGTGTTGGCGGTTTTGCTGCCGCAATCGGCTTGGCTTGTTTTTGGGCGCGGGCCTCAGGAACCGGATTTTTTACGGTGGTGCTGGCATTAATGATGGTTTGGCTTAACAGCTCGCGCAGGTCTATTCTTAACTGATGGGCATCACGATTATTGGAGCTTAATGAAAAATGCTTGGCATCGACATTTTTTTTAAGGCCAACAATAATTCTTAAATCGCTGGTATTTTTAGGCTCGGCTTGTACTGTGGAAAATAACGGATGGCTTGCCGGTGGTGGCGAGAGCGGTTGTTTGAGCTTGGCGTTTTTAATGTCGATGATTAAGCAGGCCGGGGTTTCTAACACAAATACCCGATGTTTGGGCGATGCGCTGACATCCAATTCCAAGATATACTGCGATGTGCGGACAGGATAACGGGCTGCTGACACCTCAATGGTTTGTGCGTGGCAAGCAGCACTGAGCAAAAGCAGCCCAAGTAAGTGGATAACTTTAGGGTATATTTTCATGTCAGCGGCTGGCGGTGTAATAAATGGCGTGGGCAGCATCCTAGCCATTTATTTAAAAGACGAATTATAGAGATTTTTAGGGTTATGGGCAATCATTCATGGTCACTTGTCGGCCTTCATTGGCAAGCGTCAAGGTGATGGTTTTATCGGCCGACGGTAAAAATCCTTGGCCTTTTTCAGGCCATTCAATAAAGGCAAGGCAATGCTTGCCAAAATAATCCCTAATGCCCATCCATTCCAATTCTTCCGGGTCGGCTAAACGATATAAATCAAAATGGAACACCGTGTGTTGGTCTAGCGGATAGCTTTCCACCAAGTTATAGGTAGGGCTTCTGATAGCACCCGTAAACCCGGCGGCACGAAGATAGCCCCTGACCAGTGTAGTTTTGCCAGCCCCCAAATCACCTCTGAGAAAAATTACCCCGGTGGTGGGCAATTGTTGCCATAGTTCCGCCCCAAAACGGGCGGTGGCCTCGCTATTTTCCAAATACCGTTCCATCAATTCACCCATTGCCTTAGGTAAGGCAACAAATCGCTGGCTAACATGCCGCGTTCCCCATCAGTGCTTGCCGCCCTATCGGCAGCCTTACCATGACAATAAGCGCCTTGTTCGGCGGCTTCGGACAAAAGCAAGCCTTGTGCCAGCAATCCGGCAATAATACCACATAAGGTATCGCCCATGCCGCCGCTGGCCATGCCGGGATTACCGGTTGTGCTAATGCTGATTGATTCTGCAGTGGCAACCAAGCTGCCCGAGCCTTTTAACAAACAGACACCGTGGTATTTTTTTTGCAGATTGGCAACCGCAGCGAAACGGTCTTGTTGGATGTCAGCAGTGCTGCAAGCCAGTAGCCGTGCTGCTTCGCCAGGATGCGGGGTCAGAATCCAATTGTCTTTTTGGCAGGGTTGTGCCGCCAATAGGTTTAAGGCATCGGCATCAATGACAATGGGCTTATCGCTCGCCAGCGTGTTAACCAACAACAGCTTTGCCCATGCGTCTTGGCCTAATCCCGGACCAATGACGATGACCGTGGCCTTATTCAATAAGGCTTGTAGTTGTCCAGCCTGGTTGATGCCGTGGCACATCAGCTCCGGTTGGTGCAGGGTTAAAAATGCGGCGTGGTCAGGATGGGTGGCAATACTGACCACCCCGGCCCCTGTCCTTAATGCGGCTGTTCCGGCAAGCAAAGCCGCCCCACAATAACCCTTGTTGCCGCCAATAATTAATACATGGCCAAAGTGACCTTTATGGCTGCTGCGGTTTCTTCGTGGCAAGGGCTGGTGAGTGATCCTAAAAGTGTGGGCGGGGACTGTTTGGTAAACCGCTTCTGGGATTGCCAGCGACGCAAACACAATTTCACCGCACATATCAGCGGCCTGACCGGTGAATAAGCCTTGTTTCAGGGCGATGAAGGTCACCGTTATAGCGGCTGTTACGGCAATGCCCATGATAGTGCCGGTGTTGGCATTGAGGCCGGAGGGCACATCTACGGCAACCGTGGGGGCAGGGTGGCTATTGATGGCGTGGATAGCCTCTGCCATAACGCCGGCCACTGCCCGTGCCAAGCCAATACCTAACAGGGCATCAACCAAAACATCGGCGGCAATGTCTAGGGCGCTGTCAAAA
>Ga0208507_1000301_pt1 | contig 33658 bp, 29 predicted proteins | sample CryBogCBH12Aug01_FD_184626 | JGI IMG/M metagenome (GOLD analysis project Ga0208507, IMG submission 184626) | Freshwater microbial communities from Crystal Bog, Wisconsin, USA - CBH12Aug09.1 (SPAdes) (version 2) | ecosystem: Environmental > Aquatic > Freshwater > Lake | place: Crystal Bog...
TGCTAACCACCGACTCCGATTCGATCGTCTCTGACCCCGAGATCGATCTCGTGATCGAGGTTATGGGTGGAATCGAGCCCGCCCGCACTTTGATTCTCAAGGCGATGGAGAACGGCAAAGCGGTCGTCACCGCTAACAAGGCGCTGCTCGCCAAGCATGGAGCAGAACTCTTCCACGCATCCGATCTTGCCGATGTGGATTTTTATTATGAAGCAGCAGTTGCTGGTGCGATTCCAATTCTGCGTCCTCTTGCCGAGAGCTTGGTGGGAGATCACGTCGAGCGCGTGATGGGAATTATCAACGGTACGACCAATTACATTTTGACGAAGATGCACGAAACCGGTGCATCCTTCCAGGGAGCGCTCCTCGAAGCGCAGGCTCTTGGATATGCCGAAGCAGATCCGACAGCAGATGTTGATGGCTTTGATGCAGCAGCAAAGGCAGCGATCTTGGCGGGGTTGGCCTTCCACACCCAAGTAACAGATGAAGATGTATACCGCGAAGGTATTCGCGCGATCACTGCTGATGATGTCAGCGTGGCAAAGGCAATGGGCTTTGTTATTAAGTTGTTGGCAATCGCGGAAGCAAATGAATTGCATGGAAGTAAGGAAGAGACAATTTCGGTCCGTGTGCATCCAACAATGATTCCAACAACGCATCCACTCGCATCGGTACGCGAAGCATTCAATGCTGTCTTCGTACAGTGTGAGTCTGCAGGGGAGCTAATGTTTTATGGACGTGGTGCTGGTGGAACTCCAACCGCCTCCGCCATCTTGGGTGATCTGGTAGCCGTTGCCCGCAATCGCAACGAGGGAAGCCTCGGTCCAACCGAAACCGATTATGCCGATCTGGATATCGCTCCCATAGGTGTGAGTCGCACTCGCTATCTCGTGCGCATGGATGTTGCTGATGTACCAGGCGTACTTGCGGCAGTTGCCAGCACGGTCGCAAAGAATGATGTCTCAATTTTGACTGTGCGCCAAGAGGGTCGCGGAGCTGATGCAGAACTAGTGGTTCTTACACACATCGCCACCGAAGCCGCTCTCGCAAATACCGTTAAAGACTTGCGTGAACTATCGGTTGTGCAGCGAGTCGTCAGTGTCATTCGCGTTGAAGGGTTGATCTAATGGGATTGTTTAGCAAGTCTGGCAATGGCGCACATCAGTGGCGTGGAGTAATTGATGAGTACCGCGATCGCCTCCCCGTCTCTTCCAAGACCCCTGTGGTATCGCTTCGTGAAGGCGGCACCCCACTGGTCTCTGCTGGGTACCTCTCTGAGATGTTGCATAACGAGATCTGGCTCAAGGTCGAAGGAGCCAACCCAACTGGTTCTTTTAAGGATCGCGGCATGACGATGGCGATCTCTAAGGCCGCTGAAGATGGTGCAAAGGCTGTTATCTGCGCATCCACTGGAAATACCTCTGCCAGCGCCGCCGCTTATGCCACCAAAGCAGGTATGACTCCCGTTGTTTTGGTGCCGCAGGGCAAGATCGCAATGGGTAAGTTGGCTCAAGCAATCGCGCATGGTGCGACGCTCCTGCAGGTCGACGGGAACTTCGATGATTGCCTCACGCTCGCGCGTGAATTGGCGGAGAACTACCCGGTGGCGCTAGTTAACTCGGTAAATCCGTATCGCATCGAGGGTCAGAAGACTGCGGCCTTTGAAGTAGTTGATCTCTTGGGCGATGCTCCTGACTATCACGTCCTCCCGGTAGGCAATGCAGGAAATATCACCGCATACTGGAAGGGTTACAAGGAGTATTTCAACGATCGAATTTCAACGAAGTTGCCACATATGTGGGGCTTTCAGGCAGCCGGGGCTGCGCCGATAGTGCGCGGTGAGATCGTCACCAATCCCGAAACCATCGCCACAGCTATTCGAATCGGAAATCCCGCATCATGGCAACAAGCGGTTGATGCGCGTGACACATCGGGTGGACTCATCGACTCGGTTACTGATGAAGAGATTTTGAAGGCATACCGCTTAGTCGCAGCTAAGGAAGGTGTCTTCGTTGAACCTTCCAGCGCCGCAGGAATTGCTGGACTTTTGAAGAAGCAGTCGCAAGGGTTGTTGCCTAAGGGTAAGAAGTTTGTTATCACCGTTACCGGCAACGGACTTAAAGATGTGCAGTGGATTCTCGAAGGTGCGGCAGCACCGACTGTGATTCCCGTGGACTTGCAGCGCGCCGCGGAAGCGATGGGCCTGCAGTAATGGCAGCACAACGTCTGACCTTTAAAGCGCAGATGGCGCAGGTAAGTGTTCCTGCGTCTAGCGCAAATCTTGGATCAGGCTTCGACACATTTGCGCTCGCTCTCGATCTGCGCGATCGTTATGCAGCGCAGGTTCTCGATGAGGCGATCTTTGATGTTGATGTAACAGGCGAAGGTGCCGACGAAGTGAAGCGCGATAAGAACAACCTTGTTGTCAAGGCTGCGTTGCGTGGATTTGAATTTATGGGCCAGAAGCCGCGTGGCCTCGCGCTACGCGCCCTCAATGTAACTCCCCACGGGCGCGGATTGGGTTCTTCCGCCTCCGCAATCGTTGGTGGCTTGGCCCTTTCCCGCGAACTAGTTTTGGGTGGCGATCAATTAATGTCACTTGAAGAGATGATGTTTCTCGCGACTGAACTTGAGGGGCACCCAGATAACGTAGCGGCCGCAATTTACGGCGGAGCTACTGTTGCGTGGATGGAAGATATTTATGGCGTGCAGACCGGGCGCGCAGTGAGCATTCCTGTTCATCATGAGATCAAAGCGGTTCTCTTCATCCCCGAAAATCACCTCTCGACATCTAAAGCCCGCAAACTCTTGCCTGAGACGATTTCGCACCGTGCTGCGGTTATCAATTCTTCCCATACCGCGCTACTTTCAATTGCTCTTGCGACTCGTCCCGACCTGCTTCTGACTGCAACCGAAGATTTTCTCCACCAGAGTTATCGCAGAGAGGCCTATCCAAAGTCGATGGCTCTCGTGGAGGAGCTCCGCGCCAAGGGCATCGCCGCAACAATCTCGGGCGCTGGACCCTCCGTCCTCGCCCTACACACGGATCATGAGGGTGCGCTCAAGGAAGTTATCAGCGCTGCGCCAAGCGGGTTTCAGGCGCGAGAATTGGCTATTTCGCGCTCTGGCGTCCAGTAAATCCCTGATATTGGCGGCAAACTCCCAGGAGTTGCCCACAGCTTGCTTTTGAGGATGGCGCTCTGCTGTGCTACTTTTAGGGCATCGGAAGTAGCCGCGCAAGATCGGCGGACATTTACCCGATAAGCGAAAATCAAAAATCCGCTAAAAATTCTTATCCCTGAACTTCTTCAACTCTGAGGTTGTTCGAATAAGGAAGATCTAGATACATCACAAGCTAGAAAATCAAAATAATAGAAAACGGAACTCAATAACAATAATGAGCGAAACAACAACAAAAGAGCGCCCAGCTAAGGCTGCGGGCGAACTCTCCGCAATGCTCCTCCCAGAACTTAAGAAAGTCGCTGGTCAGCTAGGCATTGAAGGCGCCACCAAGATGAGCAAGGCCGATCTGATTCAATCGATCGCAGACCTGCAGGCAGCCAATCGGGAAGCGGCGAAAGCCGAGCGCGAGGCCAAGCGTTTAGAACGCCAAGAGGCCCGCAATAAGAAGAACAAGACCGCTAAGTCCACTGCTCCTAAGAGCTCGGATGAGAGCGATGAAGAGGATTCAGAAGAGCAAGATGCTCCAGAACAAGAGTCGGGTGCCGGAAGCGAGAGTTCAGAGTCGCAACGTCGCGACTTCAACGAGCGCAACGGAAATTCCAACGACCGCGGCGGCCGCAACGACCGCAATGGACGTCGCGACCGCAATGATCGCAATGATCGGGGAGATCGCAACAATCGCTTCCGCGATCGCGGAGAGCGTGGTGAGCGCCAAGAGCGCGAAATCCAACTCTCTGAAGACGATGTATTAGTCCCAGTCGGTGGACTGCTCGATATCTTGGATTCATATGCCTTTATCCGCACCCAGGGTTACCTCGCCGGACCAAATGATGTCTATGTATCCCTGCAGCAGATCCGTCGCTACGGGTTGCGCAAGGGTGATGTCATCACTGGCCAGGTCCGCCAACCTCGCGAGGGAGAGCGCAAGGAGAAGTTCAACGCCTTGGTTCGCCTCGACACCGTGAATGGACTTGAGCCAGAAGCGGCGCGCGATCGCGTCGACTTCGCCAAGCTGGTGCCTCTCTATCCGCAGGAGCGCCTGCGCCTAGAGACAGAACCAAATATTTTGACCACCCGCGTTATCGACCTCGTGGCCCCAATCGGTAAGGGTCAGCGCGGATTGATCGTCTCGCCTCCTAAGGCCGGTAAGACGATGGTCCTGCAAGCCATCGCGAATGCAATTACTACTAACAATCCTGAGGTACACCTGATGGTCGTGCTCGTCGATGAGCGCCCAGAAGAAGTTACCGATATGCAGCGCAGCGTAAAGGGCGAAGTTATTGCTTCTACCTTTGACCGCCCTGCAGATGATCACACCAGCGTCGCCGAGCTCGCCATCGAACGCGCAAAGCGTTTGGTTGAGATGGGTCACGATGTAGTCGTGCTCTTGGATTCGATCACCCGCTTAGGTCGCGCCTACAACATCGCAGCTCCGGCCTCAGGACGTATCTTGTCCGGTGGTGTGGACTCGGCCGCTTTATATCCACCAAAGAAGTTCTTTGGTGCCGCCCGTAACATTGAAAATGGTGGATCACTCACCATCCTCGCAACTGCCCTCGTTGAGACCGGCTCCAAGATGGATGAAGTTATCTTCGAAGAGTTCAAGGGCACAGGAAACATGGAGCTGAAGCTCGATCGCCGCTTTGCCGATAAGCGCATCTTCCCAGCAGTCGATGTCGATGCATCTGGTACGCGTAAGGAAGAGATCTTGATGGGCAAAGAGGAGCTCAATATCGTCTGGCGCTTGCGTCGGGTATTGCACGCCCTCGAGTCACAACAGGCTCTTGAACTCTTGCTCGACAAGATGAAGGGCACTAAGTCGAACGTGGAGTTCTTGATTCAGATCCAGAAGACCACGATTAGCGATAACGAGAATTCAGGTTCATCTTCAGTAAACGGTAATTAGCAATATACAAAAACCGCGGTACTCCCAGAAATCAGGGAGGACCGCGGTTTTGTTATAACTAGGCTGCTACCGGGGATTCATTCAGAACATCGGTCTTCGCAATAATGTCCACTAGACGATTTCTCTTATTGTCCTTAAAGATAAAAAAGGCATCGACAAGAAAAATTGCAAACAAAGGAATGTACCCAAAGAAGACTGCCCACGGACGGTCAGTAATGGTGCTTCCAGAGATGATGATGAAGATGACGATGGAGGCTGCGATGCCACCCGCGATTGCCGCCGCCAGTGGGAGCAAAAATTCGCGGATTGCCATGTGGCCCCACTTCACTCTCTTGCCGGTGCTCTTATCGTAAACGCGCAATTTAACGATCTGCATTCCCGGTGTTTGGCCTTGACCCCAGACCACAAGCGACCAGATGTACCAGCCAATTCCGAGGGTTACCAAGGACATCGCATAGTCAACGGCTTTGCCGCCGAGTCTGTGCTGTGGAGTGGCTAAGGGATATTGGTATTCAGTCATGGTGGCAGGGTATTGAGGATAATTTGTATTTTCAAGAACACTTAGTTTTACCTAACAAATCGCCTAGAATCCCAATGTGTCCGTCGCTATTCGCTTGCAGAACGTTTCAAAGAGTTTTGGCGTGGTTAAGGCTGTTGATGGAGTAAGCCTTGAAATCGCAGATGGCGAATTCTTTGCAATGCTCGGGCCAAGTGGCTCTGGAAAAACTACTGTTCTGCGTCTTATCGCTGGATTTGAACTACCCGACGCAGGACTCATTGAAATTGATGGCGTCGATGTAAGTCAGACCCCGCCGTTTAATCGCGATGTTAATACCGTCTTCCAAGACTATGCGCTCTTTCCCCACATGACGGTTCTAGAAAATGTGGAGTATGGGCTCAAAGTTAAAAAAGTCGCCAAAGATGAGCGGATTGAGCGCGCTAGAAAAGCCTTAGCCCGCGTCAAACTAGAAGGCTACGAAGCGCGTAAACCAGGACAACTCTCTGGAGGACAGCGGCAGCGGGTTGCCTTAGCTCGGGCGCTGGTTAACGAACCAAAGGTGCTGCTCCTTGATGAGCCCCTCGGTGCCCTTGATCTGAAATTGCGCCACGAAATGCAGATCGAACTTAAAGAGTTGCAGCGCGACATCGGAATCACCTTTATCTTCGTCACTCACGATCAAGAAGAAGCTCTCACCATGGCAGATCGCATTGCGGTCTTTGATGCCGGCAATATCGTGCAGATGGGCAATGCCCGTGAAATCTACGAAGAACCCAATTCCGAGTTTGTGGCGGGGTTCGTTGGGATTTCTAACCTGTTACACCGCGACGGCAAGGTCATCAGCATCAGGCCAGAGAAGATCTCACTTGGGAAGTCCGGAGATCGAAGCTCCCTTGGAGAGGTTGCTTCAGTCATGTTCCTTGGAGCTCTCACCAAGATTGATGTCGCAATCGGTAGCGATACCTTGACTGTTCTGGCAAAGAACGATGGAACCGCAGAATTCCCCAATGCAGGCGATCAGATAGAAGTCTCTTGGAATTCGAAATACGAATTCCAAGTTGGTTAAAGACCCAAATTGGATTGAACGACCAACCCTCAACCGAGAGAAAAGGTGATGTGGATGCGTACCAAGAAGATAGTAATTGCTGCTCTCGCGGCATTTGGTCTGGCTATTGCAGGCGCCACCGCAGGCGTTGCAGCCTCACTTCCAAATGTTGCGATGCTTAAGTCCCTCGGCAAGGGGGAAGGCAAGCTCAATATAATTGTCTGGGCTGGCTATGCCGAAAATGGAAGTAACGACAAGACCGTTGACTGGGTTAATCCCTTCACCAAGGCGACTGGCTGTGTTGTCAATGCAAAGACCGCGGGTACTTCAGATGAGATGGTTTCATTAATGAAGACTGGCGGATATGACGGCGTATCGGCCTCGGGTGACGCCACGCTGCGGTTGATCTACGGTGGTCAGGTTGCTCCGGTCAATACCGCGCTCGTGCCTAACTACAAGACCATCTCGCCATTCTTGAAGAACCAACAGTGGAACTCCGTAAATGGTCAGATGTATGGAATTCCTCATGGATGGGGCGCCAACGTCTTGGCCTACAACGCTGCAAAGGTGAAGAAGCCAACATCGTGGTCAGCGGTCTTTGCTGCAAACTCTCCTTACAAGGGCCAGATCACTGCGTATGACTCACCGATTTATATTGCAGATGCTGCGATGTACCTCATGGCTACTCAGCCAGCCCTAAAAATTACCAACCCATATTCACTGGATAAGACGCAGCTAGCAGCGGCAGTTGCTCTCCTGAAGGTGCAGAAGAAGAACATTGGCGAGTACTGGTCTGATTACACCAAGTCAGTTCAATCCTTTGAATCTTCTAACACCCTTCTTGGATCCTCGTGGCAGGTTATTGCTAACACAATCAATGGCGACAAGAAGGTCACCGTCGCTACCACCGTTCCAAAAGAGGGAGCGACTGGTTGGTCTGATACTTGGATGATCTCTTCCAAGGCGCAACATCCAAATTGCATGTACCAATGGATGAACTGGATTACATCACCCAAGGTAAATGCTCAGGTTGCTGAGTACTTCGGAGAAGCTCCTTCGCAGACTCTGGCATGTGCCCAGACTGCAGATAAGAACTTCTGCACGACCTACCATGCAACAGATGCCGCCTATGCCAAGAAGATTTGGTACTGGACAACTCCTACAACCAGCTGCTTGGACGGTCGTGGAAATATCTGCACCGACTACGCCGCCTGGACACAAGCATGGACCTCGATAAAAGGCTAGCCCAGCAGGGTTAACTTAATTCAGGAGCACTGTGCGCAAAAATCGAATCAATACCTGGCTCTACCGCCACAAGGGAGCACGGGCGGCGCTGTTACTAGCGTTGCCCGTGCTCTGGCTTGCGATTGCCTATTTGGGCTCGTTGGCAGTGATGCTGATTTCAAGCTTGTGGAGCGTTGATTCATTTACCGGCAATACAGTGCACTCTCTGTCGTTTGGCAACTTTCACACTCTTATTACCCAACGCGTTTACAGCACCATCGCGATTCGCTCCATCGGAGTTGCAGTTGCGGTGACGCTGATTGATGGCCTGCTCGCAATCCCCATTGCGCTCTTCATCTCCAAGGTTCTCAAACCGCGGTTTCGGAGTGTGGTGATTGCACTCGTTCTAGTGCCACTCTGGGCCAGTTACCTTGTTAAGACTTACGCCTGGCGAAGCATGTTTGCTGACGGGGGAGTGATCGCTTGGGTGCTAAAACCCTTTGGAATTCATGGCCCCGGCTTTGGGCTCGCAGCGACCACAATCACGCTTGCCTATCTCTGGCTGCCGTACATGATCTTGCCGATCTACGCCGGGATGGATCGCCTACCAAATACTTTGCTCGAAGCTTCCAGCGACCTCGGCGCATCTGCCGGACGTACGTTCAGGTCGATTATTTTGCCGATCATCTATCCAGCGATCATCGCGGGCTCGATCTTCACTTTTTCACTCTCACTCGGTGACTACATCGTCGTGAAGATCGTAGGCGGAACCACTCAACTTGTAGCTAACGTGATTGCTGACAACGTTGGCACCGCGGGCAATCTGCCATTTGCGGCGGCGATGGCGATTCTGCCAATCACAGCAATTCTTGGTTACCTCTTTATAGTTCGCCGGTCTGGCGCTCTGGAGAACTTCTGATGTACCTCTCGCGCCGCGCCAAGATACTTCTGGCCACACTGACATTTGGCACCTTGAGTTTTATCTACCTACCGCTAATTGTCGTAGCTATTAACTCCTTTAACCCATCGCGTACCTTCTCGTGGCCGCCTTCATCTCTCTCGACAGTTTGGTGGGGCCGTTTGACCGAAAGCAATGGAGTGCTGCCTGCGATCACAAGTTCAATAAAGGTGGGCCTTGGTGCCACGGCGATCGCTTTGATCCTAGGCACATGTATCGCCTTTGCGGTTTCGCGCTATTCGTTCTACGGCAAGAACACGCTCTCTCTGCTGGTTATCTTCCCGATCGCCCTGCCAGGAATCATCACGGGTATCGCTCTCAACACCACCTTCCATACCTTTTTGGACCCTTTAAATAAGCAATTAGCGCTCTGGACCGTCGTGGTGGGTCACGCAACTTTCTGCATCGTCGTTGTCTATAACAATGTTCTGGCTCGGCTGCGCCGATTGGGACAAAGTTTGGAAGAGGCCTCACAAGACCTTGGAGCAAATATTTTCCAGACCTTCCGCTACATCACATTTCCGTTGATTCGCTCTGCACTTGTTGCTGGAGGATTGCTTGCCTTCGCGCTCTCCTTCGATGAGATCGTTGTGACGACATTTACCGCAGGACCCGGGACAGAGACTCTGCCACAGTGGATCTTTAACAATCTCTTCAGGCCTAATCAGGCACCGATCGTGAACGTCGTGGCAACGATGTTGATCGTGCTCTTTATCTTTCCAGTCTGGCTAAGTCAGAGAATTTCACAAGATGGTTCAGCGGGCGGTCGACTCTAATATTCGCCGAATCATTGCTCTTTCGAAGAATAACTACTTATTTGTGAAGGCGTAAATCAGCGCAGCAATGCCAACCACAAGCCACACTCTTTGCACGAACTTCTTCTGCAAGAGGGCAGCGCCCGCAGGTAGATATGTCATACCCAAGAGAATGAGCCCGGGGATGATGATCAAGAGGCTATGAACAGCTACGTGCTTATTGTTTCTCTGGTAATCCCAGTTAATTGCGCCCACGGCGACCATCGAGTACGCCCACATACGGAAGTTATTCATTTAACAAGCCTCTCTTAATTGGGAGCAAATGAAAAGGGGAAAGGCCGCGTGGCCCTTCCCCTTTTTCCTTACAGTTCTTGCCGACAGGGTGTTAGTGAGTGTCAGCCATTCCTTCAGCTGCAGACTTCATACGTGCGATCTTCAAAATTGTGAGACCGAATACGCACTTTGCAAGGACGTCTGCAATTGTGTAACCAACTTGACGACCAGTGAAGAGATCTGCTGCCTGAGCTGCAGAAGGGTGCTTGATCAAGATTGGGAGGAGGTATGAGATTGGGTAGACGCCCCATGTTCCGATGAGGAGAAGACGGAGGCGGCTTACTGTTGCTGCTACACCCTCTGGTTGGTGATCCAAGGACTTTGTAAGTTCTACGAAGAGAACCTGGAGGATGTAGAGGAATGGGATTGTTGAGAGAATACCGAAGAGGACCTTTGTTCCGGTGTTTGTTGAAATCTCTCCTGGGTATCCGAGGATGATCATCGCTGCTGATGCAGGCACGAGGCGCATGATCAATGAGTTAGCTGCGCTCTTTGCGAGAGCGAGTACAGCGATTACCTCAACGAGGAGAAGTGGAACGGTGAGGATCCAGTCGATGTAACGGTAGGCCTCGTTGAATGAACCTTGTGCAGTTCCAACTGAAACAGCGTTCTTCATTGATGAATCTGTGAATGAGTTGAAGATACGGAAGTAGTGGTAGCCAGCGATGAATGTCACCATGGATGACATAACGAGGGCGGTGCGGTACTTAGGAAGTACGCGTGATTGGCTGACAAGGGTGAAGATGGTTGTTGCGAGCATTGAGATGAGGCCGAAGGAGAAGATGTTGTACAACGAGCTCCATTGACCGTTTGATAGTTGTAGCATCGAGAGTGGTCCTCCAAGTTGATCGATTAACGTCGGGAAGTCCGAGATGGCTCGGCACGTTGAATCGTTGCACAGATTGTTCAACCCTTTTGGGGATTCCGCCACCTGAAATTGGGGTATTTCTGATGTATTTCTCAGAAATCTGTCTATTTTCCTTTAATTGAGGGGTTAACCCCTTATCGCCCGCAGATCGAAGCGGGAAGTCGAGAGCATGTGAGGCACTGTCAGCGCCCAAACGATGACCAAAGAGGACCAGAGCAGCCCCGAAGAGAAGTGGTGGCGGTCAAAGAGCATCAATCCCACGGCAATCGCCGCAGTACCCGCCACCGCATAAAGCCCAGGGGTGATCGCACCCCTGATCGCCAGCAGACCCTTCCCGTCAGCCGCTAGCGCACGGGAACTTTCCAGCTTAGGGACCAGACGCGCGGTATGTCGGGCGGCGTGCCAAAAGCCGAAGTAGGTCGCAAAGGCGACGAGTGGCGGGGCGGTTAGCGCGAGCCCTCCGAGAAGACCTAAATCAAGTGCAAAGGCAAAACTCTTGGTGAGCAGAAGCACCAGGAGCGCCCCTGCCGCGATTGCCAGAGTCAGATTACGGAGAAATTGTGAGTGGGAGCCGGCCCAACCCTGCAAAGTCGAATGTATGCGCACCAATGCATCACCCGAGTGTGGATCAGTAAGCGGGAGAAGAACCGGGACGAATCCGGCTGGGATCGCATAGGCGCTCTCAACGATCCAAGAAAATTTCGGCTTACTCGATGCCGCGCGCAATTCGTTGCGGAAGGCGGCGTCGCCATACCCGAAGTGCAGCGAGCTCATAATCACGACCACCTGGAAGCCGCGCAGATTCCATGTTGCGATTAACCAGCCAGCCACGACTGCGATAGCGACGTAGGCGGCTATGTAGATGTAGAAGCGGCTGCGTGGTCTTGTTGGAATTGAGATCAGGTGATCAATTGCGCCGTGAGGTATCCCAATCAGCAGTCCTACCAGGGCGATGGTAACTTGCGCAGATAAATTTAGTTGTACGCCACCAATTCGAAGGAGTGCGAAGAGAAGGATGGCAAGAAGTATTGCAATGCGTGAGAAGCGCTCGATCCAGGCGTATACATCCGGTAGCGCATCCTTCATATCCCAACCCTATTTCAATACTCTTGAGCATGGGAGTTAAAAGAGCATGACGCATCTGAGTTATATGGCAGTAATTGCCTTTGTCTCGATCTGCGCGCTCGGCGTCAACTTTGCCTTCCGCCTTCGGATTGCACGCCACTGGCGCGAACTTCTCCTCACGCAGTTTGCGATCTTGGTGATCTACCTCAGCTGGGATACCTGGGCAATTGCAAAGAAGAATTGGTTCTTTGATACCCACCAAATTGTGAACGTAGATGTCTTGCCGAAGGTTCCCCTCGAAGAGCTGCTCTTCTTTATCGTTGTACCGCTCACGATTATTTTGAGTTACCAAGCGCTCTTGAAGTTGACGGGTTGGGAACAGAAGGGGCATGAATCGTGATCTACTCCGATATCGCTTTGGATGCTGTGGTCGTCGCAATTCTCGTCGACCTCTTTGTACTGCGTACCGCGATGCTTACCCGTGGAATCTACTGGCTGACCTACGGCTTGATATTTCCCTTTCAACTAATAACTAATTGGTGGCTCACCTCGAGAAATATTGTGCAGTATTCGCCATCAGAGATTATCGGACGTCGGTTAGCCGGTGCTCCCATCGAGGACCTGCTGTTCGGCTTTTCGATGATCCTGCTCACGCTCTCACTGTGGGATTTCTTTACCCGGCGTGCCGCAGCTAATAAGCGCGAGTTGAATAGCTAGCCGTTGGCGGGCTTAAGACCAATCGTTAACGGCCTTAAGGTTTCGGCAAAGAAGTCATTTCCCTTATCGTCTACGACGATGAATGCTGGAAAGTTCTCCACTTCGATCCTCCAGACCGCTTCCATACCCAACTCTTCATAATCGAGAACTTCCACCTTCTTAATGCAATCTAGCCCTAAGCGCGCCGCTGGCCCACCAATCGAGCCGAGGTAGAAACCTCCGTGCGCCTTGCAAGCATCAGTGACCTGCTTCGAGCGATTGCCTTTGGCGAGCATGATCATCGATCCTCCGGCGGCTTGGAATTGTTCGACATACGAGTCCATGCGACCTGCGGTAGTCGGACCGAACGAACCCGAAGCGTAGCCAGCAGGAGTCTTTGCGGGACCAGCGTAATAAACGGCGTGATCTTTAAAGTATTGCGGCAACGGTTGGCCAGAATCCAGGAGCTCCTTGAGTTTGGCATGCGCAATATCGCGTGCGACAATCAATGTGCCATTGAGGGAGAGCCGAGTCTTGATCGGATATTTGGAGAGAGTGGCAAGGACTTCTTGCATGGGTTGATTGAGATTTATCGAAACGGCTTCACCATCAAGGTGCTCATCGGTCGTTTCTGGAAGGAAGTGGGCCGGTTCGCGCTCCAACTTCTCTAAGAAAACTCCATCCTTGGTGATCTTTCCCTTTGCTTGACGATCAGCTGAGCAGGAAACTGCAATCGCAATTGGAAGCGATGCGCCGTGGCGCGGCAGGCGAACAACGCGAACGTCGTGGCAGAAATACTTTCCACCGAACTGGGCACCGATTCCCAAAGTACGAGTGAGTTCGAGGACTTTCTCTTCGAGTTCAATGTCACGAAAGGCGTGGCCTGTCTTGGCATCTCCGGCAAGTGGCAATGAATCAAGATACTTCGTACTCGCGAGCTTTGCCGTCTTAACCGTGTGCTCTGCGCTGGTACCGCCGATGACGATTGCCAAGTGATAAGGAGGACAGGCTGCTGTTCCAATCGAGCGCAACTTCTCATCGAGCCAGGTCATAAAGGACTTTGGATTGAGTACTGCCTTGGTCTCTTGATACAAGAAAGATTTATTGGCGCTTCCGCCTCCCTTTGCAATAAAGAGGAAGTTGTACTCATTTGGATGATCAGAGTCCGAATAAATTTCGATCTGGGCGGGAAGGTTATTGCCAGTGTTCTTCTCCTCCCATGTTGTTACGGGAGCCATCTGCGAGTAACGCAGGTTGAGATTTGTATAGGCATCGTAAACACCGCGCGAAACAGAGATCTCATCCTTCTCTGTTGTGAGAGTGCGCTGCCCCTTCTTTCCCATCACGATGGCAGTGCCGGTGTCCTGGCACATCGGTAAAACGCCACCTGCAGCGATATTGGCATTCTTGAGTAGGTCGAGTGCAACAAAGCGATCGTTAGGGGAGGCTTCGGGATCGTTCAGAATATTCTGTAACTGTTGCAAATGTGCGCTGCGCAGATAATGTGAAATATCGTGGATTGCCTCTGAGGTAAGTGCAGTGATCGCCTCGGGAGTGACCTGTAGGAATTCCATTCCTTGCGCCGTAAAGGTAGATACACCTTCGGTTGTTACTAAGCGATACTCGGTCTCATCAGGGCCGATGGGCAACAGATCCTCGTAATTAAACTCAGGCATGCCCACAATCATACTTTTAGATACGATTGGCGTATGTCTAAGAAGGTCTTGTTAGCTGCGCCACGCGGGTACTGCGCAGGCGTTGATCGAGCGGTAATCACAGTCGAAAAGGCGCTCGATCTCTATGGTGCCCCCGTTTATGTGCGTAAGGAGATCGTCCACAACAAGCATGTAGTGGCAACTCTTGAGGCGCGCGGAGCGATCTTCGTCTCCGAGACCGACGAAGTTCCAGAGGGTGCACTGGTCATCTTCTCAGCCCATGGCGTCTCACCTGCCGTTCACGAGGCCGCCGCCGCCCGTAATTTGAAGACGATCGATGCCACCTGTCCATTGGTGACAAAGGTGCACCACGAGGTGAAGCGTTTTGCGAGTGAGGATTACGACATTCTTCTCGTCGGTCACCATGGCCATGAAGAGGTTGAAGGTACTGCCGGTGAAGCTCCCGACAATGTCTTTGTGATCGATACCGCCGATGAGATCGCCAACATTAAATTGCGTGAAGGTAAGAAACTTATCTGGCTCTCGCAGACCACCCTAAGTGTTGATGAAACGATCAAGACCGTTCGCGAGTTGAAGAAAAGTTTCCCAAATCTGATCGACCCACCAAGTGATGATATTTGTTACGCCACCCAGAATCGCCAGATGGCAATCAAAGAGATCGCCCCTCGCTCTGACCTAGTCATCGTGGTTGGTTCAGTTAACTCATCTAACTCCGTGCGCCTTGTTGAAGTCTCAAAAGAGTATGGCGCTAAAGCCGCGTACTTAATTGATTTCGCCGCTGAGGCGAAAGAGGAGTGGCTTGAAGGCGTTGAAACCGTTGGAGTTAGCAGTGGCGCTTCAGTCCCAGAGATATTGGTGAAGGATCTTCTGGCTTGGCTCGCTGAGCGTGGCTACGGAGAAGTCGAGACCGTTACTGCAAGCGAAGAGCACCTGCTCTTCGCGATTCCGCCAGAGCTGCGTAAAGATTTGAAGGCGGCAGGAAAGAGTTAATCCTCTTTTGATTCAGTTTCTTCAGCAGGGGAGATTTTTTCTCCGTTGATAATCAATCCGATTCCATCATCAACGAATTTGCTCGTTGTAGGTTTTGAGTAGATGGGATCCACCTCTAGCTCGCTCGCCTTGCCGCTATTTTTCTTGGAGCGAAGGTGGTTCCAGATATACCAACCCCAACCAGCAAGAGTCGCAAGAACGAGGTAGGGCGCTGCGCCTCCGAGAGTGGTAACCAGATCAACACCAAATTTTGTGACATGCACCCCGGCCCCGCCGACCGATGCAATAAGGAGAACTGAGGCAAAGAAGAAGATGATCGGTGGAGCAACGATCGTCGCAAATTCTGTGCCCGGACGCCCTAAGTAAAAGCCGAGAGCGATAGCCGCGATAATGGCGAGACCAGTAAAGATTCCTACCTTAGTCGCCGAATACTCGATCGTTTCAACAAGCAGGATCAGAAGAAGTTGCAAGACCACAACGCCGGCGTTGGTGAGTCCGGCCCCCTTGATCGGCTTGGGAAGCGACTTTAGATCAGTACTCATCTCACTCATTATCCTCTAGTTCAAGAACCAATTCGACTTCGTCTACTTCGATGTAATCATCATCGCTCGGAGCAAGTTTGGAGTGGAGTTGACGGACATTCTCAGATAGTTCTGGAATCGCCTTCGGTGTCTTACCTGTGACCTCTAAGGCGCGCATCTTCTTAGCTGCCGAAAGAACCGTTGTCTCAGCGGTAGGAATTAATTCGTTGTACGCCTTGAGGGTGCTCTTGAGGCGCTCGCCAACTGTCACGATCTTCTCGTGCAGTGAAGAGACATCCTTTAGGAACTTAGCGGCGAGCTCTTGAATCTCGGCGGCATTTGTCGCTACGCGGTTGCGGCTAAAGAGGTAACCCACGGTGCGCAGCAGAGCCATCATCGAGGTCGGGGTTGCGATCGTCACATTAAGGGCAAAGGCCTTATCGAGAAGAGTTGGATCAGAGCGCAGCGCTTCGGTAAAGATCGAATCAACCGGCGCATAGAGAACAACGAAGTCAGGGGAAGCGCCGCGCTCGGCGTACTTACGCTTGGAGAGCGCTTCGATATGTTTAAGAAGATCTTTGGTGTGGGATGCGAGCAACGCCTTGCGCTCCTCAGCATCCTCCGTTTCGAAGGCCTCGTAGAAGCGCTCAAAGGGAAATTTTGAGTCGATATAGAGAACCGAACCACCTGGCATATTGATGGTGATATCTGGAATCGCGCCGGAGGAATCGCTCCGCTCGGCAGAGCGTTGACGAGTGAAGTGTTCGCCTTCGATGAGGCCAGCACCCTGGAGCAACTGCTCGAGAGCAGCCTCACCAAACTTTCCGCGGGTCTGCGAACTGGCAAGAGCTCCTGCGATCGCTCGCGTCTGGTTAACAAGGTTCTCGTTATGAGAGGCCATCTGAGTGATCTGCGTCTTGATCTCGGCCTCAGCCCCAACGCGTCGACGATCGGCATCCTGCGAGATGCGACTTAAATCTTCGACGCGGGCCTTCATGGCCTCGAGTTCAGCGTTGAGTTTGATGGTCGCCTCGGATTTGGCGCGCTCACCCTCGATCTGGGCCTTGTACTCGGCGACCAGGGAGCGGGCGGTGGCGAGCTCGGCGGCCATCGCCGCCTGCTCTGCAGAGGTATCGGCGGGGCGGTTTTTGGCCCGCGCGAGGAGGGTCCCAAGCCCGATTCCGAGGAAAAGTCCGATGACGAGGGCGATGATGGCCGTTGCGCTGTTGCTCATGGAGGTATCGTGGCAGGAAGCACCGACAAAGCCCCGTAGGCTAGCCTCCTCGTGAGCCTTTCAATCGGAATAGTCGGACTGCCAAATGTGGGAAAGTCGACCCTTTTTAACGCCCTGACCAAGAACAATGTCCTGGCGGCTAACTACCCCTTCGCCACCATTGAGCCCAATGTGGGCGTCGTCGGCGTCCCAGACCCCCGCCTGGCCCAGCTCGCCAAGATCTTCGGCTCCGAAAAGATTCTCCCCGCTTCAGTCTCCTTCGTTGATATCGCGGGAATCGTCAAGGGCGCCTCAGAGGGCGCTGGCCTGGGCAACAAGTTCCTCGCCAATATTCGCGAGACCGACGCCATCTGTCAGGTCATCCGCGTCTTCAAAGATGAGAACGTCACCCGCGAAGGTGAGCGGACCTCTGACTTTCTAGATCCAGCTTCCGATATTGAAGTAATTAATACAGAGCTCGCGCTCGCCGACCTGCAGACAATCGAAAAGGCACTGCCTCGTCTCGAGAAGGAGGCCCGCATCCAGAAGGAGAAGGCCGCCACCATCGAAGCAGTAAAAGAGGCGCAAGCGATTCTTAACGAGGGCAAACTTCTCTTCGGCTCCAAGGTCGATCTCGCTGCAATTGCAGAGTTGCAGTTGATGACAACAAAACCTTTCTTGTACGTCTTTAATGTTGATGCTGCAGAACTTGGCGATCAAGAGTTACGCGCCAGCCTGCAAGCGCTCGTTGCGCCGGCGAAGGCAATCTTCTTGGATGCTAAGACCGAGGCAGAACTCGCAGAACTTGATGAAGAAGATTTGATGGAATTTCTCAAAGAGATCGGTATGGAAGAGCCTGGCCTTGCAACACTCGCAGGAGTTGGCTTTGAAACACTTGGTCTGCAGACATATCTCACCGCCGGTCCTAAAGAGACGCGCGCGTGGACGATTCACAAGGGAGATACCGCACCGGTTGCGGCAGGTGTGATTCACACCGATTTCCAAAAAGGTTTCATCAAGGCCGAGATAGTGGCATTTGATGATTTGATAGAAGCAGGTTCAATGACAGAGGCCCGTGCTCGCGGCAAAGTCCGCATGGAAGGCAAAGAGTACGTAATGGCTGACGGCGATGTAGTGGAATTTAGGTTCAACGTATGACAAACAAAATCAAGTACGAGAAGAGTCCGTTCATCACAGGTGAACTCAAGAAGCGCGAAGATCTGCGTAACGTCGCAATCATCGCGCACGTTGACCATGGCAAGACCACTCTGGTCGATGCGATGTTGACACAATCAGGCGCATTCGCCGAGCACCAAAAAGAGGGTGAAAACCGCGATCGCGTTATGGATTCGATGGATCTAGAACGTGAAAAGGGAATTACCATTCTTGCGAAGAACACCTCGATTCGTCGCGGCGCACAGACTGTAAACATCATCGATACTCCGGGCCACGCCGACTTCGGTGGAGAAGTTGAGCGCGGACTTGAAATGGTTGACGGGGTAATTCTGCTCGTCGATGCATCTGAAGGACCGCTGCCACAGACGCGCTTCGTACTGCGTAAAGCCCTCGAGAAGAACCTTCCGGTGATCCTTCTTATTAATAAGGTAGATCGCCCCGATTCACGTATCGAAGAGGTCGTCGATGAGGCTTACGGTCTCTTCTTGGATCTTGATGCCAATGAAGAGCAGATTGAATTTCCGATTGTCTACGCATCTGCAAAGGCTGGTCGCTCGTCTCTCAATCGTCCCGGCAATGGTGAGATGCCAGATCAGCCAAACTTGGATTCACTCTTTGAAGTTATCTTCAAGACGATCCCGGCTCCGGTCTATCACGAGGATGCGCCACTTCAGGCTCACGTGACAAACCTCGACTCCTCTCCTTACCTTGGTCGCTTGGCACTCTGTCGTATCCGCGAAGGCGTCATCAAAAAGGGTGAGAACGTCATGTGGATGAAGACTGATGGAACCAGTGAGCGCGTGAAGATCTCAGAGCTCTTGATCACCGACGGACTAGAGCGCGTACCTGCGCTGGAAGCCGGGCCTGGAGATATCGTCGCTATCGCCGGTATCCCAACAATTACTTTGGGAGAAACTCTCGCTGATCTTGAGCGTCCGCATGCTCTGCCTTTGATTATTGTCGATGAGCCATCAATTTCGATGACCATCGGTATCAACACGTCACCACTTGCTGGACAAGAAGGAAAGCTCTTGACTGCGCGCCAGGTGAAGAACCGTCTTGATGCAGAGCTGATTGGTAACGTCTCATTGCGCGTAGTAAATACAGATCGTCCAGATACTTGGGAAGTTCAAGGTCGCGGCGAGTTACAACTTGCCGTCCTCGTCGAAATCATGCGCCGTGAAGGCTTTGAATTAACCGTTGGAAAGCCACAAGTGGTTCTCAAGACGGTCGATGGAAAGTTGCAAGAGCCAATGGAGCGCCTGACGGTCGACATCCCTGAGGAGTTCCTCGGTGTGGTGACACAACTCATGGCACTTCGTAAGGGTCGCATGGAGCAGATGGTCAACCACGGAACAGGTTGGATCCGCATGGATTACAAAGTTCCCTCACGTGGTCTCATTGGTTTCAGAACTGAATTCCTTACCGAAACTCGCGGAACCGGCCTCATCCACCACGTCTTTGATGGTTACGAAAACTGGAACGGCGAGATCCGCACCCGTTTGAGCGGCTCACTTGTGGCCGATCGCCGCGGCATCGTTACTGCTTACGCAGTTGATGGCGTGCAAGAGCGTGGAATCATCTTCCTCGAAGTTGGAACTGAAGTCTACGAAGGCATGATCGTCGGTGAGAATTCACGTACCGAAGATATGGATGTCAACATCGTTCGTGAGAAGAAGTTGACCAACATGCGATCTTCTGGCGCCGATGATGCCAACCGAATCATTCCTCCACGTCTACTCAACCTTGAGCAAGCCCTCGAATTCTGTCGCGAAGATGAGTGCATTGAGGTTACGCCTAAGCATGTGCGCATTCGTAAGACGATCCTCGATCAAAATGAGCGAGCTCGTAACGTAGGACGAAATAAGAAGGTTAACCAGAACGCTGAATAAGCCGACGCGGCTAGACAACTAGCCGTAAATTCATCTCGCTGTCACTCCTAAAGGGTTAGATAGCGACATGGCAAAGGGTGTACAGAAGTTGAGGTTGGTTCGGCGAATAACGCCCGAGCCAACCTTTACTTTTTCTGCGGCCCAGCGTCAGGTAATTGCGCACCGTGGCGCACCTCTGGCGGTGTACGGAGGCCCTGGAACCGGCAAGACAACCACTTTGATCGAAACAGTTATCGATCGAGTGCGTACAGGCGTCGACCCTAACTCCATTCTTATCCTTACGTATGGGCGAGAGCGCGCTTCTGAACTACGCGATGCGATTGCACTGCGCGCCGGCTCTACCTCCTTCGAACCACTGGCTCGCACCTTCCACTCCCTTGCATTTTCGATTCTCAACGAGAAGTTAGCCCAGGACAATGCGCGCTACGTCTTAGTTTCAGGCGCGGAGCAGGATGCGGCGATAGCGCAGATGCTCTCTAATTCACTCGTTCCAATTCCATGGCATCCAGATCTGGCTCTGGCAGTTAACACCCGCGGATTTGTTCGCGAGGTTCGCGATCTCATCCTGCGCGCTACTGAGTTAGGAATGACCGCTAAGGATTTAGTAGAACTCGGCAAAGAGTTAGGCGAGAAATATTGGGAAGGCGCAGCCCACTTCTGGGCTTCCTACCGCGGTGCTAACGAATTGCAGAGCGCGACCGTGGGGGAGCAGATCGTGCGGATCGACCCCAGCGCGATCATCGCCGAGGCTTTAGCTCTCCTCGGTCAGGATGCCACTCGCCTCAAATATTTCCGCGACCGCTTTACAACTCTGATCGTCGATGAATTTCAGGAGAGCGATGCATCGCAACGCAAACTCCTCCAACTCTTAGCGCCGCAAGATACGGTCATCTTCGCAGACCCAGACTCTGCCATCGGTCGCTTCCGTGGAGCTGATCCCGATAGCGTCCTGCGGAGTTTGCGCGAGTTCACTACTAACGAAATTCTTCTCGAGGAAGATTTTCGCTCCGTTCCCGAGATCAGCGCGCTAGTCGCCAAGGTTGCCAGCCACTTCCACACGCGCTCAGCAACTCGTGTTCGCACTGCTGCTCGGTCCTCAACAGACGAAGCTGCGGTTACCTTTGCAAAGCTCGCCTCGCAGAGCGAATCTGCTAACTACATTGCGCATGAACTGCGCAGTGCGCATCTGCGCAGCGGAATTCGTTGGTCACAAATGGCTGTGATCGTCCGTAGCCCTGGATCGGAAGTTGCAGCGCTACAACGGGCCTTCGCACAGAGTGGAATTCCTGTTTCGATCGACTCCGCAGCGCTTGCGCTCGCCGAGAATCCTGCGATAAAGCCGTACCTGCTCCTACTTGGAATAATTCTCAAGAGCGCTCCTCTTACGGCATCTGATTGGCCGGTCATCGAAGAGATTTTGCTCTCTGAATTTGGTGGAGCAGATGCTCTGCAACTGCGTCAGATTCGCCTCGCCTTTGCCGCTGTCCGTAGTGATCATCGCAGTACAACCGAGATGATGATCGATGCTTTGACCGAAACCAGTGCAGAGCTGCCTTGGGAGCAGATAGCGCCGCTTAAGCGGATTAATGATCTGATCAAGGTGGCGCGTAAGACCCTGCGCACTTCGCGCGATATCTCAGATCTACTCTGGAGCGTGTGGGATGCCGCGCAGGATTATGAGGGCAACACGATAGCCACCACTTGGCGGCAGCGCGCCCTTGCGGGTGGGCCACGCGGAGCGCAGGCAGATCGCGACCTTGACGCCATGATTCAACTCTTTGAAGAGGCGCGCCGCTTTTCAGAGCGCAATGTTGGGGCTTCCCCAGAGCTCTTTATCGCCCAGTTGATGAATGAGCGCATCCTCAGTGATTCGATCACTTCTAGTGCACAGCGCGAAGAGGTTGTCACGATCGAAACAGTTCACTCAGCTAAAGGTCTCGAATGGGAGTTCGTCGCAGTTACAGGGTTACAAGATGGTGTTTGGCCTAATCTCAAAGAGCGTGGTTCGCTCCTCGGCAGCGAGCGTTTGGTTGAAGCAGCACGTAGTGGCCTCACATCACGTGCTGAGATCTCTGCAGCTGCCGCAAGCGGACTCTTAGAAGATGAGCGTCGCTTGCTGCATGTTGCACTTTCGCGTGCAAAGAACAGGCTATTAATTACCGCCTTTACGGAAGAGGATTCACAACCCTCACGCTTCTTCGAAGAGCTCTACGAGGCTGTGCATGGCGAGTCCACCGATGGATTTGCGAGCGAGCCACCGCGACAGATCACCTCTGTGGCACTGGTGGCCACTTTGCGGCGTGAAGCGATTGCTGGCTCGACTTTTGCAGCATCTTTATTGAAGTCACTAGCAGCAGGTGGGGTAAGGAGCGCAGACCCTGCAACCTGGTTGGGGATTCGCGAGATGAGTTCTCCAGACCCTGTTGCAGAGCCAGGTTCCGATGTTTATGTCTCACCAAGTTCTCTTGCCTCATTTGATGACTGCGGTTTGAAATGGTTTCTCGAAAAATCTGGGGCGCAAGACGGCGACTCGACCGCACAATTACTCGGCGTCGCGATCCACTTCATTGCTTCCCAGCTCTTAAAGAATCCCGATCTCACTCTCGAAGAAGGGGTTGCACAACTAACTGCAGCCTGGCCGGTCGTCGATGAGAATGTAGGTTGGTTCAAAGATCAGCAGTTGCAAGAGGCGACCCGTATGCTCACACGATTCTTTGAGTGGCATCAATCCAACCCTCGTGAATTGATCCTCGCGGAATCTGAGTTCCAAACCAAGTTCGAGCGTGCGATCTTGAAGGGGAGCGTCGATCGGCTAGAGCGAGATCCCAACACGGGCAATTACTTCGTCGTAGATCTCAAGACTGGAACCCCAGTCACTGCCAAAGAGGCCCAGGAGCATAAGCAACTCGCGGCATATCAACTTGGTGTTGTAGCTGGTGGCTTTAAAGAGTTGCCAGAAGGCGCAGTAAGCGACGGTGCGGGTCTCCTCTATCTCTCTAAGACAACCGCAAAAAATACGACAATCGATCAAGGGCCGATCGATAAAGAACTTGTGATCGCGGATGTGATCGCTGCGGCGGAAGGTATGACCGCATCAACCTTCACCGCCATCATTAATAAACGCTGTCGCAGTTGTGCAATCAAAAGCCTCTGCCCCCTGCAATCCGAGGGAAGGAGCGTGATCGAGTAATGAGCGCTCGCATTGTTGAAGGCAGAATTGAGATTGATAAAGAAGTCACCTCTCTTGAAATTGCTCACGCCTTAGCTCGCGGTGGAGGGAAGTTAATCGAACCCACCGCCGAACAGCGCGCCATCATCGAATCTCGTCACTTTGGTCCCACGGTCATTATTGCTGGGGCGGGTTCGGGAAAGACCGAGACGATGTCACAGCGCGTGCTCTGGCTGGTGGCTAATGGGGTCGTTACTCCCGATCAAATCTTGGGCCTCACCTTCACCCGAAAGGCGGCTGGTGAGTTGGCTACTCGCATCCGCAAGCGCTTGCGTCAATTGCGTGCCGCCGGTCTGCTTCCTACCGATGGAGAGCGCGCACTGCCGCTTGATATCGCTGTAGATGTCTCCACCTATCACTCGTACGCCGGTCGCACCCTTTCAGCTCATGGCATTCGAATGGGAATAGATACCGACGGTGAACCTCTTGGTGAGGCGGCTGCCTGGCAATTGACCTACAAGATCGTCAATAGCTTTGAGGAAGTTGATCACGAGATCTTCCATAAACCTGATTTCATCGTCGATGCCGTCATGGCACTCTCTGGCGAACTCGGGGAGCACAATCGGACAACACAGGAGATCCGTCCCTTCCTCGAAGATTTTATGGCTCGCCTGCAATCAGTGACAACGCCCAGCAACGAGACCGTACGTGACGCGCTCGAAACCATAAGTGAGCGCCTTGCGATCCTGCCGATGGTTGAGAAGTTAGATCAGCATCGCCTTGAAACCGGCCAACTTACCTTTAACGATCAGATGTCTTACGCCGCAAAATTGGCAGAGCGCGTTCCTGAAATTTCGGAGATCGAACGGGCGCGATACAAGGTGGTCCTTCTCGATGAGTACCAAGACACCTCCTACTCGCAGGTGCGCTTTCTCTCTTCACTCTTTGGTCATGGCCACCCTGTAACAGCGGTGGGCGATCCCAACCAGGCCATCTACGGTTGGCGCGGGGCGAGCGCTGAAACACTCGGAAGTTTTGCGGCAACCTTTGGTGGCAACTGCCAACACTTCGATCTCCTCACCACCTGGCGCAATGATCAGAAGATTCTCGACTTCTCGAATCTCATCATTGGTCAGATTGGCGAGTTGGCACAGCTTCCCTTCGGCGTAAAAGAGCTGCGCGCCCGTCCAGAAGCGGGCGAGGGGAATCTTTCCTGCGGTCTATACATCACACCGGAAGATGAGGCTGCAGCTATCGCCGACTACTTTGCGAAGTTGTGGTTTGATCCAACACGTCAGGGGCAACCGGCGGAGCAACGGAGCAGTTTTGCTGTTCTAGTGCGCGTAAAGTCCTATATTCCTCTGATTGAGGCGGCACTGCGTGAGCGCGAGATGCCCACTGAAGTAATCGGCGTTGGTGGGCTTATTCACATTCCCGAGATCGCAGACATCATCGCTCTCTTGCGCCTGATCACGTACCCCGATGCTGGTTCAGCCCTCGCTCGGCTGTTGGTTGGTCCGCGGCTAGCTCTCGCTCCGAAAGATCTCCACGCGCTGGGTTCGCACTCGCGAGCACTTGCGCGCAAATCTTCCAATGCCCGCAGCGATCGCTTGGAGTCGATCCTTGAATTTGGTAGTGAAGAGAATCTCGATGCCAATGATTTCGCGATTGGCTCCATTATTGAAGCTCTTGAACTTATTGATGATGCGCCTCGTTCAGATTTTTCAGCCGAGGGGTATGCCCGACTCAAAGAGTTTGCACGTGAACTCACCGCTCTGCGCCGTACCATGACTGGATCGATCACGGACAAGATTCAAAGCGCTGAGCGATTCCTGCGATTAGATGTAGAAACCTTGGTCCGCGATGGTTGGGATATCGGTCGCAGGCATCTGGATAAATTCTTCGATGAGGCCGCCGCCTTTCAGCGCACAGGTGGCACCATCTCTTCATTCTTAGCGTGGCTTGAAACTGCCGAGAAGCGAGAGGGTGGACTCAAGCCCGCTACCGTCACCGTGTCAAATAGCGCGGTACAGATTCTTACCATTCACGGCGCCAAAGGTGCGGAGTGGGATGTGGTCGCTGTTCCTGGCCTATTGAAAGATGTCTTCCCTAATAAGCCGATGCGCTCCTCGTCGTGGATTAAATATGCAGGCTCGCTGCCTATCGCCTTTCGCGGCGATCGCTTACAACTTACCGACTTTGAATTTCCGCAGGGTGACGCCGCGATCAAACCAGCCGAAGTCGGAAAGGCGATCAAGCGCTTTGAAGATGCGCATAAGGCTCGCCATTACCTCGAAGAGTTGCGCCTGGGTTATGTCGCCTTTACTCGCGCTAAATCTCACCTCTTCTGTACCGCCAGCTGGTTTAGAGATGGAAAAGATCCTGTTGATCAGAGTTCACTCTTCACGGCGCTTTATGACTTCTTAGAATCCAGTACGGCAGATTCCGTCCTCTCCAACGCAGAGCTACCAGAGGAGAATCCAAGGATCGCGCAGCCGCGCACGGCGACTTGGCCAGCGCCCCAGAACCGAGCAGAGGCGATCCGCCGCTCTGCAGAACTTGTAGCCAGCGTCGAGCCGCTCGACCTTGAAAGTGCGCAGCGCTCTGAGGGTGATTCAGATCGCCTCTCCTTGATCCGTGATGCGAAAGCTTTATTGGATGAGATTGAAAAATTGCGCGCTGGAGAAGTTATCTATCTTCCACAACGCCTCTCGGTATCAACTTTGATAGACCTCAAGAGCGATCCCGCAGAGCTCGCACTCAATATCCGTCGGCCGATGCCGCGCCATACCGATAAGTATGCCAAGCGTGGAACCGAGTTCCACCTCTGGGTGGAGCGACAATTTGGCGCCCAAACTCTCTTCGATGAGGATCTCTTTGATCCTCTCGCGCATGAAGATGTTCCTTTCAAAGAGTTACAGGAAAAATGGCTCGTATCGAGTTGGGCGAGGCGCAGCCCTATCGCAGTTGAAGAGGGCTTCGAGACCGTCATCAATGGCATTGTGCTCCGTGGCAGGATCGATGCTATCTATCGCGAGGGCGATACTTATGAGGTCGTGGATTGGAAGACGGGGCGAATCAAGGAAGGTGATGATCTAGCAACTGCTTCAATTCAGTTAGCGATGTATCGCCTCGCCTACTCCAAGCAGCATCAGATTCCTATTGAAAAGATTCGTGCTGCCTTCCACTACGTTGCAGATAACAAGACGATCTATCGCGAAAATTTATCGAGCGAGGATGAGATTGCCACAATTATTAGTGGAGTCGAATTACTCTAACTCGACCTCTACACCTATCGGAAGATGGTCACTCATCTTGCTGGCTTCGAAGGTGATGCTCTGACTGGTTAATTTCTTTTGCGCCAAGATGTAATCAAATTGTAGAGAAGGCTTGTAAGCCGGAAATGTCTTCTTGCTTGTTAGTGAAACCCATGGTGTAAAGCGTTCTGGAATATTCCACGGCAAATTGATATCTCCAATGATTAAGTGCTCGCCGGGAAGCCCCTTCATAAGACGCATCAACTTGCGAAGTTGGTAGTAATTCCAAAATGGGACGAAGGAGAGGTGAGTCGCGGCGACGGTGAAGCCATTTTCTAATTCAGCGATGATCGCTACGCGCGGCTCATCTTTTGCATACTTAAGTCGAAAGCCCCTATCCGTTGGGTAGGCGAGTGCAAGTCCAAGCCAAGAGGCAGGAAGATCCACTCGATGCCATTTGCGAACTGGGATTCTTGAGGCGAGTCCAATTCCATAACCTGGAAATTCGGATTCGGAGTGAATGATCTTTTCGGAATCACTCGGGCGTCGCCAGCCAAACCCTGGGGTACCAATCACTGCGCGGGCGTAACCCCAGTGCTCCGCCCCCATAGCCTCTGCGATCAACTCCATCTGGTGGACGCTGCCAGAGCGCTCCTGATTTTCATCTACCTCTTGGACCGCAAGGAGATCTGCGCCTATTGCGGTGATGGTCTCGCGGATCGATTGCGCAAGGGGAGGTACGGGGTGCGTTGGATTTGCCGCCTGGCCGTTAAAGATATTCCATGAGATGACCTTCATGAGGTCAGGCTAGTAGGGTCGCCTCCTTATGAAAATCTTGAATCTCGCCCTTTCTCGCTCAACAGTCGATCGCGCAGCGCATATCCGTGCAGATGAGAGCGCCTTAGAGCAGGAGTGGCAGATTGCCAAGATTATTCACTTTAATGGGACCGGATTTCTTACTTCGGGCAAATCTCTTACCCTTTTGACCGCAGAGCAGATTGAGGGAAGCGGTCAGAAGATCTTCCTCGGTCAATACGATGGAGCCTCTTACTTTCTCTGGTGCTCTGAGCAGAGCATCGGAAGTGATGAGGACTATAAGACGCTGCGCGAAATTAGTGCGGAACTTACTAGCCTCGAGATCGGCCTCGCGGTGCACGGACAGGCGGTGGCGCTCTGGCACCACAAGAACCCCATCTGCCCTAGCTGTGGATCTGTGACCGAGCCCTTCGCAGGTGGGTCTTCGCGCCGTTGTGCAACGGGGCATGAGCATTACCCAAGGACTGACCCAGCGATCATTGTGCTGGTAAAAGATAAGAGCGATCGGATTCTCTTGGGGCGCCAAGCGGTCTGGCCCGAACATCGCTTCTCGACCTTTGCCGGCTTTGTCGAAGCAGGGGAGTCCTTTGAGCAGTGTGTGGTGCGCGAGGTTCTTGAGGAGGCAGGAGTACGAGTCTCCGATATCAACTATCTCGGATCGCAACCATGGCCCTTCCCACAATCTTTGATGATTGCATTTGAGGCAACCATTCAAGATCCCGAAAATGCGCGTCCTGATGGCGAAGAGATTGTGGAGATTCGTTGGTTTGATCGGAATGAACTCTATGCATCTATTACTGAAGGTACTTTGCTGCTGCCGCCGTCGATAAGCGTCGCGCGCGCGATGATTCAAGCCTGGTACGGCGAAGATCGCCCACCGCTCCCAGGAGCAGAGACCTGGCGCTCGTAGGCCCGCGATGGAGTTAGAAGCAATACTCGCCGGGCTCGATCCCGAGCAACGCGAAGCGGTCACGAATATTCGCGGACCGCTCTGCATCATTGCGGGAGCCGGTACCGGAAAGACTCGAGTCATCACGCACCGCATTGCATACGCAGTGGCGGCCGGTGTGACTGACCCGACCAAAACGCTGGCGCTTACATTCACCGCGCGCGCCGCAGGTGAGATGCGCGCTCGCCTGCGTGTACTTGGCGTGCCAAATGCCGCCGCTCGTACCTTTCACTCCGCCGCTCTCAAGCAGTTGATGTACTTCTGGCCATACTCATTTGGTGGAACATTTCCCAAGCTTCTGACCTCAAAGGGAAGCTTTCTCGGCGATGCAATGGGATTGAGCGACACAACCCTTGTGCCTGGCGTTGCAACGCTTCGAGAGATCAGCGGCGAGATTGAGTGGGCGAAGGCCACACAGACCGCACCGAGTGATTACGTCGAAGAAGCTCTTGCAGCCAGCCGCACACTACGAATTCCTAATGGACGAGCGGATAAAGAAAATTTCGCAGAGATCGCAAAGGTCTATCAAGCCTATGAAACTCTGAAACATCAAGAGCGCATTATCGACTTTGAAGATGTACTTCTTCTAACCGTTGGAATGTTGGAGGAGGACCGCGATGTGCGGGAGCGAATTCGAGATCAGTACCGCTACTTCACGGTGGATGAATATCAAGACGTCTCGCCACTGCAACAACGCTTGCTAAATCTTTGGCTAGGTAACCGCGATGATCTCTGTGTCGTTGGTGATGCTGCGCAAACCATCTACTCATTTGCAGGAGCAACCTCTCAATTCCTATTGGGCTTTACACATCGCTTTCCCAAAGCCCCGGTGGTACGCCTAACGCGGGGATATCGTTCGACTCCCGAGATCATCGAGATGGCTAATCGGATTTTGAAGCAGGGCAGTTCGCATGCTGATCACGAGTTAACTTCGGTTAATGCGCGTGGTGAGGAGCTGGAACTCCGTGCATTTAACACGACCAACGCCGAGGTGAGCGCTGTCGTTGATGCGATAGCCGCGCTCGGCAAAACGCACTCCGATATTGCAATTCTGGCGCGCACCAATAATGGACTCGATCCCTTTGAGGCAGCGCTCAAGGCGCGCGGGATTGAAACACAACTTAAGAACAGTGAACGTTTCTTTGATCGAGTCGAGGTGCGCGATGCGATGCGGGTCATTCGCAGCGCATCTGTACTGCCCTCTGAGGGGAGTGATTGGCTGCAAGACCTCGAGTCGGTGCTCCGGCCTTTCGGAAAGGCGGATTATGTGCGAGCCTTCCTGACGCTTGCGACCACCATGAAGGAGGCCGGCGCAGCAAACCTGAGAGCGTTCCTGCGGGAGCTGGAGGATCGGGCCGAGCAGAACAACCCCCCAACCTTGCCAGGCGTGGTGCTCTCGACCCTGCATGCAGCAAAGGGCTTGGAGTGGGATCACGTCTTTCTCGTGAGCGTCAATGATGGGATCTTGCCCATGGGTGAGGCGATCGAGGAGGAGCGCCGCCTCTTCTATGTGGGCCTCACGCGGGCTAAGAAAACGGTCCACCTCAGCTATTCGGGGGAGCCGAGCGAGTTTCTGACCGCGCTGCTCTAGGGCGGCGCGCTAAAACTTCTCTTTAATTCGGTTGCGAGGGCGCGCCCTCGCCCCCTACCCTTATGCAACTGCCACATGGCAGCGCTTTTCAACCTAGGAGGCAGATGTGTCGATGACACAACGCAACGCCAGCACCACACGTGCTGCGCTTTGTGCTGCCGTAATTCCTGCCACATATACAACACACGCACATGCCAGCGCGGTGAAGTTCTGGGCAACCAAGAATTTTGCAGCCTACGGGATGCGCGGGACCTGGAGTTCTACTCGGTAAATCGAGAAGACCCACCAGGGGCCGCACATCCAATCGGATGAGCGGTCCTTTTTCTTTTACCCAAACAAAAAATAGAGGCAAGAAAAGTTCGGAAGATAGAGAAACTAGATACGTAAAGCGAGATGAGAAATGGAAAGAGGTGAGGGCAGTGGCTGTTCTCTTTAGCGAACTGTTGGTCCCCGGCTGGGCTGAGGGTGAGCGGATCGGACTAGATGCGGTGACCGGTGAGATTGCTCTGCCCTGTCACAGCGCAGATCCAGAGCTCTTCTTCGATGAAGCGCCAGCGCGCGTAGCGTTGGCTAAGTCGCTCTGCGGCGGGTGTGCCATGCGCACCGCCTGTCTTGAAGGCGCGATCTCACGCGAAGAGCCTTGTGGCGTCTGGGGTGGAGAGTTATTTGTCGAAGGGGAGATCGTCGCCGCTAAGCGCACGGTAGGTCGACCTCGACTCAACACCACACCAGTGACCGAATACGCAATCACCGCCGACGAGAGTGATGAAGCGCTCGCCAGCTAAAGAGGTGCGTTCAACGACACCCGCACTCAGGGTGGAAGTTCCAGTGCCGCACCTCTGGTGGACGCATGGGTTCAAGGAGGTCGTACCAGTGCGAGCTGGCGAGCAACGGAGTGTTCTCCGTTGCCATGTATTCGCCGACAGCGAGCGTGAGCAAGCCGCTTAGAAAGGCTGCGGCCGCGCTCGGAACTTCAACTCGCGCACTTGTGTAATCGCCCTTGACTCCATTTTCGCGCTTACTGAGCGCCACGCAGCGCAGGCAGGGAGTCGCCCCCGGCTTAACCAACGGACCTACTTCAATCTCACGCCCGATGATTTGATTGACGTGTAGATGTACCGAACCCTCACTCATCCAGCGTTGTACGTAATCCCACTCGATCGGGGCGGTCGAGATAATCAAATCAGGAGAATTCTTAGGTGCGCTCTGCGCTCGCTCAATCTGAGAGTTACGCTCCAGCTCAGCGACGAATTCCCTTCTTAACTTTCCAATATCTCCAGTACGCGTGACGATCCCGCAGATATCAGCTCCGTCTATGCGAGGCGGAAGGCCAGATCCACGCACGAGCCTCGTCATCGTAAAACCAGAGGCCTGCAACGCCACAAGCAGGTGGCGCCCCAATCGATTTTCTCCGGAGATCAAGATGGATGCCGCGGCGCGCTTATTCAATTCGTCCCGACCCCCATCTGATACCTCTGCGCGATGAGATAGCAGGGAGCTCTCGATATCACGGCGTATTGCAATGATCTGGGAGCTCAAATCAGAGTGTGCGAGGTTGCGTGGCTCCTCTAGGAGTTCGAGGAGGTCTTCCTTCACCAACAAGCGTACAAATTCTTCTACCTCATCAACCGAGCAGTGCAGATAGCCGGCGAGTTCACGCCCGCTGCGCGAGCCATCAAAGCTGCGTGCCAGCAAGAGCGATAACCCCGACTCCAACAAGAGTCCATGCGAAGGGAGTCCCAGGAAATATCTATCGCTCAATCGAGTGAGGACCACCCCAGTCTTTAATCTGGGGAAGTAATCGCCTCTCCGTAGCGCCTGCATCTGCGCAGGATGCTCCTCTTTTCTTTAGGGTGGGCGAGCGCTCCTTGTATCTGGGGATAAAAAATCACCCCCACCGTACGGTGAGGGTGATTTCATCTTCTGCGAGTTTTATGCCTGCTTAATTCTGTTAAGCCTTACCCAAGATGCGATTGACCTTGGTGCCACATACAGGGCAGATTCCTTGTGCCATCCGGCGACCAGACTCTGAAACCTTGACATGACCCTCGAAGGCACGCTTCTCTTTACACTTAACGCAGTAGGCCTCGCCTTTGTATTCCTCAGCCATGATGACCCTCCTATCGCCACACGCTCAAAGCTTCGGGAGCCTCCCGGGAGCGAGCGTGCGTACGAGAACACGATACCCGCGTGCAGCGCGTGGTGGGCGATTTGACGCTCGCTTCTGCCAAGAGATCGCAGAAAGGGGAGCGAGATGGGCGAAATGTCCGAATTTCGCGCTCACCTTACGGAGTAGGCAGTAACTCCGGGGCAGCCGAAAGACCAGCCTCAAATCCCTCGAGGAAGGACTCGGCGCGCTCCTTATCGGGGTATCGGTCGAGATAGGCCTGGAAATCACGCCCGTGACCTGGTACCCGCAGATGGATCAGCTCATGAAAGAGCACGCAGCCGACGACATAGTCAGGGGCACCATTGAGACGGAGAGAGATTCGAATGGTGCGATCGCTTGTGGTGCAGGAGCCCCAGCGCTCGCGCATGTTGCGCCAGCCAATTGCACTGGGCCGTTCATGGAAATCCGGGAGGTAGCGGGTGAGGAGCTCACTCGCCATAAGAGCCAAGACCTCATCGCTCGAGCGGCTCTTGGCTTCGCGGCGTAGGACGATCTCGATCATCTCGGGGATGATCGCTAACTCATCCTTACGGCTCATGCGATCTGGGATGTGAATCTCGATCACGCCATTCTGACGAAGTGCACTGATGCTCCGCTTGCGTCGTGCGCTTCGGATCACGCGAAACTCGGGCAAATTATCGGGCAGTGTTTTACTGCGGAGAAATTTCTGGCTCTTCTTGCCATCGTTGGTGCTTGCTGCATTACTCACAACTGGGAGGCTATCTTCGAAGAGGGATATTTGAAAAAAGTTTTCCACCGCTTCCAAGAGTTATCCCCCGCTTCTCCACAGATTTATCAACAAAAACTTACGGCAATTATGGCGCTTCTTTTTGGAATTAGTGGCAAGTTGGCATAGGTTTCACCCAACCAAGTCCTCGGATAACCGTTTGATGTATGCAAGGGGAAGGCAGACATCAAATCGTGCGGCCGAGGATTTGGCTTTTTTATGTCCTCTAAAAGTTACTCAGGTAAAAGTTAGATCAAGCCAGAGAGATCATCGGGAACTGTAGTGCTGGCTAAGAAAGCCGCGGGGTCACCGATATCAGCGGCTGTAGGCAATAACGCTGCATCCTCCCAGCGATGGTCACGGATTGCGGTGCCACCATTTTCCGCGCCACTAATTGCGTAAATCTCATTCCAGAAATGTGAGCACTCACGCGCCAGTCGCGGTGAGATTTGTAGACCGAGCAACATCGCAAAGAGTTGTTGTGTTGGTGCGCTCTCGATACGGGAGCGACGATAACTTTCTTGCAGCGCAGCGAGTGACGGTAGACGATCTGCAGCTGCAAGATATGCAACGTGATCGATCCATCCTTCGATGAGCGCGAAGATCATCTCAAGTTTTGCTAATGCAGCGCTTTGTGCGGCGCTCTGTTCTGGTTGGAACATCCCTTGATTGATTGCCATCGTAATCGAATCGGGATTATTGATATCGAGTTCGCCGGAGTTCATTGCACTTTCGGCTTGGCTTTGGATCGCCTCAATATCAACTGTGATTCCTTTGCCATACCCCTGCACCAACTCGCGAATATGTGCGGAGAGCCATGGTGTATGTGCGAAGAGGCGTTGTGCGGCTACTTCGCGCAGGGCGATGTAAATAGCAATCTCTTGCTCAGGAATTTCTAACCCTTCACCCCAGATCGCGATGTTCTGCGGGATTAAGTGGGCTCCAGATTTTTCAAAGAGTGGAATTGCAGCATCCTGTG
>Ga0208507_1000302_pt1 | contig 33626 bp, 42 predicted proteins | sample CryBogCBH12Aug01_FD_184626 | JGI IMG/M metagenome (GOLD analysis project Ga0208507, IMG submission 184626) | Freshwater microbial communities from Crystal Bog, Wisconsin, USA - CBH12Aug09.1 (SPAdes) (version 2) | ecosystem: Environmental > Aquatic > Freshwater > Lake | place: Crystal Bog...
ACATCAGAAATCCTGACATCAGGAATTTTTCCTGACATGGCTTTTCCAAAGGAAAATTCTTGGAAAAATTTGTCAGGAAAAATTTCTGATGTCAGGATTTTTTTCGCCATCAAAGTTTAACAAAAAAGTTTAACAAAAAGCAAAGGACTTTAAACCGTTTAAAAGTCACAAATAAACAACATACACAATGAACCATACAGACAATAAACCATACAGACAATAAACCATACAGACAATAAACCATACAGACAATTATAAAAAATGTATATTGTATGTCATTATGATGCATCATATGTTTATAATATTCTTGGTGCACAAGGGCGCGTTATTAATAATTCAACAGTTTTCTGTATGACAGATGATATAGATTTAGCTTTCTCAGTTTTCTTGAATAAATCACTCTCATTAACTTCTCCGTGGCGTTATCAAAGTATTAATGGTAAAAATACATCGTATCAGATGTGATTATATTTAATGTTCCTCAAACAGCTCAAACAGTAAAAATTCATGATCTAGTTGAAAGCATTTGTCCAAGAATTTATTTATATATAAATTGCATTAATGGAGATGTTATTAGTTTTGCAAATAATTTTATAGCACCAAATTATATTAAATCTGTTTTATACTATCTACAAGAAATTCTAGTTGCACATCGTGAAGATAAACCATATGTAAGTAAATGGTTTAAGAGTGATAATTTTGATGATATAATCAATTTAATTAAAGATTTTAATGATAATAAATTACCTACATTACTTGTTAAGTCTAAAAAACTATATGAAGAAAATAATAAAGAAAATAATAAAGAAAATAATGAATATTTAGCTTTTTAGTAAATACATATGAACGTGAATAATATTATGCAAGTCTATATGTATTTCTCTAATAAATTAAAAAAATGATCAAAAATTCGAACAGAGTGTATTATTTTTGGGGATAAGACCAATGGCTCCAGCAGGTCTCAAAGAATACTACACGTTTCTTTACCGAACTGATATCGGTGATGGGGAATGTGATCGTGACATCTATGTCGCGGTACAGGGGAATAACAAGTTCGCAGACTCATATGAGTTATCAGAATGCAATTTTGATAACTACTTGTCTGCGACAATTGTTGACAGTTACCGTTATTATGATTTTCATTATGTCGGGGTACGACATCTACCAGATGATATTGAAGATTGTATAATAGTCAATGAACATCCGGGCTCTTTAAGATCGCTTGTGAGTGATGTTGAAGGTTTTTGAAGTGCTCAGTAGTGAGTAGTGAGTAGTGAGTAGTGAGTAGTGAGTAGTGAGTAGTGAGTAGTGAGTAGTGAGTAGTGAGTAGTGAGTAGTGAGTAGTTGTAATAGTACTTTGTAGTCTATGTATTGTTAAATATGAGTATACAATCCTTCGTATCTTTTCTTGGAATATTATTTAACATTCTTTGATATTCTAACAAAAACATTGTACCATGCTCTTTATCATAAGAAGATAACATCGTCATGTACATAATCTTTTTTAATGGTTTCTTATACACTTTACGAATAATTATACCATTATATTCTAATTGATTATCTTGATTATCTTGATTATCTTGATTATTCAATAATAAATTATAATTCTCAAGAAACTCATCACTATAAATTTTACATATTGACATCATATATACATATTTACATAATGTATATTCTGGATGATTATCTTTTATATCATCCACCGCTGTTTCTGCTTCTTTAATCAATTCACTTTGTGTAAGTGCTAAATTGTTCTTATATATTTCACTTTCTCTAAATGTAGTTAGGTCTACTACATATTTAGAATTAACTTTCTGAAAATATCCTTTTCCATAATCTTTCAAATTTGGATTAATCGTCTCCAACTCATGGATAATATTGTTAATCTTTTTCACCGAAATATATGTGCTCTTTGTTTGTACAATAATAAATTTTCCTATTAATGTATCAATTGTTCCTGTGGGAAAATCATTCATTATTCTACTAACATTTTTACGAAATCTACTATATAATGATCTATATGCAGATGTTTCAATCATTTTATCAACATACTTTTTTTGTATATCATTCATTATAATATATACTTGTCATAGGAAAAAATGATCAAAAATTTGCAATATATATCTTATGTACTCACAGAAGAACTAAAAATTGAGGATCTTGTCAACCTATTCTTGCAAAGAATAGATACACAAATAATCGATACATTGTATCAGACATATGAAACTATACCATGTCAAAATTGTAAAACAATTTGTCAATACAATTCAATTTTACAGTTTGTAAAATGCAAATCATGCAATCATAAAATGGAAATAGCTCCTTGTAACAATTCAGAATGCAAATTATCTGGAACAACTTGCTTATCAGTACAAAAATGTTGCATGATTCATTCATCATTTGCTATTGATGCAAAGATTGTATCAAAACTGATCGAATCCATCGTAGAAGATAATTTTTATCATATCGATTCATTGATAATTGAAAAGATAAAAGATAGTAAAAATATTCAAAGTCAGCATAGCCATCAAAGTCATCAAAGTCATCAAAGTCAACAGAGTCATCAGAGCCAACAAAACAGTCATCAAAGAAAAACAACAATTGAAGATAAACCTCTAAAACCTACATCTGTTGGCGTCCTAGAAGCTGGGTCTGTTTGTAATGGTAAGAATGTAAAAACTAGATTGCCTTGTTCCAAGCCCGCTAAATTCTTAAAAGATAACAATCCAAGATGTGGATTTCATAAGAATCAATAATCATATCGAATCATTATAGCTCTTTTAATTCTAAATTCTTAAAGTGCTTAATTCTTAAAGTGCTAAAAGTAAGTTAATTACTTTGTTTTAAATTTTCTTCCTTTTAATATAGATATGCCTGTATCATCAAAGAAATTTATCCCTTTTAGACCAAAAAAATTTAATATGGCATCAATTCCAGACTTAAAGAAAATAGTATTCATCGGAAAAACTAATTCTGGCAAATCAACTCTCGTTCTCGATTATCTTTATCATCACAGAGATGTACCTGTAGTAACCGTAATATCACCTACTGATATGTATAATAAGACCTTTTCTCCACACGTTCCTGCAATGTTAATTCATGATGAATATAGTGCTGATGTTATGAAATCCATTCAAAGACGTCAATGCGACATGGTAAAAAGAATAAATACTATTCCTGAATATGCAGGCGTCGATCCAAGAATCACAATCGTTTTAGATGACTGTCTTGCTGATTCTTCTGAATGGACTAAAGATAAAAACATTATAGATATGTTTTACAATGGTAGGCACAAAGGAATGACAATCATCCTAACAATGCAATTTTCTATCGGAATACCTCCAAAATTAAGAGCAAACTTTCAATATGTATTTTTATGTAGAGATAATCGTGTCGTTGAACAAAAAAAACTATACGCTAATTATGGTTCAATGTTTCCTTCTTTTGATATGTTTAAACAAGTTCATGATAAATGTACTGAAAATTATGGTGCTCTTGTAATAAATCTCGAATCTACATCTTGTAGACTTGAAGATTCTGTCTTTTGGTACAAAGCATCTCCCGATCAAATTACGGATTGGGCTGATTTTAAACTATGTTATCCAGATTTGTGGACAAATAATCAAGCTATCCTTGATAAAAAAGCAAACTCATCACTTAATGATGAAGAAGAACCCGAGTATAACACTCAAAAAGTTAAATTTAATGTTATTAAACAATAATACTATTAAATAATAATCAATTATTTATGAAACGATATTTATGAAACGGTATTTATGAAACAATTATTTATGAAACAGAGTACTTCATAATATTATACATAGCACTATGTGTATCTATAACATGAACATTTTCTGTATCGATAACATCAGCCCAATAATCACCATCATCATCATCATACGTAAGTCTTTCCTTAAAATATTCTGCTTCTTCAATTGTATCAAATGATCCAGCATAATCTTTCCATCCACCTTTTTGGATAAGACATTGACCTTGAAAAAACAATATATCTACCAATTTTACTACGCATAGGAATCCATGTTAATGTTTCCCAGTCAAATACATGCACTTTGTTATATGCATCAATATAAGTAAGCTTACGTCCGACATAAGAACTCAATTTATCTTCAAATAATTTATATATGCACGGTCAAACTTTGGCAGCAGCAACAGGAACGGGAACGGGAACGGCTGCAATTTATCGTTTTTTGGCACATATTCTAACTTCTATTGTTACATCTTTGTTGTTTTCAGGATTTTGTTCATCCTTATTAATAGTTATAGTTATAGGAAAATATTGTATTCCATACTTACGCATCATTCGCTTTTTCTTCATTTTCTTCATATATTCTGGGTCATTAGCCTCGATGTCACTACTCATCTTTTAAATCTCTCTTTTATAAAAATGTTAAAATTTTTATTATAAAAATTTTAACATTTTTATAAAGTCTGGAGATAAATAGAACATTAAAAAATATTGCATCATATACAATTAATGAATTTGTTATAATTGTCTGTTCCATCATAATTATTATGAATATTATCTATGTAAAATGCACAATTAAGATTAACCATATTACCAATTGCACAACTATCATTAAATTGTGAACTAATTGTTGCACTTTGTGTAGTATATGGTGTTCTATATGTGGTAAAGTTTAAATTAATTGGTGAAATATCAATTGGGGTTGTAGTAAATTTATTTATATCTACTTGTCCATCGACTTCTAAATCACTATTAATAGTTAAATTTCCTCGAACTGTTTCGTTACCTATGACTGAGATAGTTTGAGCAGTTAATGTTCCAGTAACATTTTCAGATTGAACAACTGAATTTTGAGCATTTAGTGTTTGAACAAATTCAGTACCATTAATTTAAGGTATAATCAATAACTTTAAAATACTTATATACTTATAAGTATATATAAGTATATAAGATAGAGTATAATGTCGTCATATCAAATAAAAGCAGTACTGTTAGGCGACAGTAGTGTTGGTAAATCATCATTAATACATCATTATTGTAGTAATGGTCTGCCTATGGACACAAATAATTCTCCTACTGTCGGAATAGACTTTAAAATCAAAAAAATCGAGTCAAACAATCCTCTTTTACAAGAGTTACATAATAATCACAATAATAATCAAAATAATAATCAAAATATAAAAGAATTGAAAGCATACTTCTGGGACACTGCTGGTCAAGAAAGATTCAAAGCTATAATAAGATCTTATTACAAAGGAATTAACATTCTTATTCTAGTGTATGATGTTTCAAATATGAACACATTTAGTTCAATTCCTTCATGGTATGATGAATTTCTACAAAATTGTGGAACAATCGATACACATCTTGTTAAAGTTCTAATCGCAAATAAATCAGATCTTAGAAGAGAAGTCCCAAGAGAATATGGTGAAAAATATGCCACAGAAAATGATATGCTTTTTTATGAACTGAGTGTAGTTCGTGACATTTCTGGGAATATAAACAGATCTTTCGATAATATTATCATAAAACGAGGATCAAATACACACGGCCTAATAGAATACTTCGATAAAGAATCAGGAAGAAATCTTTTCGGTGCTGGTAGTTTTGTCGGATCTATCGGATCCATCGGAAATGCAATTGTTCATATCAATGGTTCTGCTGTAAAATCTGGAAAAAAAACATGCTGTTATTAGATTATTAGGTTATTCTATTATTACTTAAAGAGACCTTTAATCAATTTAATAACATCCTTTGGTAATATACTCAACAAACTTTGACTATTATTACTATTATGGCTATTATTATTATTATGACTTAGACTTCTTCCTGAACCAGTAAAATTATTCTTGTGTGTCATGGCAATAATATTAAAAGCTGATGGCATATCTATTATCTTATTCTTTCTACCAAGACAAAAATCATAACCTTCTCCAAGATTATGGAAATTCTCATTAAAATGTTTCTCATTCCAAAATGTTCTCTTAAATGCAAGAGATGCTTCTGAAAATAACTCTCGATTAATTCGTGCTGATTTATTATTCACTATATCATGAATATCAAGTTTGGTCGTCCCAATACACGGTTTTTTGTAATATAACATTAATGCTATTCTATTATAAACAGAATCTGGGTAATAATAATCATCGTCATCCATAAATACAATATATTCACCTGATGAGCGTTCAATACCAAAATTTCTCTTATGACCTATGGTTAATGGTCCCGTAGTTTTTAACTTATAATGTGCTATATTTGATTCTTTTGGTATCTTATACTTTTTCATCTCTTCTTCAGATGAATCATTCACTATTATCCATTCTATCTTATTTTTTGGATATGCAATTGCTCTAAAATTATTCACGGCAAAAGGAAATATATTAGATCTGTTATATGTAGGTGTTACTATACTAACTTTAGGTAAATCACTATCTTGTATAACAGGAACAAATAATGATAATGATCCATTAATTGTGTCTTTCTTACATTCAACAACAAAAGGAATATCCTCTTCTTTTATTTCTCCACTAAATAAATAATCATATCGTCTAAGGGATGATTCATAATCCGTCTTTTTATTATTCAGAGCACTCATAGTGCTCATAGTACTATGATGAGCACTATGAGCACTAGTATTTTCAATTAGAGAAACACATTTATCAACATACTCATCATACGTTGTCATAAACACATTATCCGTATACTGTGAATAATCCGCATCAAGTATTGGATCCACACTCACTTCTGATATTATTTTACATCCATATTCTAACATTGTTGATAATCGTACAGTTTCAAGGATACTCTCTTTGAAATAATGAATGTTTAATGCAAATTTGCTTGATCTTAAAGCTCTAGCAAATTCATCTCCATATAATCCAGTAGGTAACAATACAGAATAACCTTTATCTTTCAATATATTAATAATTTTGTTACGGCGTTCATTCATAATGCCGACAAATATGAAATCACTACTTTTCTCTTCTTTGTTGGTATGATTATCGGCATTTGTCTCTTCTCTTCTATCATAAAGAGGATATATTGGCTTATATTCTGCCCTTATTCCTAATGTTTCAAGATATTGATAATTAACAAGTGAATAATCCCACACAGATCTTGCTTTTTTCATAAAATCAATATATTTCTCATTAAAATAATTACTCTCAGGATTTCCTGAAGATTGTTCTAGTTGATACACAATATAATTTCTCGAAACAATTGGGCTGTGAAAATCATGCATTCCAAATATCACATATAGATCACTAATATTATTTTCTGATATTGTTCTCGTAATTTCAACATTTATTCCATAATTAATTATCTGTTTCTTCAAATTCTCAACAATATACACATATATATTGTTTTCATAATAAATGTATAACATCTATTTTCTATTTATGGTCTTATAAAAATAATATGTGTTATATTTTTTATATCCTTTCGGCAAAGGGCTATGGGAAGGCACGTTTCCAGTACGTTGCTCAGCAAGGGGGCTATGGGAAGGCACGTTTCCAGAATGTTCCTTGGCAAGGGGGCTATGGGGACAGCATGTCCCCCAGCACGTCCCCCATTAGAAAGAAAATCCTTCTGGTTCAGTAGAAGATCTAAGTTGACAGTCGTTGATCGGCACACACGATCGTCCACTAACATCTGTTGGTTGGACACCTTGAGCTAACATACATGTACCACTTGACTTTGCACATGCTTTAGATGCATTGCATTGTCCATTCTGCATTGTGCAAACATAATGATGCTTTTCTTCTTGTGTAGCAGATGGACTATATGCACATGCTGTTCCATTTAATGCACAAATGCCAGCTGGAATTGCTTTCTGGAGATTATTAGAAACGTTCTGAACCGCGTCAAATCCTTCCTCAGAATCATCATCAAACCCTTCAATATTATAACCTCCCATTATATCTCCTGAGCCTCCAGAGACTACCGATGCACCAATGCCAATACCTGATCCCTGTCTCGCTCCAGAAGATGTGTATGGACTAAATTGGTCTAACACCGCAAATGTTGCAGATGCAGTAAGAGCAATTATGATCAATTCTTTAATATCTGTGCGCTTTTTTTGAACCAAATACATAGCAAGTGCCACGGCTAAACCTTCTAGTAGGTACTTAATCAATGAAGTGAAATCAAACGAAGTCATAATTTACTTTGCTTACTTTTGTGTGTATATTAATTAGTGTAGAATAGTTTTAATAAATTACACACTAAAAGAAATTTTTAATTGTATTATTGTATTATTGTATTATTGTATTATTGTATTATTGTATTATATTCGTATAATAGTATACTATTAGAATTATAAGTATGGATCTTAGAGTAAGATTAAATAATGCTTGCTTAGGAAAATCATATTCGCAAGCTGGATTAAACATTCCGAATGTCTTTACGACAGTTCAACTCAATAGTCATGGTATAATGAACTTACAAAATGATATTAACAATTGTAGATTAAGAGCAGATTATTACAAATTCTGTGAAATTCTTACTAATCTTGAATCTCAACAGTCTCCAGTAGCTCCTCAACAGCCTTCAGTATCTTCTCAACAGCCTTCAGTATCTTCTCAACAGCCTTCAGTATCTTCTCAACAGCCTTCAGTAGCTCCTCAACAGCCTTCAGTAGCTCCTCAACAGCCTTCAGTAGCTCCTCAAAAGCCTTCAGTAGCTCCTCAACAGCAAGTAATCTTACCTATTGGTGGTTTAAAATATGATGGACAAATTGATCAAAATAATAGACCACATGGATCAGGAAAATTAACTTACACTTATGGTAAAATTTTTATTGGAGATTTTAATCATGGAAGATTATTTGAAGGTAAAATGCAATATATAAATGGAGACACTTATGAAGGATCTTGGGTGGACGATGAACAATCAGGATTAGGTAAAATGCAATATGCAAACGGAAACACTTATGAAGGATCTTGGATGAACGATGAACAATCAGGATACGGTAAAATGCAATATGCAAACGGAGACACTTATGAAGGATCGTGGGTGGACAATAAAATATCAGGACAAGGTACAATGAAATTTGTTGATGGAACAAGTTATGAAGGATCGTGGTTAAATGGTAAAAGATCAGGTCAAGGTACACAAAAATGGCCACATGGAGATATTTATGAAGGATCGTGGTTAAATGATACGAGATCAGGACAAGGTAATATGCAATATTCGAATGGTGATATTTATGAAGGATCATGGTTAAATGGTATGAGATTACAAGGTAAAATTCAATATGCAACCGGAGATATTTATGAAGGGTCATTTGACCGTGAAGCGAGATCAGGTCAAGGTACATATACGTGGGCGGATGGACATGTTTATGAAGGATCGTGGTCAAAAGGTAGGAGGAATGGTTACGGAATAATGTATAATAGTAATGGTGATATTATATATGATGGTATGTGGATATATGGAAAATATGATGATAGATGCTCAAAAGTAAGTATAAAACTTAATAATAAAGGTATTTATAAAAATGGGAAACATCCTGATAGGAAAACGGTAGATGGTTATTATTGCCAATACTCTGATACCTCTTTATGTGAAAAAGAATTACAATATATACTTATTAATAGTGGTATTGAAATTATTAATGGAGTAAATGTTCGTAATATGAATAAATCTGACATATGTACTTTTCTTAATGATGATTACGAAAAATACGAAATCATGCTGAACAACGTTCCAGAAAATAAAAAACCTCCAAGTGGTTTTTGTAATAATCCAGAAAACTTACTTGGTGATAGTTTCGATGATATTAACATTGATCGCATCATAAAAGATGAGTTTAATAATTGTTACACTTTAGAAGAACTATCTGAAATGATTAATCCAAATAATAATGGTATTAATCCATATACACGTACTCCTTTCTCTGACACATTAGTAAACGAATTTAAAGATAAATACAAAAACTACATCGGAAAAAGACATGTTCCAAAAGATGAAACTCTAACATGGAATTCAATAGCGACATCTATTAAATCATATTATGAATATGTTGGAGATGAACTTGATAAGATCAAAGACAATAATTATGATTACATATTAAAAATACACAGAATAATATTAGATGATTATCAATATAATTTTTTCTTCAGTAAATTTAATTTAAATTTACGTGGATCAGATAATTATAAAAAATTAGCATATTTAGCTCAACTTGTCGATAACGATATTAATGATGCTAATATGAGAACACTAATGATTAGCGAATTTATTAGGCTTGTCAGAGATATAAATCCATAGTGTGGGGGACATGCTGTCCCCCATAACCCCCTTGCCAAGGAACATGCTTGGGACATTCTGTCTCCTAGCAGACTTTAGACAACATTAATTAGTGTAGAATACTTTTCATAAATTCTACACTAATTAATATACTAACTCTATCTCTTAGTCAATAAAAACTAAATATGTCGTCATTTGCACTTAAAATCGAAGAAATTGATGCATTAAGAGGTAACATACTCGCAAATATTTCATATCTAAAGGTAAATAGACAGAAATTACGACCCGAAGAATATTCTACATTAATTAATTATCATTCTTATTCACTTAACGTTTTAGATAACTTGAAAAGAATTAAAATGGTAGAACAACAAAATCCATTTAATGCATCAATGCAAAGACTATATAGACATACTGATAATCCTCAGTTTGACTCTCTAGCTGACGTTTATAAACCTCCACAAATTACTAACTTATGGGAAAAACAGTTTGATACTATGGTCATCAACCCAGCGACATATTGTTTACCTCCAAGTAATGTGTGGAATTTACAAAGAACTCTTAAAGATCCTAATTTCTTGTAATATAAATATAATAAATGATAAAGAAATGATATATGAAAAATAATATAATAAATAAAAGAATATAATAAATAAAAGAATAAAAGAATAAAAGAATAAAAGAATAAAAGAATAAAAGAATAAAAACATATGAGTCAATTACAAGTACCATTATCGTATTATTTCAGTCCTAATGTTGAACTCGCTATACCATTCGTATTTATTCCATCTCTAATTGGAACCAAAGTTGGTATCGTAGATACTGATAATCAATATTATATATATGAAATTACCTATGGTAACTATAATCACTATAATCTTCTAGATACAATTAAAAATGATAAAGATAATTGGGTATTATCAAATCAATCTGATGTTATCAGATTTTGTGAACACACTTATCGATTAATTGATTAATTGATCATCAATTAATTATAACTTAAGAAGAATTTACTCCGGTTTGCTTTGTACAAAAAATAACTAAAAAAATGATTAAAAATTTTCAAAGAGTCAGTTTATTGCAAACCAAAACCCATAAAAATCCAATAATGTCATCAGAAACTGTTTCTTCTTCTACGCCTTGTGCGTTTAATGAAAAAACACACTTCAAAGTTGTCATCATTGGAGATGGTGGTGTTGGTAAAACAACATACATAAACAGACACATTACAGGACAGTTTAATCCAAAATACACAGCTACATTGGGATGCTCTGTGCAACAATTGCACTTCAAATATTTATCTTTCCCTGAAAGTAAGCCAAAAGATGTAATATTTAATATTTGGGATTGTGCCGGTCAAGAAAAGTTTTATGGTCTCGGGAAAGACTATTATGCAAACGCAGATTTCGCTATTGTAATGTTTGATGTAACAGCAAAAAATACATTCGCTAATGTAGGACATTGGATAAGCGATTTCCAATCAGTATGTCCTACAAGTCCAATTATTGTTTGTGGAAATAAGGTTGATATTGCCAAGAGGGTTGTACAACATAGATTAATTACAAATGTACTATCTGCGTTTGCTAACATTACATACTATGACATTAGTGTTAAGTCTAATTATAATTTAACTAATCCTTTTCTGCAAATGATAATCTCCTTTACTGGGAACATGTTCATAACATTTGCTCCAGAGAGTAAAGCAGAAATAGTGACCACATCTCTAATTGATCAGGCAAAAACAGAAACAGAAAGGGCAGAACTTGAAAATAAGTGCAAGCAATATGTGGCAAAAGTTGAATGCACCTTCGCACAGGGATTATGTACAATTCAGCATCTTGATGCTCTAATTACAAAAGGTGAAGATTTACTAGACCAAATTGATGTCTTCAAAAGTTTGTCATTAAGCAAGCAATTACAATGCTAAAAGGTGCAATAAAACTTTTGGTTGGGCAACAATATTCAATAGGTACTAAATAAAATAAATGATTTAATAATAATCTGTAATGTAATTAATTTATACTTTGATAGCTTGTGATAGAACTGATAGAACTGTTAGCATTAAAAAATAAAAAAAATAAAAAATAATAAACATATTGACCATCAACTTAATATGTTAGTGCAATCAGTGTATTCATTCTGGCCTTTTGTTTTTGTTAATTCTAAAAACACAATGAATGCAATTACAATAGCAATCATTTCAATTGCTATTTTACAAAATGCAATATGTTTTGGAAGCTCTACTGATATGAAGACGGCTATCACATGTTTAACGGCATTTTCATCAATGCTTTTACCTATTGCTTTACCTATTGCTTCAGATCATTTGGGTGTATCTTTTACTATTACTAAAAGTATCATTATTAATCTTCTTACAATGTTATGTTTATACATTTCAATAGATAGATTTTTAACTCTGCAAACGTTATTGTTGTCAATATCTGCTGATAATAGTAGTAGTAGTAGTAGTAGTATTGGTATATTATTCGTAAATTGGACTCTTTATGTTAATTGGATTGCACAAAGTATATGCGGAGCACTCGCATTTACACAATGTGTATCACTTGCAGTATTATTCTCAATATTTGCAATTACTGATGTACTGTGTAAATACATTTTTATAACATCTCTAAATACTGCAAAAAATATCATTAATAGTTGCGATAATAATTGCGATAATAGCGATAATAGTGATATAGCGTCTAACATTATATCAGAAGTTAACAGATTTTTTGATGGATATTTGAATAGTGACGCAAATTTAAAGAATTTAAACATTTTAAAGAATTTATACAAAGTGTTTGATACTAAAACATATAATGATCAAGGCACTCAATATGATCAAAACACTCAAAACACCCGTAATCAATATAATAATCAATATAATAATCATGAGTGTAATGATATGTTTAAATGTGTTCATACTAATGATTACATTCTCGAATGGCAATAATTAAAATGTTGATTCTCTTGGATAAACAGACATCCTTCTTTCTGTAATTATTGAATCTTGTGATTTAGGAGAATTATTATCATCATCTACTATAGTATCTATAGCATCTGTGGTATCTATAGCATCTATTGTATCTATTGTATCTTTGTATGTTACTCTTCGTAATGAATCATGATTATAATGATTATCGTGATTATCGTGATTATCGTGATTATCATTAATATTAATAACAGAATCTCTAAGATTTTGAAGTCTTAGAGGTCTTATAAGTTTTTCTGGTGTATCATGTTGACTTCTAATTAATTGACTCCTCTGTTGACTCTGTATTTCTACTCTCGGGGATTGTGATTGTTGTTGTATATGAGAAGGATAATATACAGTAGGTTTAATCAAGTTCTTATCATCATCTTTTTCCTCAAGACTTAACAAATTCTTGTTAAGAGTATTTGAAAGAGTTTCTATTCTTGATAAGAATAATTTCAACTTTTCTTTGTGAGTAGATACTTTACTTTTGTATGTTCCTATTAATTCAATATATGACCAAACTTCTGCTTCTAACTTATTTGATATTTCAAACAATAAAAAATATTTCCTATCCCATTTGTAAAAACTTGATAGTGCATTTACAATACTAACACATAATGATAATGTAAATGTAGTCCAATATAACTGAGAATATTGTTTAACAGATTCATTCAATGAAAGAAATGTTGTTGTTAATATTGACGCAACTGTTGTAAATAATATCGTTAATGAATAAAATAATGAATATCTTTTATGTTTTCTTTCTATTGTCGAACAAATAGTAATTACTCTATATAACATATCCTTTTCTAGTCCCTCAAGATTCAATTTATTTAATAATAAGATTTTATCTTTTAATTTAGAAGATCTTGAAATACAACTAAAACAATCAGGAATAGGCATATGGATAAAGAATTTACCTTAGAAAAATAAAAATGATTGAAAATTTTTTGTAACATATTTAACGTTAAAAAGCCCATAAAACGAAAAAAAAATGACCTTGTCAACCAGAAAAAATAAATCATCTAAATGGGGATTCGATTCTCAAGATTCAGAAGTAGTTATCAATTGGAGAACACCATCTCCAATTGATACGTCCCCTGATAAGTCCATTGATACGTCCCCTGATAAGTCCATTGATACGTCCCCTGATAAGTCCATTGATACGTCCCCTGATAAGTCCATTGATAAGATTATTAATAATGATTATAAGTACAAAAACTCATTTGGTTTATTGTTAGTCAGTGATACTACTAATACTACTAATACTACTAAGAGTATACTCCTAGTCAAGGGAAGAGAAAGTGGTAAATGGGGACCTCCAAAGGGGCATATGAATCAAAATGAGAAATCTACACTCGATACAGCAATTCGTGAAACATTTGAAGAAACTGGCATAAAAATCGAAAAATCTGAATATTTTAAGCGCATTCAAGCAAAAAAAACTCAATTATACGTAGTTAATGTCGACGCCAATCTATTGAATATTAATATTCAAGACGTTAGTGAAATTAGTGACTGCAAGTGGTTCAATGTATCAGATCTCATTTATGAACGATCGCATTTCCAAACTAAATTTAAAAATACCTTTAATTCTCCTATGTCTAAGGTACTTGATTACTTTCAAAGTATTGAATCCTAATAAATACCCATATTATGTACTTCACTTTGTTTGCTTTATTAGCTTTTGTTAGACTTTTTATTGTCCTTTGGTCGTCTTTGCTTTTTGTTAAACTTTTTTGTTAAACTTTGATGGCGAAAAAAAATCCTGACATCAGAAATTTTTCCTGACAAATTTTTCCAAGAATTTTCCTTTGGAAAAGCCATGTCAGGAAAAATTTCTGATGTCAGGATTTCTGATGTCCGCACACATTTTTTTGTTTTTCAAAAATTTAAGAGATCGTAACCAAAAAAGCAAATTTAAAATGAGTCTCCAAAATTCTGGCATTTTAAAAGTTTAACAAAAGTTCCACAAAGTTTGTTCGTCTTTTTGGTCGTCTTTTGGTCGTCTTTTTGGTCGTCTTTTTGGTCGTCTTTTTGGTCGTCTTTTTGGTCGTCTTTTAATAAAATGTAGCAATCGAAATTCGTGGTTGACATTTATATTTTTGTTTTGGAACTCCGTGAATGTGATCACCAAATAGAATACAATCTCCATTTTCTAATTGATAATTCTTTTTATCAATATTTAATATTCGAGATCCACCTAAAGATAGAACTAATTGATTAGTCCCTCGATGAGAATGATTTGGAGTATAGTCATTTTCATCCGAATAATAATTTAAATAGAAACCTAATGGTTGTCCTAGATTGTATTGTTGAGAAACTTCAGAGATATATTGAAAAATATAATTATATAATTGTGTTCCATGATCTACACGATATGATTTTCGTGTGTTTTGACCAAAACGTGTTTTGATATAATTTTGAAAAGAAACATGATCCAATAAATATTGAAATAAATCTTGTGATAAACTTTGATCCAGAAAGCTTTTTACAAGAATTACTTCTGATATAATTGGACAAGCAGGTGATGAAATTGATGCCTGAATTATATCAGAAGTAATTGTTTGATCTAATAAAGCTTTTTGAGCATCTTCATCTAATGATAGAAAAAAATCATATTCTTCAGCAGTTAATTTGATCATTAATGGGATATTAGACGTAATAGACATTATAAGTTATTAAAAAAGACTAATAAAAAAATTTGTCATGTCATTGTTGTTAGGAAATGTAAATTGCTTTGACATGACTGTATTATCAGTTATCATATCTTTAATTATCTTATTAATTACGCGTATTTGATTGATTGAAATACTTTTTTTAATCTCGTTAATATCCATTTTTATTCTTTTTGTTTTTTATCTTTTTATCTTTATATTCTTTTTGTATAATAATTTTTTAAATCATTTTACTTGACTTTGAAAACATGCACGACAAAGTTATACTAAGAATACTAAAGTACTCTATTTCTCTATTTCTCTATTTCTCTATTTCTCTATTTCTCTATTTCAGTTCTCATTTATCGTCTTAAGTTGTAGGTAGCTTATATAATTGATAGATGCAGAAACAATTGACAACCCTGCAACTCCTCCAGCGAACCGATATCCTCTAATGTTTTTGAAAGATCCAATTAGAGCGAAGAGCAAACTGACTCCGCCAACAACAGCACTTGCTTCTGCCTCTGACTTAAATGCACGAACTTGATACTCAACAATCTCACGATTTTTTAGGTTATCAACTATATATCGCGGAAAACTTAAAACCATTCTTCTTCTGAATTCTGCTGGCTGATAAATATGGGAATAAATAATTCCATTTTTTTATATCATTTTCTAAAGAACACGAATCATCATTAATCATGTGATTAATCATCATCATCATCATCATCCGCATGTCTTTTTGCTTTGGGTTTATTACTTTCTCTAGTATTTATGTCTGTTATTTTTCCAACAGATCTTTGATTGCACTTAGCCAACTCTGGAACAAAACCATGTTTTTTGAATTCAGTTAACATAATTGTTAGTTCATTATCAATTTCATCATCATTTAAAGAAAGTTATGGTGTAAGTGAAATTCAAGAAAAGTAAATTAATTTATAACTACAAAGATACTAAAAAAATAATTATGTAGGTTATTATTCCTCAGGACTGCCTTGATGAGAGTTATATTGACTTGTACGTTCAGAACAGAATTGATCAAATTCTGCTTGATAGGTATTGAAAAATTGTTCGATATTAGCTGATTGAACAGTCTTATCTGCATTCTTCAAATCACTATTCCAAAATTCTCGCATCTTACTAGATATAACCTTACGATCTTTAAGATATTTATGAAACTTTATGTAATTATCATAATCTGCCTTAAATTCCGGAGCACGCTCTTCCGGAAGAGATATAAGTTCAGCTAAGTCATTAAGAGTTTCTTGATCAACAGGTTGTTTAGATGCCTTCATAGCAGTTACTGCACTGTTAAATGCGCTAATAACTTCAAGTCCTTGTGGACTACCTTTCAACTTGTTCCATTCAAAACTAAATGATGACTTTGGACATGTTATTGTCTTTTCTGGAGTTGATGCCATCTTACACTTATGAGATAAAGTTTTCATAAATAAAGCCCACCCAGAAGTTGGCGGAGAGGGAGGTGCATCAGGATCCTTCTTTGTTTTAGATGTCTTCTTAGCTACACTTGCTGAAGACTTACCAATAAATCCATGATTTTCAAGCATCTTATATAGAGTTGATTTAATCTCATCCAGATCTTCCTGAGCTTGATCAGGAGCCATTGTTGTTATGAACTCATTAAAAAGAGATATAAAATTCTTCGGATAAACCGTCAATTTAATATGACTAACAGAAGCCATGCTGTAATATGTAAATACTATTACTTTGCTTGTCTTTTGTTTTTATTTTTTTGCAATTTTTATTTTATTTTTTGGTGGGGGACGTGCCGTCCCCCATAGCCCCTTTGCTTAGAAACATTCTGGTTGGGGGACAGCTGTCCCCCATAGCCCCCCCGCTTAGAAACATTCTGGTTGGGGGACAGCTGTCCCCCATAGCCCCCCGCTTAGAAACATTCTGGTTGGGGGACTGCACGTCCCCTCGGCAAGGGGGCTATGGGGGACGGCACGTCCCCCCATAAAAATGATCAAAAATTAATATTCATGAAGAATATTGATTCCTAGCAGGCCGGCCGGAAGATGCGACATTATCAATTTAGCGAATTTTCTGGACTTAATGCGATTCAAAAAGGGATTACTGGTTCAATTTATTCTACGAATGAATCCTTCATATTAAAAGAGTTTAATATGACCAGAAACCATACACGAAGTTTTTGGAAAGAGATCTTGTTTTTGAACAAATTAAAGAATGAACCAAATATAGTTAAATTACATGGAATATGTTTTCATGAAGATAAACAATATCTTGTACTTGAACAACTAGATTATGATATGTACAGTGTTATTGAAAAAGGAGTGACAAATCATATTCGTTTGAAGGCAGAAACTCTCAAAGATGTAACAAGAAATATTTTAGTGATATTAAAAATGGTTCATAGTTATGGCATTCTGCATGGAGATATAAAAAATGAGAACATAATGATATCAAAAGATGGGGATATGAAGCTTATTGATTTTGGTCTTGCTGACTTTTATGGAATTTCTCCCAATGTGAAATTCTTAACAACTCAGACAGGAACATCAACAACTGTTGCTCCTGACATTAGCGTTGCTAAGCAGTATATCTCTTCAAATAAGAAAAGTTATAAGTCAGATATTTATTCTACAGCTGTTGCTCTTGTACAAGTTGTAGCTCTTAACACAAATAGGGTTTATACAATTTTTAATGGAATAAACTATTCTATAAAATCTGGCACCAATGGGATTAATATTAATAGCATCATACGCAGATATGCAAACGAAGATTTTTTCGATTTAATGGTATGTATGCTTAAGACAAACTCTCATGATAGATACTCAGAGTATCAAGCATTATCATCTAGTTATTTCTTAGAAGCAAAGACGGAATTAAAGACTGAATTAAAGAAAGAAGTAAAGAAAGAAGACACGAATAGTGATGAATATTATGATTTACAAAAAGATTATATTGATGATATTCATAATCGTTATGTAGATGAAGTAATAGAGTTTTCTTATCCAATAAATAAATCAATTATTAAAGAGTTGCATAATTCAACAGGAGAATCCAAAGAAGCATTAATTAATGTTATCATATATGCACGTCGTAATGGTCAATATAATGATTGTGTTTTGTTCATGTACAACTGCATTTTTGATGTTGATGAAGATACAATTGATAATGATGCAATTAATACAGAGAATTTTAAATCGATTGTGAATTATGATTTTCATCCAGTATGGACTCATGTTGCATATGCGTATTACAAAGGTCTTATTAACAAAGATCAGATAAATTATGTATATAATAAGATTATTGAAGAACTTGTAATAACTGATCAACATTACATATCAATTTGGGGGATAACAATGAACATTATAGAACAGATGCAATTTTCACAAGATCATTGAATCTCAAATTAAGAATGCTAATCCGCATTTGTAAATCTTGAAGCAATTTGGACAAATCTGGTCGTCTAAATCTCCAACTGCCAAAATATAATGTTTCTTGTACACTTCTTTGTTCATGAAACCATTTTATGTCCAGTTGAATTTCGCTCATTATGTTGTCAAGAGTTTTAATTGAATCAAGAACAACTGTCGATGTATGTTTGTGTTTCAATTCATCAATTAAGCTTTGACATAGTTCTAATTTTGTATGTAAGTCATTTTTTTGAATAACTTCATCTATGTCTGAGAAAGTAGGAGATGCATTTGTACTCATGTAACATATTGTATTATATGAATGGCTTACAATAGATGAAACAACAGTACTGATAACTGAAGTACCTATTACACTAACAGTCAATAATGTTCCTAATGTTTGATTCATTTGTACCTTATGTATATTAATTTAATACTAAATAATTTTAATAATTTTATTATCAATAATTTTATATACATGTTCAATAGATGTTGATTTTGTTATATTAACATCTAATTCAGTTTCATAAACAAAATATAACGGATCATCATTATACATAGTATTTGTATCAGTATTAGTATCATACACAATATTATCTTCAGATAATAAATTAGACACATTTTTAAAAAAATTTATTTAATGAAGTAAATGTTCCGAATGGCTCATAAGAATTGCCATCTCTTGATAAATAAATGACATGATATATCATTCTAAGAATAATTTTCTAGTTTTAGAATAGTTTAATATTTTTAGTATTTTTTATAAGTATTTTTATAAGTATTTTTTTTATGTTATTAATAAATAACTAATTAATAATATCATCTAAATAATAAACACTTTTACCATCTATTGTATTGATGGCATTAATGCCATTGATGCCGTTGATTGTATTATTAGTATTTTGTATGAGAATTTCTAATTTTTCTAATTGCGTTATGATATTCTTTTCTTGAATTTTGCATGTATCTGATTCTTGTTGGTCAAAATCGTTTAAACATACATAAAACCCCCAATGTTTTCTAGTGAAGATTAAATCATCATCGTTAAATGATCTATAAGTTCTCTCTTTTACATTAATAATATCAACTTTGTCATGTAGGAATATTGTTTCAATATATGGACAACTATATTTGTTCATAAATATATCATTATTTGTATCATAAAGATGAAATAAATTTAATTCTTTTAAGAAATCAATCAATCTTAATCTATAGTATAGATGACAAAATGTATAATTACTTGATATTTTAAATGTATATGTATACATTAAATTATCTTTGTAATCTTTGTAAGTGACTTGTGATGTTGATAGAATAATATCTCCATTATAATTATCATAATCTGGAATGCATACATTTGACATTGGCATACATTCAATATCATCCATATAACTTTGAATAGTTTTATTATGCTGATTGTGTATATCAACAATTAATTGATCATCACATGAATATTTGTATTCATACAATATTATTGGAATTTGATTGTTAGTATTATTAGCATTCGTAGATTGTATTACCCTTATATGTTTATCATCAATAATAGATGTGCTTAGAAGATTATAAAAATCAGCATTCTTATTTAAATAAGTAAATTCTCCATATTCCAATAATTTGTAGATTAAAAGAGGCATACAATCATATGTTTCCCCATAATAAGATAAAGAGTTATCACTATGGTTGTATATTATTACATCGTCTTTGTTTTTCCGTCTACTACTACTACTACTAGAAGGATTAAGAGGCTTATTATGATTAAGAGGCTTATTAGGATTATTAAGTAGTTTTTCAACTTGTTCAATTATCTGACAATGCTCCAAAACATTATGCAATGTGCCTTCATCATATCCATAAAATTCATTATCAGTATCATTATTATTATCATTACTGTTGTCGGTATCATTACTATTATCATCTGTGTCACTTTTATCATCTGTGTCATCTGTGTCATCTATGTCACTTCTATTATCTGTGTCATCTGTGTCATCTGTGTCACTTTTATTATCTGTGTCATCTGTGTCATCTGTGTCACTTTTATTATCTGTGTCATCTGTGTCATCTGTGTCACTTTTATCATCTTCGTATGACATACCCAAATACGTGAACGTTATTGTAGAACATTGGGGATATGACAAGCTTAATGAATACTTTTCTTCTAATTCAGTCATTTTATTATAGAATTTTATAATAGAATTTTATAATTAAACAAGAGCGAAATACAACTATATTTTTTATATCAATAATTAGTGTTATCTGTATTATTTTATCTTTTTATTGTTAATTTCTTTATTAATTTTTATGATATATCACAGCAAATTACACATAAGATGGAACTTTGTTTCAAAGGAAATTTACTTTTTATCCTACTATTATGAAACACATTTCAAAAAAATAAGTATGTATAAGTTATTTAAAAGTACTAGTTCTAATCAGAATGCTGATAATAAGCAAAATGACGAGTGTGTTGAAGTTATACTTAAGTATAAAAGTGGTAAGAGTAAAAAACTAAGTTATCCAGATTCTCAAAAATGGCTAGATTCTATCAATAGCGCGATTATTGATGATTATGCTCATGGAACAAAATTTCCAGAATTCAAATGGACAAGTAAATAGAATAGAGCAAATAGAATAATGCATAAAATACTATACACATAATACTATATACATAAAAACGCGAACCTAAAAGTGAGTAATGTCTTATATTATAGGAAGTTTGATAGCGGTGGGAGGAGGCATATGTTTAGCTGGATTGTATGTTGCAAATAATCCAGAAAAAGTTCTTGATAAGTTTGTAAGAATTAAAAGGCAAGTACAACACTTTATCGAAAATTCTGATGGTACAGAAGAAACAGTCGAAAGTGTTTATCATTTAGACTGTTACAAAGTAAATGATAATATTGTTGATACACTTGATAATGTTAAAATGAATGATATTGTTGAAATTAATTATACATTCAGTGGAACAAAATATTATATGAGATATAGAGTGCGTCATACAGTTATATATTTCCCACCATACGAATACGATGACCTGTTGTCATTTGCAAATACTGGAGTTAGCACAGATGACAATATGTATGCTGGTCCGAAAGGTAATTTTTATACAGACATTCTTGATGTTTATCCAGAAGATTTAGGGATTGAAGATTTAGAATGTACGACTCTTTTTGGAACAATGTATCATTTTAAAACAGGTGAAAAAATTCTAATAGAAAATGAAGAATTGTTTTAATTTACCTGTCTGCTGGAATTCGTTTCCTCTCCCTCAAATAAAGTATAATAAATTGATTATAGGAACATTGTTCTTTTTTCTTTATATCTGATGTACTCATTATATCTAGTATACTCAGTATATCTAGTGTATTTAGTGTATCTAGTATATGATGTATATTATTCATATAAACGTAATATTAGTTTTATTAAAAACACAGAATATTCAAAATACATAACGTCTGTTGACGATATTATTGATCTTAATAAATATGACAAACAAAATGTTCATCAAATATCAGTAGAAAACAAATGTAAAAAGAAAATAAATAGATTAAAAGATAAATATCAGCACATTGGTAATATAAAAGATAAATATGAAGAGATAAGAAATGAATTATTAAGTAAAATTACCAATGATAATGCAAAATTAGTTATAAACATGATATATGATTATGATGAAGGATTTATTGGATTCACTGAAGCAGAAATACTATCGTATGTATATTTATACATTAAAGATCATTCACTAGATTCTTCTGATGATTCAGTAGAAAACAATCAATTAAACAATCTTTATAAAGAACTTGAAAATAATTTACTCGAATGTTTTGATGATGATATGGAATTCTTATGTCCAAATGGTAGAATGCCATTAGTATTACAAACTCTTGGAATATCGTTTACACCTGTTTGGGTATACAAAGAAGAGATTATAAATACAATTCTAACAAAAGGAGAAAAACTCTCTCAGAAATATAGTTATTATCGCTATTTATCAAATAAACAAGAAGATTTAAATGAATATGAAAAATCTGAAAAGTTATATTATAATGTACACCTGATTTATTACTTAAATAAGCTATTTAAGAAGACATATCTCGATAAAAATATCTTAAATTATAACACCTTAAGTAAAATACTTCTTCCAAATTACAAAGAAATTATTGATACTTAAGACATGAAGACATAAAGACTCTTTAAAGACTCTTTAAAGATTTTTTTGTTCTTGTCTATGTTTTTACAAATTACAAAAAGAGCAGTGATATATCTGAAAGACTACTCTTTATTAAATGTGGATTTCTATCTCTTTTTGAAAAAGTTGCATACATGTAGTCATCCTTTATTATCATTCCAACACAATACTCAATATCGAAAGTATCAAAATAAAAAGGTACACTGTATTTCAATACTTCAAAAGTATTCTTATTAAGAACAACAATAAAATGATAGTATTGTCGCGTATTGTTTTGACGTTGTTTTACACCATGTGTAATACACCAATAATCACCACGATATTCAACTAAAGGAGAAGATCCTCTCATTAATTTAAATATTTCTGGCGTTTCTATTCTTGATGTAATATTCAACTTTGTTCCATTAAGAGTACCAATTTGGAGAGGATGCCACTTATAGATAAATGTCGGCACACCTCCTTGACTATGTGGTATCGATATCCAATTCTTTTCACAATCCGTTTCAGTCGGCGGAGTTATTACAATATTATTCATATATCTCATAGTAACTGTATCATATTCACCATAAATCATTCTATTAACTGGCGTAAATTCTCTAGATGTTGCTGTATAAAATACTCTATCAGACGAAAAAGATTGTAAAAAAAGTCTCACATCTTCTAATCCTCTAATATTGCTTTTAGGACTATCAAATGGTATATTACTCATTAATGTTATTCCAGAACACATCTCAAAATTTTTATCAAGATAAACTAATGCGTTAATTGTTAAAATATCTGATCCAGCAAACTCATATTGTAAATTATCATTAAGTATGTAATTAATATATCTAATATTCATCAAAAGTTTTCCGTCACGTTCTAATAATGAAGGTGATGAAGCATTGTATGTCACTCCTTCAGACATAATTTTTGGTAATTTCATATCTATTAATGATACATGAGGCAACTGTTCAACATAAAAATACATATTGTTCATAACTATGTTCTCTGATAAAACAGTTTTACTATTAATATAATTAACAATGCTCTTTAGTCCATGTAATTTATTATCTGGATACACATAATAATGTAAAACAGAATATTCAAATTCAAACTTACCTTCCATCTTTTCTACAAATAACACATCATTCGATTGTTTTATCTTTGATCCAATATTATGATAATGGAGAGCTTTAATATGTTGTCCTTTCTCTCTAAATACTTTTGTTAATAAATATATTGCTTCTGCACGTGTAGGCCTGAAATCATATGCTTTTTGTCCCCACATTTCAGCTTCATGTAATTTCCCTTGGAGAACATAACAATAAGCTATTGAAAAGTATGAATAATAAACTTCTTCATCCCATCCTCCCTTTTCTATTCTTTTCTTGTACATTTCAATAGACTGATCAAATTTACCAGAATCTCTGTAAGTCTGCGCTAAGTAAAAATAATATCTAACATTATCTGGTTCATCTTCGAGACCTTTTATCAATAAGCGTGCATCACGTTCAAGTTTATCACCTTTACAACCTCCGTCTCCAACATCGTCTATATATATTAAATCTCTTGACAACATTCCAACATCACCTGTTGACGATGCCCAATATTCGTGAGTCACGCCAACACATTTCCAAGTACCATCAAGTCTAACAAATCGAATATTGTGATACTTCATGATACTGTTTTCTTGAATTATTGTATATCCGTCTTGTGTTAGTAAACTTGATGAAAATGTCGGAGAAAATTTCAATTTCATATCTGCGTCAATCAATAATCCATACGTTTTCTGACCAGAATATCCTAATGACTTACAAAAATGTACAGCATTATCATAACTTTGTGTTCTACTAGCACCGAAGTTAATCCATGGATTTTCATATAATTTACATGGTATGCTTAATTCTTCAAAAAAATCTTCAACTATATTAATAGTATTATCGGTAGATCCAGTATCTGTTATACAAACAGCATCACATATTGCTAATGCTGATTGAATACAACGTTTAATAATCTTTTCTTCGTTTTTTATCATTAACACTAATACTAATTTCTGAGCCTCCTGAGATTCTTGATCATTAGGGGTCTCTTGAGCCTCTTGAGCATTAGGTGTCTCTTGAGCACTCATGGGCATTTCAATTAATATATGTGATTAAATTATTAATTCTTTAATACTCTCTAATGATAAAAAGATTATCTAATATTGATAAAAAAATAAAAGAAGTTAAAAATTTAAATAATAGGCATTATATTATATTATATTAATAATGCCAGCATATAGTATTTGTCAGGCAAGCGATCAATTAAATCCCATTTATTGGACATCATCTTACGAACAAGCAATATATTTTATTTCAACATTCTCACAAAGCAATCAAAGCAATCAACGATTAATATTAATGAAAAATTGCGCAATATATCAGGTTTTTCAAGATGGTATGTTTGTTTATGGATATAAATATTCAGATGCCAACAATACAAATGATACTAATAATGCTAACGATACTGTAGATACTGTAGATAGTCAATTATTGTACAAAATGAATTTACTAAGTACTTGCTAATAAGTACTTGCTAAGAAGTACTTGCTAAATACTCATAGAATTTTTTAATCATTCCATAATACCAATAATAATTAATTATATGAAAGGGAATAACTATAATAGCAAGATTAGAATTAATTGACATTACTTTGACAAGCAATAGCGTGCCATAAATTATTCTTACTATCGTAAATGAAATAAAAAACAATAATCGTGAAGCAACATCTTTCTTTATGTAGTAATAATTTAAAAATAATGTTGAAATCTCAAAATTAATATACTGTGAAAATAAAAATTCTAAATGATATATAGAACTTATTACAACTGAAATCATTCCAATTACATGATGTGCCATATATGCACCATACAATTGAAACGGTTTTTTTGTATAAATCATCATAAGTGTATCAAAAAACAAATACATAAATAATATAGCAGTTGATATGTTATGATATTCTATCGTTCCATAATAATAATATAAATAATTAAAGATTAAAATTAGTGATATATTTAAATTACTCCAATAAATTGATAAATTCATTTATTTTTCTTTGTTTTTGTATTTTTTCTCTTTGTATTTTCATTTGTAATTTTTCCTTTGTAATTTTTTTTGTTAATTAGTATTATTAATAAATAATACTAAAGATTATATACTTGTACATATACTTGCTATCTACATTAATTATAATGGCAAACAACATATTCTTTTATTCTACACATCCTGATGACAAAGAGAGTGAAGAGTTTTTAAAAGAATTAGATAAGAATCCTCTGTTAAAGAGTCAGTTTAAATTAATTAACATATATCAACATAAAATTCCAGATATTGTAAAAAAAGCAGGGAAAATTCCTGTGTTAGTAACAGAAGGTTTTAATGAATTTATAACTGGTAGTGCGGCGATATCGTGGTTAAAAAATGGTGGATTTCAAGGAAAAGCAAACGGGTATGAATTTGCTGACATGAATGCTAATTTAGATTCTGTTATATTAACAGATGAAATGAAAAAAAAGAATGATGCTCTTTTTGTCAATTCATCATATAACAGAGGATTTGATAAAAAACAATCTACTGTTAAAGCTGGATTTCTTCCATTAAAAGCTGAATCACATATTGAAATTTATGAAGAGTTAGATGAAAATAAGCGTAAATTGAATGATAAAGTTGCTTCTTCTAAGTTGAAAACTGTATCAAGTTCAAGAAAGAATGAAGACGCAGAGATAAAAAAATCTATTGAAAATGATAAAAAATCAAAATCAAGTTTACCTTTTTTTGTTCCTCCTCCACCTCAATACAAAGAGCAAAATAATGGCCAAAGTAATGGACAAAGTAATGAAAAATATAGAGAACTAAGCAATGAGAAACAAGCGCCTACATATAATGCAAATCCTTTTGCATCAGGACAAAGAATACAATTACCATTCAATACAGGACAACAACCAAGAATAAATAGAAATATTTAAGACCTTAAGACCTTAAGACCTTAAGGACTTAGTAGTTATCATCATACTTCAAAGGCCATAACATAACGCATGACATATGAGACCTCAGCAAATATATTTGCTATTATATATAGAAATACGTTAAGACGTTAAAATGTCAAAATATCATATATTATTAGCACTATCAATAGGATCATTTGTATTAATAGTATTAGTAGTGTTATACATGTCAACAAGAATAAGACGATATGAAGATTTTGCAAATCAATACTCACTTTTAACAAGAGATGCTCCAACATGGGGTCATTTTGGTTTAACAGAAAAACCTCGAGTTTCTAATAGAAGTAATCCTGTTACATTTTGGTGGCAAAATAACTATTGGGACAAATATGATGCAAGACTAGATGCTCACTTAAATAGAGATAGGAATGCAGATATTCCTAGCTTTAGACCTCCTTGTAAATTAAATCTAGATAGCACATATGGATATGAGTCACGATGCAAATGTAATAAAGCTGTAGGATATGGGAAATGCAAATGTGATGAATTACGTTATAGTAATTTAACTGATTACTGCAAAATACATCCAGAATATAGACGGTGTCCTGAATATTTCAGAGATGATATAATGAAATAAGTGAAATAAGTAATGAAATACAAAAAATGATAAAATATAAATAATAAGATTATTAGACATTATAAGGCATTTATAAATAACACAATGGGTGTTAACAAACTTAATGATATTCTAAAAAAATGGACACCTGAAGCTATTAAAAAAGTCACTTACGATACATTTAGAGGGCAAACATGGGCTATTGATGCAAGTTTTTTTTGTTACAAATTTTCATACAATTCAAAAAGCAAAAAACCAAAATCTCATATTGATGGATTCTATTCATTGTTTTACAAATTAAAAAAAGCCGGAATTAATCCAATTCTTGTTTTTGATGGTTGTCCTCCTCAATTAAAATTAAATACAATCGCAAATAGAAAACAACGTAAATCTACCGTTCAAAGTAAAATTGCTATGCTAGAAGAACAAAAAATACTATTGCTTAATAAAGAAAAAGAGGTTGCAAATGACTGGCAAATTGTAAATGATTCACAACAACAAAGAGAGCAACCATCGTCATTGCAGTCAGCAAGTTCTCTACAGTCAGAAATTGATAAACTTGATAAATCAATAGTTAAGTTTGATCCATCTATTTACAGCGATATTGAACAGTTATGTACACTTATGGGAATTCCGATGAAAAGAGCGGATGGAGAAGCAGATTGTTTATGTGCTAAATTATTTAATGACTATATTGTAGATGCTGTTTTAAGTGAAGATTCAGATATGTTGATGTATGGTATTGGTAATCTTATGAGAAAATATGATTATTCAGATATTATAGAACATGTTGACTTAAATGTTATACTTGAAACACTTAATTTTAGTTATGAACAATTTGTTGATCTATGTATATTGTGTGGTACAGATTATACATGCACAATAGCTCAATGCGGTAGTGAAACTGCATTATCTCTTATAAAGAGTGGACATACAATTGATTCAATATATCAAAAATATGGATGTCCACTTGATTTTAATTATATTGAAGTAAAAACCTTAGTGCTTAATGCTCCAGATTTTGAAACTTTATCAGAGTCTTTTTTAGAAACGCTTAACTTGTCTAAGAATACTAATTGGACAGAATTAGGTAAGTTTTTAAACAAAAACTGCAATTACAGGCTCACAACTATAGAAAATCACAAAGAAAAAGTTCAGGCACAAGAGTCATTACAAGAATCATTACAAGGGTCAGCGACAGCAACAATATCAGAGTCAGTGCCAACAATAACAAAAATAGAACCAATGACAAAAATAGAACCAATAACAAAGGCAACAATAGATAAAAGCGTAAAACTTAAATTAAAGCTCAAAGTGCATAATATTTAATAAGCAATAAAGTAAATTTAAAAATGTTTTAAAAATAACAAAGAATTTAAAGGTTTTGAATTGTATGATTAAGGAAATACTAATTGTCTACATGTTGGACATGTGTCTGAATATTCTGATAACCATATAAGAATAGATTCTTTAATGAAATAATGATCACATGGTAATATTATTACATCTGTGTCATCTGTTATCTCATTTTGTGAAATTGGGCATATTGAATATTTTTCAATTCTTAATTGACCAACATCTCGAAATTTTAATGATTTAAGTGCTGTTATTTGCTCTTGTGTAAGTATATGCCTTTCATTAGGCAACTGCTCATTAGGGTGTCCTGCATATAACAGATTATATACTATAGTCAATAGTATTCTAGTTCTCCATACATTGTATCCATTTACTACTTGTGTAAATGATGCTATTTGACTTATGAAAGATGCATAATCAGAACTTTGTTCACAATTTAATACAACATATAATATTTCATTATTAATTGGCTCAACAAAATCATCATTTGGAATAATTATTTTATTATTATATATTAATGTCTTAATAAATGATGGATGTATCATCCATTTAGTTGAAATAGTATATTTAATATCTTTCCATGATGTGTATTCATTTATATCAATAATATATGTTAATGGAGTACAAAAACAAAATCTTATATATTTCCTTTCCTGTTCTTGGCTCATAATAATATTATTTTATTAAATAATATTATTTAATTAATATTATTATTTATTATTTGTTTATTAATTTTTTGGACTTTGTTAGACTTTTGTCAGACTTTTTATTGTCCTTTTAATGTCTTTGTTTTTTGTTAAACTTTTTTGTTAAACTTTGATGGCACAAAAAATCCTGACATCAGAAATTTTTCCTGACAAATTTTTCCAAGAATTTTCCTTTGGAAAAGCAATGTCAGGAAAAATTTCTGATGTCAGGATTTCTGATGTCCGCACACATTTTTTTGTTTTTTCAAAAATTTAAGAGATCGTAACCAAAAAAGCAAATTTAAAATGAATCTTCAAAATTCTGGCATTTTAAAAGTTTAACAAAAGTTCCACAACGTTTGTTCGTCTTTTTGTTCGTCTTTTTTGTCGTCTTTTTGGTCGTCTTTTTGGTCGTCTTTTCCTTGTCTTTTTGGTCGTCTTTTCCTTGTCTTATTGAGCGTCTTTTTTTACTTTATATGGAATAGGATTTTGGGGATGGCACGTTCCCACTTCTTAGCAAGGGGCTATGGGGGACGGCACGTCCCCCAACTTTTTCTACTGGCATATTATAATGAATAATTCTACTGATTCTGTTAGTATTATCAAAGATTTTATAACGGTAGATGAAGAAGCAGAATTAATATTATTTCTTGACAATGAATTTTCAAAAGATAATAATAACAATAATAACAATAATAACAATAATAACAATAACAATAATAACAATAATAATATAATAAAAAACTTAACTATCAATAAGAATAGTTGTGCGTTGTTAGATAATTTACTTAGTAAATTGAATACACAATTTAATCTACAACAAAATGCTCTCAATTCTCTTAATCCTCTCAATCTTCTTAATAACGTTCAGGTAAATAAGTATCTTTGATTTCTCAACTAAATCATCAATATCCTGATCAATATTCATTATATATATATATATATATATATATATTTGTATATAATAAGATATTAAAGACTCATTAAAAAATGATTTGATTATTAATTTATATTTTTATTAATAGTAAAATAATTAATACAATATTCATTAGAATGACAACAAAACTCTTGCTTAAAGAGCCACTTGTAGTAAAGGAATCGCTTATAGTAAAAGATCGCAAGAAATTTGATATTATTGGAAAAGTTAACATTAATGATATTAAATATATTGGAAATGTACAAACATTTACTATAAAGCCTACATATCATGAGTCGTGGGCACCTGTTTTTACAGATCAACGTGTTATTGATGAATTCGCACATATTAATACATTATTTCAATATGAAGATCGATCAACAATCTTACCAGAGAAGGATTGTGATATATTTAGAGCATTCACATTAACTGAATTTCCTCCAAAAGTTGTTATTTTAGGTCAAGATCCATATACTAAAGCTTCAGAAGCATGTGGATTATCGTTTTCTGTACCAAAAGGTGTTCCTATTCCACGATCATTGAAAAACATATATACTGAATTAAAAAATGATATAGAAGGATTTGAGGAGCCGTCGCATGGCGATTTAACATCATGGGCAAAACAAGGAGTATTATTATTAAATAGTGCTCTGACCATTAAAGATGGAGTATCTGCAAGTCATAGTTCTCGATGGGAAAGGTTGACAGATATTATAATTAATATAATTAGTGAGAAATCAAAACAGAGTATTGTTTTCATGTTATGGGGTACTTTTGCTAAGTCAAAGAAGGTATATATTAAAACATCATTACATAAAATACTTGAGTCTGTGCATCCGTCACCATTAAGCGCAAGTAGAGGATTTTTTGGATGTAAACATTTTAGTGCATGTAATATGTATCTAAAATCACATAGCATAGAGCCAATTAATTGGAATGTCTAAGGATTAATTAATCATGTCTAATTCTTTGAGTCTCAATAATAAAAAATTCATTAAAATAATTTCAATTATATTCAATTATATTTATTAAAAAATGTCTGATAATAAGTCTGATAAGTCTGATAATTCTGATAATAAATTGTATTTAGCGAAGATTGAAAAGGTAATTATGATGCAATCAAACATACGACTTACTCTTGTTTTACGTGAATTAGCAAAAGATTATGGATTGTCTTTTGATGAATTACAAACTAAATATATGCAATATTTGGATAATGAACCAAATGCTCAAGTTCCTTTTTCTGGACAACAAAAAAGATTAGAAGTCTTCCAAAATCAACAAAATAATCAAAGTCAACAAAGTAATCAAAGACTTTCAACAGAAAGTCAAATATCCTCCGAATGCAGTAATGAAGATGATAAATGTATGGCTATGACATTAAAAGGATCGAGATGTTCAAGAAATAAACTTCAAGATAAAATTTATTGTAAAAAACATTGTGAAATGAAAAAACCAACTATGGGAAAAGATCCAGTTATTGAAACATATAGTGTTGATATTCCAGATACTGTTGAACAAAGTTCTCATCAATACTCTCAATACTCTGGAGAACAGAAAGAACAGAGAGAGCAAATTAAGATTAAATCACGATTTTTAACAATGGTTCGTAATCAAAGCACATAAAAATAATATTTATTAGGTCTCTGTTAGTACTTTGTATGTCCCCAAGAGAATGTTCCTAATCCCACATCAGAATGTTTCTAAGCGAGGGGGCTATGGGGACAGCTGTCCCCCAAGCTGTCCCCCAAGCTGTCCCCCAAGCTGTCCCCCAAGCTGTCCCCCCACCAATTAGTTATCAGGATTCTGGGAAAGCCATTCATCCCAGTATTGAGAATTACTATTAAAAAAATCTTCTCGTTCTGCCTCTGTCATTTTAGACCAAACTAGACTTGTTTCAATGTTATGAGACTTCATGATAGCACGCACTTTTGTAAACATTGAATAATCACGTGCATTGCCCTCTTTCTTAAAAAGATTCACATGGTCAAGAAGTGCATTAAGATCATCTTCTGGAATCTCAGTGAGATCATCCGATGTAACAACCGGATATGTCTTAGCAACAGATCCAAATTGATCTTGTTGCTCCTGTGACAAACTTCTCCATTGTGCTGCATAATCAGCAATCCCCAATTTCATTGGCTTACCTTCTCCATGTGTATTTGCATATCTAGCAACCTTACTATACAACCCATAACCAGTTAGTCCTCGCTTGCTAGCAACATCTTTTACAGACTTTGTAGGCTTCGTAGCCTTTGATGTTCCTGAGGATCCTGAAGTATTCTTTTTAAGCCCAATCTTTGAATGAGTTGATTCACCATGTTCAGAATTATTAAGAAGTGGCAAAATATGTCTGACAAGAAGAGTAGTCAAATGTGTTCTCATTTGCTCATTAGTTTCTTCATCATTATCAACAATTTCTAGAAAGTCATGGACGAATTGCCCGAACACCTTAAAAAATTGCTTATCTTCTGCCATGTTTTTATTTATAATATGTATGTGATTTAGTTTTTATATATTTTTATTAATAAAAATATAAAATCATTTTTATGGGGGACGTGCCGTCCCCCATAGCCCCCTTGCCGAGGGATGTGCCGTCCCCCATAGCCCCCTTGCCGAGGGACGTGCCGTC
>Ga0208507_1000306_pt1 | contig 33397 bp, 22 predicted proteins | sample CryBogCBH12Aug01_FD_184626 | JGI IMG/M metagenome (GOLD analysis project Ga0208507, IMG submission 184626) | Freshwater microbial communities from Crystal Bog, Wisconsin, USA - CBH12Aug09.1 (SPAdes) (version 2) | ecosystem: Environmental > Aquatic > Freshwater > Lake | place: Crystal Bog...
CCCAACGGGAAAATTTTCTGGGTCAATGCCGCTTTCACCCGGATGACCGGCTACAGCGCCGAGGAAGCCACTGGCAAAAATCCGCGCTTTCTCAAGTCCGGCCAGCATGATACCGGATTTTATCGGGAGTTATGGCAGACGATCCTGGCCGGGAAAGTCTGGCAGGCCGAAATCTTCAACCGCCGCAAGGATGGCACGATTTATCCCGAAAACAAAACCATCACGCCGGTGATCGGTGCCGACGGCAAGCTTTCGCACTTCATCTGCGTGCAGGAAGACATCACCGAGAAGAAGCGCGTGGCGGAAGCGCTCCGCGACAGCCACGAGCGGTTCCGCAGGTTGATCGAGAGCACCAACGACTGGGTGTGGGAGGTCAATGCCCAGGGCGAATACACTTATGCGAGCGCGAAGGTGAAGGAGATTTTAGGCTACGAACCCGCCGATCTTATTGGCCGCACGCCGTTTGATTTGATGCCGACGGATGAAGCCGTCCGGGTGGGAGCGTTGTTTGGCGAAATCGCCGTCACCCGCAAACCCTTTAACTGCCTGGAGAATATCAATCGGCACAAGGACGGGCGGACTGTGATTTTGGAATCGAGCGGGGTCCCGTTCTACAATGCCCAAGGTGAGTTGCTCGGATACCGGGGCGTTGACCGCGATATCACCGCGCGTCGCCTGGCGGAGAATGCCTTGACCAAGGCAAATATCGAATTGGAGCAGCGCGTGGTCGAACGCACGCGAGAAATCGCCATGTTGTCGGAGGTGATTGACCAATCCACGGTTGGCTTCTCCATGTCAAACCCGGATGGCAGTTTCATCACCGTCAATGAATCCTATGCCCGGCTCACCGGCTACACGCGCAACGAAATTCTGGGCAATAAGTTAAATTGGAACAAGGAACTGACGCCGCCCGAATGGCGCCCCATCAGTGCCGAAAAATTGGAGGAATGTTTGCGCACCCGGCAGACGGTGCACTTTGAGAAAGAATACCTCCGCAAAGACGGCAGCCGCGTGCCGGTGGAAGTGTTTGTGCAGCCGATTTACGAACCGGATGACAAACTTTTGCATCTCCGCGCGTTTGTGACGGATATCACCGAACGCAAAAAAAATGCCAAGGCGCTGGAGTTGGCGTGGAAGTTGGCCAACGAAGCCAGCCGCGCCAAGAGTGAATTTCTGGCGAACATGTCGCATGAGATCCGCACGCCGCTGAATGCCATTCTAGGCTTCACCCAGTTGCTGCGGCAGGATGCGAGCCTGCCGGAACCGGTGTTGAAAAAGCTGCAAATTATCAGCAAGAGCGGCGACAATCTGTTGAACATTCTCAATGACATTCTGGATCTGGCCAAAATCGAGGCGGGCCGGATGACGGTGCAGTTAGTGGAATTTTCCTGTGCGGGAATGCTGGCGGAGATCGTGCAGTTATTCCGGCCGCCGGCGGAGGCGAAACAGTTGTCGCTGTCGCTGGTAAAGGTTGGTGAAATTCCGCATCTGGTCCGCGCGGACGGCGAAAAAATCCGGCGGGTGCTCACCAATCTGCTGGGCAACGCAGTGAAATTCACCCAGGCCGGCGGCATCGAAGTAACGGCGACCATCATCAGCGGCGGTGAAGGTCAGCCACCGCAACTGCACGTCGCAGTGAAAGACACCGGCCCGGGATTGACATCAATGGAAATCAGCCAGCTCTTCAAAAAATTTGAGCAGGCCAGCGCTGGCCGGGCCAGTCTGGTGGGCACCGGGTTGGGGCTGGCCATCTGTCAACAGTATGCCGAACTGCTGGGCGGTAAAATCAGCGTGCAAAGTCAGGCCGGTCGGGGCAGCACTTTTGTTTTTGAAGTTCCCATTGAACCGGCCGTTGATGCGGGTAATACCCAGCCCGATTTTCCGGTTTTCGCCGTGCGGTTGGTCCCGGGGCAGCCGGAATGTCGGGTGCTGGTGGTGGATGACATGGAAGATAACCGCGCTTTTATGCTGGAAATCTTGAGGCGGTCCGGTTTCGCTTGTCGCTCGGCCGCCAGCGGGGCCGAAGCGCTGGCGGGCGCGGCGGAATGGCAGCCCCATTTGGTGCTAATGGATACGCGGATGCCGGAGATGGACGGATTGGAAACCATCCGCCGCCTACGGGCCAGACCGGGGTCTTCCGACTTGAAAATCATCAGCCTGAGCGCCACGGCTTTCGCGGAAGATCGGGAAGCCGCGCTGACGGCCGGCGCGGATGAGTTTGCGTCCAAGCCGGTGCAGATTCCGGAGCTGCTGGGAAAAATCGGGCGGCTGCTGAATCTGTCTTATGTTCCCATAGCGCTGGAGCCGGCGGCGGCCGTTGCTGCCCCATTTCCCGTGTGGGCGGACACCGTGGCTGCTTTGGCCCGCCTGCCCGAAAGCTGGCGCCACCAGTTGCGCGACGACCTGCTGGTGGCAGATTTCAACCGGGTCGAAGAGGCCGTTAAAAATATCCAGCCCCAACACCCTGCTTTAGCCGCAGCCCTGAGCCAACTGGTCGGCCAGTTTGATGCCGAAAGCATTCTCAACCTTTTGGCGGACGCGGCCACCAGGCGAACTTAAGTTGGATATGAATAAAAAAATTTCCATTTTGATTGTGGACGATGTTCCGGAAAACTTGCGGCTATTGTCGGTCATGCTAGAGCAGACCGGCTATTTGGTGCGCGCAGCCACGAGTGCCAAGCTGGCTTTGGCGGCGGCCCGCCGGGAACCACCCTCCTTGATATTGCTGGATATTCGGATGCCGGAGATGGACGGACTGGAGCTGTGCCGGCAGCTCAAGGTGGATGAAGCTTTGAAAGAAATTCCCGTCATCTTCATCAGTGCCCTGAACGAGACTGAGGAAAAAATCAAGGCCTTCCAATCCGGTGGCGTGGATTATATCACCAAGCCGTTTCAGGAGCGGGAAGTGCTGGTCCGGGTCACCAATCATCTGGAGTTGCGACGGCAGAAAGTTGAGCTCGAAATTATCAACCGGCGACTGCGGGAATTGGAAAGTCTGCGCGACAGCCTGACCCACATGATTGTCCATGACATGAGGGGGCCGCTGATGCTGATCCAAGGCCATCTCCAGATGATTCAGGCATTTGACGCGACCACTCTCTGCAAGGATAGCCGACATGGCCTTGCCGAAGCCCAGGCCGGGGCCAAGCGTTTGACCCGCATGATTGCGGAGATGCTCCTAATCAGCAAACTTGAGGCCGGCAAGCTGATGATCCAGTCCGCTTCTTGCAACTTGGCCGATCTGGCTCGCAAGGTGGCGGCGGATCTCATTTCGGTCGACAATCTAAAGCAAAATAAAATCAATATCACATCTTTTCCCGAAAGCGTGACCGTGCCGCTGGATGTCGAATTAATCGAGAGGGTGCTGCAAAACTTGGTGGGTAATGCGATAAAATTTTCCCCCGAGGCCGGCATTGTCACGCTGAACATCATGATGTCGGCCAACAGCGAGGTTCGGGTAGAGGTGATTGATGCCGGTCCGGGTATCGCCCCGAAGTTTCACCGCCAGATTTTTGAGAAGTTTGGCCAGGTGGAATCCGGCCGAAACCGGCAGGGCACCGGGCTGGGCCTTACGTTCTGCAAGTTGGCCGTGGAAGCCCATGGCGGCCAAATTGGCGTGAACAGCACCCCTAAAGCCGGCAGCACTTTTTGGTTCACTTTGAAATCGAACCAGCGGGAATGCGCTGAATGTGGTGCATGAGGTGACTTCGCTTTTTCAGGCCAAGTAATTTGTCAGTCTGGGCCACGGTGGCTGTCACTATGAGGTTAGTGATTTATTCCCTGATTTCGGCGCATCCGTCGCCAGGCGGGGCGGTGATTAATCACCCAGCTCATCAGGGCTTTCTCAAAGCCGATGTCATTCCCGGCCTTCTCGGACTCGAGCCATTTGTGGCGCAAGATCTCCTCTCGTTCTGCATGGAATTCTCGGTGGAGAGCAGATCGGTTGTTTAAATCTTTCCATCCTATGTTCGCCATACAAAAACCGGTCAACGAATTAAATGATGAATCAAGTGGAAGCAAACATGCATTTGAGCAGCTGCCAATATTCCCAAACGGCGCCTTTAACGCTTACAGCACTGGTTGAAGGCAATTAACGCCATCACCATGGCGATGGAAAGCGTCGCCACCAAGGGCAGCTGATTGCTTTTATCAAACCCCCATGTCGTGACCGGGGCAGGCGGTTGGTAGTTTTTCTTATATGGCGTGGCGGATTTTATGCCGGTTTCATCCTGCTCCAGTCTATTCAGAAAAACGACGGGATGGCTAATTAAAAGCGTGCTCACCGCTTGCGGTTGATGCGCGTAGCGGGTTGCCGCTATAAAATCACTAGACCCATGGCCTGCATTTACGGTTATTGTATATGAACTTGCGACACATTTAACTGTGATCAGATTAATCCCCAAAAACGTTATTAGGTTTTTCATAAGCTTGCTCGCATTCAAAAATTTTCGTCTGTCAATCGATTGGCAATATTCAGAGAGCTAAACGGCATAGCGGTCGCACTTTAACAAAGAAGACTGAAGCTGCTTGAGCATCCAAAGGGAATGGTTTGTTCTGAAAAATATTTTCCACAAACTGGAGGCATGATAGGTACATATGGCGATTAATTGGGGAGTTTTCCCCATAGTTATCCCTATTTCCACCGCAGCATCGGCAAACTGTGATGGCGGATGTGGTTGGTTTCATAATCATAGAGAAACAGAATCCGAAGACGAAACCAGAGGCTTTCAGCCAGCGCTGCATTAAATGCATTTAATGAAGTTTAATGGGCCGTGGTCGGTGGCCGATCCTGACTTGGGAGTGTCAGCTCAATGGCTTTCGAAACTTGAAAGGTTCGAAGATCAAAACGGGGTTGGGGGGGGAGTGCGACGAGGTGATGTGATGTGCCAATTGCTGGCAGTTACGCGCATAGCAACCAGCCTTAGGTGTTTTTACCAGCGCGGCGTGGAGAATGCGGTTGCCGTGCGCAGGGCGATGAGTAACTGGTTCAAATGCTCGCGGAGAGTGGGATGTGGGGGGAACTTGCGTAAGCTGGCAAACCAGCTCACTAGGGCGAGGCATCAGGTTGACGGCAATCCATTATCCACTTTAACGGGCGCAGGACGGGGCAGGTGCGCGACGATTTCAACACCCGTCGGAAAGGTGTTTTTGATGGTCACTTGGCCACCCAGACGATTGATAATCTGGCCGGCGACGGCAGGCGACAGCCCAGTGTCACCGTGCGGCGTGACGGCCCGACCGATGGCCAGAACCTCAAAGAAATTGGAAGAATCCTTCTCTGAAACCGAGTAGCCCTGGGCTTTGATTGCCACCAAAACTTCGTGTTCCAATGGACGGGCGGACAAAACCACTTCGCCCTTTGGTTTGGAAAACTTGAAACCGGTTTCAATCAGGCGGGTTATGGCCCGGGTCAGGAAATATGAGTCGCCCAGAACCAGCCCCAGTTCGCGCGGCGCGGCGCTGATCCGCTGGTCATTGGCTTGGGCCGATTGGCCGCATTCGTTGACGGCCGTCTCCAGCACGCCATCCAATTGACTGGTGCTGTCTGTTAACTGGCCGTCTTTGACCTGCATGCTGGATAGCAGCAGGGCATCCTCTAAAAAGAGGAGAATGCGCTGGCGGGAAACATCAAATATTTTTTTATATTCCGCCGAACGGGGGGTGTTGGGGAGTTCGGATAAAGCGAGTTCGCCGATGCCAAGCAGGCCGTTCAAGGGGGTGCGCAGTTCGTGGGAGATAATTGTCAGAAACTGGTTTTTGGCATCGTCCAACTGCGAAAGTTTTTGAGTGGTTTCGTCGAGCAGGTGGCTGTGCAATTGGACTAACCGCTCCATCGTGGTGTGTTTTTGTTTCGCGTCAAGTTGCTGCCAGTGTGTTTCCAAATGGGTGCGGATTCGGCATTGAACTTCTTCCGCCTGGAAGGGCTTGGCGATAAAGTCCACCCCGCCGGAGTCAAAAGCTTTTACCTTGTCGTCAACCTCGCCGTGGGCACTAACAAAGATGACCGGAATTTCCTTGAGCATCGGGTCTGCCTTCAGTTGTTTGCAGACCTCATAGCCATCCATCTTGGGCATTCGTGCATCCAGCAGAATCAAGTCTGGCGGCAATCGTCGCGCGGCTTGCAATGCCATTCCACCATTGATGACCGCGCGAACGGAGTATCCGTATTTTACCAGCAGGGTGGTCAGCAGGTGAAGATTGGCCGGGGTGTCATCCACCACCATGATGTTGGCGGTATTACTAGACGACTGGAATACTGAAGGGGCAAGCTTCATGCGGCTAGGTTTTTTTCATTGGCCTAAACTTTTTCAAGCTCCGGTTAAAAGCCGACATAGCCCGCTGACTGACGGTGATGACCGGCTTGAATCCTTGGAGATGAATTTTCTGCTTGCCGAACACATCCCTCTCCACATAGTCAAGAAATGCAAGATTGATGATTGCCGAGCGGTGCACTCGCACGAACAGTTCTTGCGGGAGTTCCTGTTCCCATTGCTTCAAGGGTTTGCGGAACATGACATGCCGATTATTACCCCAGCATAAGGTGGAGTATTCTCCCTCAGCAACAATGGCCTTCACTTCTGAAAGCTGCAGATATTGCTGCCGGTTTTCATCTTTGACGAGAACGGTGGAAGAATTGGCTGGTGTAGAGGTCGTTGCGTAATCTCCGCGTTGTTGCTTGTCCAGCAACCCCTGCACTCGGTTCATGATGGGGTCTGGTAGTTGTCCCTTGCCTACGCCTGCTTCACTCCACCATTTAATGGCCGATTTTGACGGGCCTAGATTATTGATGATGCCGGCAATTAAATCCGCCGCCCGATCCCAATGCCGGGCTATCCGCTGGCGTTGCTTGCCCAGCCGGGTCAGCCTCGCATCAATAGCCTCGAGAATTTCCGACAAGTCAGCAGGTTTGGTGATAAAATCATCGCCCCCCAGATTCATGCTCCGGCGTATTTGTTTGCGTTCAGAGCAACCGCTCAAGAAAATCACTGGGATTTCTCCCAGAATTTCGCTTTCCCGCAAAGAGGCCACCACGCCCTGTCCATCAATGCCGGGCATGTTCAAGTCGCAGAGAATCAAATCCGGGGAGAAGCCGGTAGCGCAAATTAATCCCTGTCCACCATTGGAAGCAGTTTTGACATCGTGCCCATGTCGAATCAAAAATCTACCCACCAGCTGGTGAAGCTGGATGTCGTCGTCGATGATAAGAATTTTGGCCAAAATATTTTTGCGTTAAACGTCGGAGTTGCTTTTGGCATGTGTCAAAACCCAGTCGGGGAAACTAATTTTTTAATTTGTAAATGATTATGTGCAATCTGTCATCTTTTATATTCTTTATTCAGCAGTCGTAGGTATTTTAGCATTAAGCGCAGTATGCGATGTCGGCTGCCTATGGTTTCAACCACAGTCTGAATACCGGCATTTCTGTGACTGCGTGCCAATTGGTTCTGGCGGCTTCCGTTTTGATGCTGTCATGGGTAGGTGCAGATCACACGCCAACGCTAACAGTGCGATGCTTTGCCCCATCCTCGTATGCCATTGAGATGTACGTGAAGTCATTATTTGATACCGGCTCTGGAAGGCAGTGAGAAAAGATCCAGCTTTATTGCGGTATCTACGCCGTTATTAACATGGTTTGGATTGGTGAGTCCGCGTTTTATACGGTTTGGCTGCTAAAACCGCGAATGTGAGCGCTGTTAAATACGCATTAAGCGTCGGCTAACCACAAATCGGTCGTCTTCTAATGCAATGCTGTTTCATAAACCACCCACACCCAATATGGTTGTAATACTTAGTAAAAGTTCCCTGAGCAGAGCTGAAGAGCTGAGTTTGGTTTGTGGTGAAATTAGAAACGAAACGGTTTGCCGATTCCTGTGTGAAATGCACGGGATGACGGTAGTCTGTTTAAAGTTCCCGGTCTCCTGGCTGGTTTCCCGTCCCTTGATTTGCTCCCGGTAACTCAGCAGCAGAGCAGCTGACTCTTTCTCAACCGATTCAAAATCAAATTCTGGCCGGGGCACCATCAGCCAGCTTACAAAGCAAAACCTCCCCAATAATTTGTCGGACCTGCCTGACAATTTTCAAAATACAAAAACATCATGAATACAACCAACCCTGTTTCAACCGGTAAAGAACCTAGTCTGGCGATTGTTGGTCTGGGTTATGTCGGCTTGCCGCTCTCGCTGCAATTCGCCCGTTCGGGCATGACGGTGATTGGATTGGACATCGACGGCAAGAAGGTGGACGCGCTCAACGCTTCGCAAAGTTATATCCATCATATTTTGCCAGCCACCATTGCCGAGCAGGTTGCGGCCGGCCGATTCAGCGCTTCGGTGGATTTCAGTCGTGTTCGGGAAGTTCAGGCTGTCATCATTTGCGTTCCGACGCCGTTGAATAAAAATCGCGAGCCGGACATTTCCTATATTTTACAGACGGGCGAGGCCATCGCCCCCCATTTACAACGCGGGCAGCTGGTGGTGCTGGAATCCACCACTTATCCGGGCACCACGGACGAAGATTTGCGGCAGGTGTTGGAAAAAGGCTCAGGCCTCAAAGCTGGAACAGATTTCCACCTGGCGTTCAGCCCCGAACGGGAAGACCCCGGCAACCCGGACAGCAAAGTGGCGCTGATTCCCAAAGTGGTGGGCGGGTTAACCCCGGAATGCCTGGAAAAGGTGGCCGCCCTCTATGGGGTTGCCATCCAGAAGATTGTGAAAGTCAGTTCCTGCCGCACGGCGGAGGCCACCAAGCTTTTGGAAAATATTTTTCGCGGCGTCAACATCGCCCTGGTGAACGAACTGAAGATGGTTTACGGCGCGATGGACATTGACGTTTGGGAAGTCATCAATGCGGCCAAGACCAAGCCGTTTGGTTTTATGCCGTTTTATCCCGGACCCGGTTTGGGCGGGCACTGCATCCCCATTGACCCGTTTTATCTGACCTGGAAAGCGCGCGAATATGGGCAGTCCACGCGGTTCATCGAACTGGCCGGCGAAGTGAATACCGCCATGCCGGAATGGGTGGTGCAACGGGTGGCCGAGGCGCTGAATTTCAACACCAAGCCCATCAAGGGCTCGCGCGTTCTTATCGTGGGTCTCGCCTATAAGGCCAACGTGGATGATGACCGCGAATCACCAAGTTACATCCTGTTGCAGAAACTCAAAGATCGCGGCGCCGAGGTTGCCTATTACGATCCCTATGTGCCGGTCATCCGCCCGTCGCGTGAGTACTCGCATTGGGCCGGGACAAAATCCGTGGCGTGGAATCAAAAGACGATTGGTTCGTTTGATGCGGTATTGATCAGCACCGCGCACGCGAATGTGAATTACACCGAACTGTCGCAATGGGCGCCGCTGATCGTGGACACCCGCAATGCGCTCGCCGGGGTTGGCACTAGGCCCGGCCAGCTTTGGAAAGCCTGAAGATACTGCTCCCATGAACCGCTACGAACAATTACAGCAGGAAATGTCGAAGCAACCGCGCCGGTGGCTGGTTACCGGTGCCGCCGGCTTCATCGGCTCGCATCTGGTCGCCCGGCTGCTGAAACTCAACCAGACGGTCGGCGGCCTGGATAACTTTCTGACCGGGTCGCGGAAAAATCTGGAAGCTGTGCGTGCCGAAGTGGGTGAAGACTTATGGTCGAAGTTTAAATTCCTGGAAGGTGATATTCGCGATCTGGCAACCTGCCAGCAGGTCTGCGCCGGTGCAGATTTCGTCCTGCATCAAGCTGCGCTGGGTTCTGTGCCTCGCTCCATTGCCCAACCGGCAGATACTCACGCCCATAACATCAATGGTTTTCTCAACATGCAACTCGCCGCCCGCGAGGCTGGAGTAAAAGCGTTTGTCTATGCCTCCAGCAGCGCGGTTTACGGTGATAACTCAGCCCTGCCCAAACGCGAAGAGATCATTGGGCGGCCGCTGTCACCTTACGCCTTGTCGAAATGGGTCAACGAGCTTTACGCCGAGATTTTTGCCCGCTGCTACGGCATGAGTTCCATCGGCCTGCGCTATTTTAATGTCTTCGGTCCGCGGCAGGATCCCAATGGCCCCTATGCGGCGGTGATCCCCAAATGGATTGATGCCATGATCAAAGGCCAGCCGATTTGCATCAACGGCGACGGCGAAACCAGCCGGGATTTCTGCTATGTGAACAACACGGTCCAGGCGAACCTGCTCGCGGCCGACTGGCTGGCGGATCCGGCGCACCAGACCCTGGTGCCATCGGCCCAGGTGTTCAACGTGGCCGCCGGCGGCCGGACGACGCTGAACCAGTTGTTTTATCTGCTGCGCGACGAACTGGTCGTCACCCATCCGTCACTGGCTGGATCATTGCCGGTGTATGGCCCGTTCCGGGCTGGGGATGTCCGGCATTCGCAGGCGGATGTCCGGCAGATCCAGGACACCCTCGCCTACCTCTCCACCCAGGATCTGGCCGAGGGGTTGAAAGAATTCCTGCCGCAGTATCTCCAGTCACTGTGCTGCACTCAAAGCAAACGGTAATAACGAGAAGTAAATATGAATAAACGCACCAAAGATATTCTGGCGGCCACCCTGGTATGGTTTTGCTATACGCTCAACATTTCTGCGCAATCGGTAGTCTGGACCCAATGGAATTCGACCAATGCTAACTCTGCCGCTGGCGTGCTGGATACCTTAAATGTGGGCTATTCCGGTGAGGTTTATGGTTATTCGACAATCAATAATCAGGGAGTTAATTATTGGCTTCCTGCCGCAACCTTCACCAATAGCTTGGCTCCCATACCGCCAACATATTCCGATATCATCACCCTTAGTTCAAATGGAATCTGCACTCTGACATTCTCAAAGCCGGTCAATAATCTTATAATGGATGTTATTTCACTTGGTTCAATCAACAAGCCGCTGACGCCTTCCACATATACCTTTAGCCAATCATTTGCCATTTTGAGTTCAGGAGGTGACTATTGGGTTCCAAGTGGGGTTGGATCAAATGGCACGAATTGCGGTCTTACAGCCTTGAATAGTTATACACTTTCAGGTGTCGAAGGAAGTGGCTGCATCCTGTTTGCTGGTGAAATATCCAGTTTAACCTGGACCGTGGCCAATGCGGAATCATACAGTGGATTCACCATTGGCATGGAGGCCGTCCCCGAACCATGCACTCTCGCACTGCTGGGCTTGGGTGGTTTAAGTCTGTTGCGATTCCGCCGCTGGAAATAAGTTTTTTTTGAGCCTGCTGCCCGTCGCGCGACGGTTTGATTTATCTGATTTCTCATAGCCGCGAAGAATTCGCGACCTAAGTTACGCTGCCCCGGCTCATTGTTAATATTCTGATTGTCAGGCACCAGGGGGGCGGAATGATTAAAGAAACCGGTTTGCGACTACCGAGGGCGCGCACGGAGTGACGCGCCCTACCTGCAGCAGTCTAGGTAACCCGCCATAAAGAACCTCTATTATTATCCCATGAAACCCATTGAATTGATTGACCTGAAACAACAATACCAGCTTCATAAGGCTGAAATTGACGCGCGGATTCATCGCGTCCTCGACCACGGCCATTTCATCATGGGGCCGGAAGTCAGTGAGCTGGAGGCGGAACTGTCCAAATATGTGGGTGTCAAACACGCCATCACCGTCGCCAGCGGCACCGACAGTCTGGAAATCGTCCTGCGGGCGCTCGGCCTTGGCGCGGGCGACGAAGTGATCACCGTGCCCTTCACCTGGATCAGCACAGCGGAAGTCATTGGATTGATTGGAGCAAAACCGGTTTTTGTGGACATCGAACCGGCGACCTACAACCTCAATGTGGATTTGATCGAAGCCGCCATCACTCCGCGCACTAAGGCCATCCTGCCGGTCAGCCTGTTCGGCCAGATGCCCGATTACGACCGCATCAATGCCATCGCTGCCAGACATGGTCTGACTGTCATCGAGGATGCCGCGCAAAGTTTTGGCGCCACGCAAAATGGCCGGCGCAGTGGTGGGGTCACGACCATTGCCAGCACGAGTTTTTTCCCGGCCAAGCCATTCGGCTGTTATGGCGACGGCGGGGCGCTCTTCACCAGCGACGACGCGCTGGCCGAAAAAATGAAGGCCATTCGCACCCATGGCGGACTCAAGCGCCATCACCATCCTTATCTCGGCATGAACGGCCGTTTCGACACGATCCAGGCGGCGGTGTTGCTGGCCAAGTTTCCGTATTTTCAATGGGAAGTGGAGCAGCGCGGCCGCATTGGTGCGCGCTATACGGAATTGCTGCGCAATGTGTGCGCCGTGCCGGAAATCGCTCCGGGCAACACGCACGTCTATGCGCAATACACCATCCGCGTGCCGCAACGTGACCAGGTCGGCGAGAAACTCAAGGCCAAGGGCATTCCCACGGCGGTCTATTATCCGAAGTGTTTGCATGAACAACCCGTGTTCGCCGGTTGTGGCAACCGGTATGGAGACTTCCCCAACGCGGAGAAAGCGGCGCTGGAAGTCATCAGCCTGCCGATGCACCCATACCTAAGTGAGGCGAATCAGGACGAAATCGTGGCTGCCGTCAAGTGCGTCCTGGCCTGAATATTTCCCCATCATGAATGTTCAAAATACCACCCGCGATCTCGCCCTGGTCGGTGCCGGTTACTGGGGCAAGAATCTCGCCCGCAATTTCAACCTCCTCGGCGCGCTGCACACCCTGTGCGACCAGAGCCAGGCGACGCTCGACAGCTACCAGGCTGACTATGCCGGTGTCCAAAAAACCTCCCGCTTTGACGACGTCTTGAAAAATCCGGCGATCAAAAAAGTGGTCGTGGCCGCGCCTGCGGTCCTGCACTTTGAACTGGTGAAATCCGCGCTGCTCGCTGGCAAGGATGTGCTGGTGGAAAAGCCGCTTTGCCTGGAGGCCCGGCAGGGCGCTGAATTGCAAGTGCTCGCGGCCGGAAAACAGGCCGTCCTCATGGTTGGGCATCTGTTGCAATACCATCCCTGCATCCAAAAACTGCAGGCGATGATTTTTGCGGGGGAACTGGGCCAGCTGCATTACATCACTTCCAACCGGCTTAACCTGGGCAAAATCCGCCGCGAAGAAAATGCGCTCTGGAGTTTCGCACCGCACGACATCTCGGTGATCCTGTCGCTGGTGGGCGGGAAGTTGCCGGAGGAAATCCGCTGCCTGGGCGAATCACATCTCACCCCCGGGGTGGCCGACACCACGCTGACCACCCTTAAGTTTTCCGGCAATCTGCGCGCCCACATATTCGTGAGTTGGCTGAATCCATTCAAGGAGCAGAAGCTCACCGTGGTCGGCTCTGAAGGCATGGTGGTGTTTGATGACACCCGGCCATGGAATGAAAAGCTGGTCATTCACCGCCACTATCTTACCTGGACGAATGGCCAGGAACCCACGCCCAGGAAGAATTCCAGCGAACTCGTGGTCGTCCCGGAAGCCGAGCCGCTGCGTGAGGAATGCCGGCATTTTCTGGAATGCTGTCAGACGCGCTGCGTGCCGCGCACCGCCGCCGCGGAGGGTCTGAGGGTTCTCCAGGTGCTGCAATCTGCGCAACACAGTCTTAACCGCGGTGGCGATGGGGTTTGCCCCTCCGCTGTGCTGCATTCGGACGCCGACTATTTCGTTCATCCTACGGCGCTGGTGGACGACGGCGCGATGGTTGGACGCGGCACCAAGGTCTGGCATTTCTCACATATCATGAAAGGCGCGCGGTTGGGGAAAGGCTGCGTGCTCGGCCAGAATGTCAACGTGGATGGCGGCACGGTCATCGGTAACAACGTGAAGATCCAGAACAACGTTTCCATCTACACCGGCCTGGTGATTGAAGATGATGTTTTTCTCGGCCCATCGTGCGTGTTCACGAACGTCAAAAACCCGCGCTCCCAGGTGAACCGTCGCGGCCTTTATGACAAAACGACCGTCAAGCGCGGTGCGACCATCGGCGCCAATGCCACCATTGTCTGCGGCGTGACCATCGGGCGCTACGCCTTCATCGGCGCCGGCGCCGTGGTGACCAAGGATGTGCCGGATTACGCGATGATCGTCGGCAACCCAGGCCGCCAAACCGGCTGGATGAGCCGGCATGGGCATATTTTGAAAAATCCGGACACGCAGGGCGTTATGGTTTGTCCTGAATCCGGATTTCGTTATCAAGTTGAGAAATCGGAAACCGGAAACCGAAAACCAGAAATTCTGCGGTGTCGCGATTTGGTGGAAGATGACATCCTGCCGGCCGCGCTGGCGAAGGGTGAGAAAACTTACGGCGAATTCAAAATCCTCGAACCGTCTGCGGCTTGACCTGATGAAAATTGTCGCCATCGTCGGGGCCCGGCCGCAGTTCGTCAAAGCGGCGGTGGTCAGCCGTGCCTTCAAAAAAACGCACGGGCTGCAGGAAGTTGAAAAAAGGTCCTAAGGAAGTGAGCGAGTCACGCACAGCGCGGGTTTTGATTTTATCCAGCGGCAGCATCCTCACCGCGCTCGTGTCCATTTTTTCGGGCATGGTGCTGACCAGGCTGTTGAGCCAGCACGATTTCGGGACTTACCGGCAAGCCATTCTGGCCATGACTTTTGCCGTGCCGTTTGTGATGCTGGGGCTGGACCGCGTGCTGTTCACATTTCTGCCGAAGGAAACGGAAAATCCCCGCGCAACGCTGGTAGAAAATCTGACGTGGTTGATGATGGCGGGCGGGCTGCTTTCTAGTTTTGCATTGCTGGGCGGAAATCATCTGTTGGCGAAACGGTTTGACAATCCGGCGCTGGCGCCGCTGCTGGCTTGGTTCGGGCTTTACGCGTTGTTTTTTATCCCGGCGGCGGCGGTGTCCGCCGGCTTGCTGGCCCGCCAGCGAATCCGGACGCTGGCGGTATACAACGTCGCGAGCCGAGTGATTAATTTTCTGTTCGTGGTCGGATTGGTGTGGTTTTGGCGGACGCCGGGCGCGGCGTTGCTGGGAGTGCTGGCCGGCACCATCTTGAACTGTCTGACAGGAATGTGGCTGATGTGGCACGCGTGTCCGGGCACGAACTGGCGGCCTTCGGCGGCGGGAATGCGGCGGCAGTTGCTGTTTGCCATTCCGCTGGGACTGGGATCGCTGATGGGAACCTTGAGTGCTTCCATGGATCAGATGATTGTTTCCATGCGCTGCACCCCGGCGGAATTTGCGGTTTACACGGTCGGGGCGATGGAAATCCCGCTCATCAGTGTCATCACCGGCTCCATCACCTCCGTGGTGCTGGTGGATTATGCAAGACTGCATCAGGCGGGGAAATTAAATGAAGTTTTGCGGCTGATGCAGACAGCGATGACTCGCTCCGCTTTGATTTTGCTGCCAGCGATGATGCTCTTTTGGGTTCTAGCCCCTTATCTGATGCAGTTGTTGTATGGCGCAGCCTATGCCAAGGCAGCGGTGCCATTTCGAATTTATCTCCTGCTGCTGCCACTGCGGACGCTGACTTTTGGCGCCGTATTTCAAGCGACCGGATCCAGTCGCCCGATTCTGGTCTTGTCCACGATTGGATTGGTGGCGGGAGCAGTTTTGGGCTGGTTGCTGACCGGTTGGCTGGGGGCGGCCGGGGCCGCCGTCGCCTCAATTTCCGTATCGTATTTAATATATCTGCCGCTGTCGCTTTATGTGCTGCGTCAAAGACTGCAATGTTCGGTGCGGGAGGTGTTTCCGTGGAAAAAACTGGGCAGCATCCTAGCTGCATCCGGATTGGCGGCCGGGGTAGTGGGACTGGCATTAAGTTGTCTGCATTTGAATGCCATCCCAGCGATTGCGATGGCGACGGGCGGATTTCTGCCGCTGGTGCTGGGCGGATTAGTCTGGCTGGGCGCGGCCGATGGGCAACTACTCAAGACCACTTGGAGATCGCTATGGCCGCGCCAGAGTGCGCCATAAGGAACCATATTTCTGCAATATGAATTTAAGTTTTCACCATCATTGGCGCGCGGTCACAGTTTGTCAAAGCGGTGGTGGAAAAACCGTTGGCCGCTTTGCCCAAAAGCACACAGCACGAGGCAGCAACTAGTAATTGAAGGTATCTATGATTTATCATTTTGGACAAAAGAAACTCGATCATTACAAGGGCCTGATCATCAAGGCGGATATGCATCTGCACACGCAGATTGCCGCGCGGCTCGCACAATTGCAGCCGGCACCGGCGCAGGTGCTGGACTTTGGTGCCGGTGAAGGGGCGCTATCCTACCGCTTGGCTGATGCCGGCTACGATGTGACGGCGGTGGATATTGACGAAAAATCCTACAAGTGTCCGGCGGCCAGATTTGTTCCGCTGGATTTCAACGACAAGGCTGCCGTGGATGCTTTTGTGGCCACCCACCAAAATCAATTCGACGTGGTGCTCGGTATTGAAGTCATCGAACACATCGAAAGCCCGTGGGAATACGTACGCAGTCTCACCTCGATGCTGCGGCCTGGAGGCATTATTCTAATCACCACGCCCAATATCACCTCGTGGATGTCCCGCTTCCGTTTTTTGTTCTGGGGCCGTTTTCAGCATTTTGGCGAGGCTCAATTGAGTTACGGCCACATCGCGCCAATTTCGCCGTGGGAGCTGGAGTTGGTTTTGAAGCGTAGTAATCTGAAGGAAGTGGCGGTAACCTCGGCGGGAACTTTGCCGCCGATTTTCATAACGGGATTTGATCTCGGGCTGTTGGCGAACCTGTTCATGCTGCCGTTCCGGCCATTCATGAAAGGCCTGGTGGATGGCTGGTGTATTATGGCGACCGGTCGGAAACCGTGAAATGAATATCTTGGTCATACCGTCGTGGTATCCCTCGCAAAAACATCCGCTGGGCGGGATTTTTTGTCGAGAACAGGCGGAGGCGCTGGCCACCTGCTCCGATTGCCGCATCATCGTGGCTGACTGGGGGCAAAACGACGGGGCTTTGCCCTTGTCGCATCCACTGGATTTGCTACAGGCATTGTGGTGGCGTGCTGGTGCACGGCGGCAAATACGTCCGCGCAACGAACGGTTTTTTGAAGTTTTTGAACCAACTCTTATTTGGTCGCCCAAGCTGCCCGGCGGCGGCAATAAGAGAATTTATCAAGCGCTACGCCGGATTTACAGCGACGCGGTGAAGATGTTTGGGAATATTGATTTGATTCACGCTCATGTAAGCCATCCAGGCGGTTATCTGGCCGGCTTATTGTCTGCCGAAACCGGTGTGCCCTATGTGCTGACTGAACACTGGAGCCAGTTTCCCGGCCCGCTCTTGAATGGCCGACCGCGACCCGAAATTGAGGCGGCGATGAAGGGCGCCCGCGCGGTCCTCGCCGTGAGCCACCCGGCGGCGGAAAAAATCAAGGCGTTCGGCTACCGGAGGGTCCGGGTCATTCCCAATCTGGTGGCCGAAAATTATTTTGTCCCCCGACCTCCGTCGGCCGGAGTATTTCAGTTTTTTTCCATGGGCGGCATCAAGTTCCAGAAAGGCTTTGATGTTTTACTTCGCGCTATTGCCCACTGGTCACCTCGACCAGACGAAGTGGAGTTTATCATCGGCGGCGAAGGCGAACAAAAGCAAGAATACCAAATACTGGCCGAAAGTCTGGGAATCGCGGGCTTGATCCGCTGGGTGGGAGCCATTCCCCGCGCAGAAGCTCCGAGCTATTTTCAGAATTGTCATGCGTTTGTGCTGCCCAGCCGCCATGAGTCATTCGGGGTGGTGTTTGCCGAAGCCATCGCATGCGGGCGGCCGATTATTGCCACGTCTTCCGGCGGGCCGGAAGACATCGTCAATGAAATCAACGGACTACTGGTGCCGGTCGGGGATGTGGCGGCTCTGGTAACAGCAATGAAAAGTGTGCGGGACAATTATCAACGCTACGATGCTGCCGCCATCCGTGAAGATTTTATGAAGCGCTTTTCGCGACCGGCGGTGGTGGCGCAAATCCGTGATTTGTATGCCGAAGTTCTGGAGCGAAACTAAATTTTGATTGCGCCAATGAAACGCTCTCCCAAGCTGCTGTTTTTTGCATATGCCTTTCCGCCTTCGCGGGCGATTGGTGCGGTGCGGTGCTGGAACATCGCCAAACATCTGTCCCGCCGCGGCTGGGACGTGGAGGTAGTGACGATTAATCCGGCGCTGTTAACCGAACCGCAGCCGGGCATGGATGTGATTGCCGATTGCGTTCGCGAAAATATTCGATTACGCCCGACTGGTTTTGACTGGCCGATTTTAACCGGTGGCGGGATAAAACTGGCTCCTTGGCAGCCTAATATCCTGGCACGGATTGCTCGTCGAGTGGTGAATTGGATCAAATTGGATCCTGACCGAGGGTGGATAACTGCTGCAGTCCGAGCCTGTGCGTCGTTAGGTCCCGGGGATATGGATGCCGTTCTGGTATCGGCGCCACCACATATCGCGTTCGAAGCTGGCGCTAATGTAGCTCGGCGACTTGCTGTGCCTCTATTTTTAGATTACCGCGATCTGTGGAGCTTAAATCCACACAGCAAAAGAAATGCGACAAGAAAAGTGTGGGATTTGGAGGCTCGACTATTGGGTTTCGCCCAAGCCGTAACCGTTGTGTCGCCATCCATGTCAGCTCTGCTAAAATCTGAATTTCAGTTTAATAAACCGATCGAAGTTATCACCAATGGCTTCGACAATGAGGAATTCGATGGTATCAGGCCAGAAGGATTCGATGACTTCGCGGTGGTTTACGCCGGACGATTTTATCCGCCAAGCAGCACAGCAAAGCCGTTGTTAGAGGCAATTGCTTTGGTAAATAGGGATAAGGCGCAGGAACAGCCTGTACGGTTGCATTATTTTGGATCGGATCAAAAACATGTTAAAACGGCTGCTGTCGAAGCAGGAGCCAGTTCATGGCTGATTAATCATGGCAATGTGTCGCGCAAAATAGTTTTGGCAGCGCTGAAGGGGGCAAGCGCTGCGGCGGTTGTCACCACAGTTGAGGAAACGGCGACCCAGGCGGAAATGGGGATTCTTACAGGCAAGCTATTCGATGCTTTGGGAGCCCAAGTGCCGGTGCTTTTGATTTCTCCAAAGGAGTCGGATGCTTCAACTCTGGTGCGTGAAAACAATTTTGGCGGTGCTTTTACCGGTTGCGAATCGGTTGCGATGGGAAAATGGCTGTCGAAATTGCGGGAGGATGCAAAAAAGTACTCTGGTTCTTCAGAAAATTTTTCGTGGCTACAGATTTCCGCCCAACTTGATGTGTTTCTGCGAGACTTACTACCAAAAAAACAGGTCGCTGCGGAGAAAAATCAGGTTGGATTATATAAACCAGGCCTGAAGTAGTTTGAAAGCTGCGATTTTTTCAGTCGGCATACCTGTTTATCCCGGTAACAACTACACGATGAGATGCCAGTTTCTTTGAACTATTTTGGCTGGTTAAAACGCCCCAGCGGTTGGAGCCTGTTTCTATTCTTTTGTACAACACTATTCCTGGAGGGAGCTAATCAGCAGCGGGTTTTAGGAATTTTGCTTTGCGGCAGTTTTATTTTGGGGTGTGTTAACAAAGGGCAATGGCACTGGCTAAAGGAGCCGCCGCCCGAAATGCTCATCCAGAGCTTGTGGGTTGTTTGGGCCGGGGTGACGGGAATTTGCGTTGCCGATAATATTTATGAGTTCTGGAATGTATTTCGGGTCGTAGCCCAGGTGCTGATTTTGATGTGGGTGGTATATGGTCTGGTTATAACCTGGCCAGAAATGGTGCATGCGATCTTTGCGGGATTGCTGGTAGGAAGTCTGATTTTAATTGGTTCGGCTTTTACCGGGGAAGCTCATTTACAGCAAGAGGCCGATGAGCGGGTGATGGGCATCACCAGTAATCCCAACAATCTGGGATTGTATTTGACCATCATATTTGTTCTGGCGTTTTGGTATTGGGGCGAGCTGGCAGCCGCAAAGAAACGGTGGCGTTTTTTATTGCTGCCCTACTGGGCCATTTCAATAGTCACGATTGCAATGTCGGGCTCCAAAAAATCGCTTGTCGGTGTCATGTTTTTTCTTTTGATATGGTTTGGGTGGGCTTCAACCTTAAAAACATCTCTAGCCAAGGTGTTTATCCGATTCCTGACCATGGTGATTATGGTTGCAGTGGCCTTTATCATTGTTCCCAAGATGTTGGAGGATACAAATGTCGGCAAACGATTCGCTAATTTCTATAATCAGAGTAACGGGAGTATCAGCGGCGCGGCAGAGGACAATATTCGATATCAAATGTATCAAGATGGCTGGAATATGACCCTAGAGCACCCAGTTTTTGGGGTGGGATTGGGCAATTTCGGCCAGCACTTTTGGACAGGCCAAGTATCACATTCAAATTACATGGAGCCACTGGCGACCACGGGATTTGTCGGATTCGTTTTATATCAATCCATTTATGTGATCTTCTTCTATCGTGCTTTGCGGTTGATGGGTGGTAGTGACTTTGTCTCCCGTTATAAAATGAAGATCATAGTCCTCATGCTTTTTACTTTGCAGTTACTAGGAATTGGGGCGCCGTGGCAGGCAGACACGACAGCTTATGGGATGCTGGGTGCGATTTCCGCCTTGACCTGTTCCCTGAAGAGATCGCAACAACAAATTAACGTAATAGATACCGCTGGTGAAGATACAGTCTCGTAGCCTGTAGTGATTTAGCATACTCATATTTGCCGTTGAATAAATGAGGGTGGACGAGACGTTATGGCCAGAGAGGCGGCCACCCACAAGTGAAACCGGCAGACAAATTATTGTGATTAACAGTCAACTAGTCTGATTGTCGACAACCGTCATGGGAGCGTTTTTTTTATATCGGGCCGGCACGAACCTCAATTTGCCAGCAGTTGAGGCAATCTTTGAAGCCAAAGGTTTTTCACAACCTAATATTTATCAACCCGGTGGTGACTGGATATTGTGGTCTTATGGCAAGCAGTTGGTGGTAGCGGAAACATTCTATTCGGATGGCGCAGGGAATTTTCTATTTGCATTTGGAACGTTCGCATATTGGGGATTTGGCCGGCGGGAGAGCATGGCGGCAGTCCTCAAGGATTACCTGAAACAGGAATTGGACCAAGACGCCTTAAACGGCGCGTATGGTCTACTGATTTGCACTGCGGGGAATCTTGCCTTCGTCACCGACCGGATGAACCTGTTCCATCTGTTCACCAACGAAGAACAAAGTGTCTTCAGCTCGTCATTTGCAGCGATGCTCAAAGCTGCGCCGGGCTCATTGTCACTCAATGTGCCCGCGGTAATTGAAAACGCACTAATCGGTTATATTATCGGTCCGGAGACCGTGGTGTCCGATGTGTATTTGGTGGATGAACAACACCGTCAGAAAATTCACTGTCCTAAACTTATTTTTTTGCCACACAAACGTGATGAGTTGATTTATGATGCCGAGCCCAGCGGCGGATTTTCGGAATGTGTCACGAAACAACTGGAGTCACTTGACCTCTATTTCAGATCGTTGAAGGCTCTCGCGACCGAGGCCGGCGGCATGGAAGTAGGTTTGTCTGGTGGTTACGACAGTCGTCTGCTGATCTTGCTGGCTCGTCGGCACTTCGGCACGGTAACGGCCCATACCCATTATCATCGCAAAACGACCGTGGATGAAACAGTGGCGCAACAGGTGGCCGCCGCGCTGGAAATCCCACTAAAACTTTGCGAAACAGCCAAGCAGCCGGTCGAAATGGAACAGAATGAGTTTGAAGCCAATCTGGCTAATGCAGCTCCTTTCTCAGATATGCGGGTGGTTCATGACTATAGCTGGCTGAGTTATTTTCGCACCCGCACTTACCGAGAGATTGTTCTTCAAGACGGGCGTTTTGCCATGAACGGCCTGGCGGGAGAGCTCTACCGCAATCATGACAATCATCTGCAAGGCATTTGCGATACGCGGGAATGGGTCAAGGCTCGGGTGATGGGGCCGGGTGTTTTCTCGAGCGCTTTGCCAAGAACACTGGAGGCGTCGATTGACCATACGCTTGCGAAAGCTGCGAAGGTATTAGGCGAGCCGGTTCAGAACCGCATCACACACCGGCAAACCCGCCGGTATTTCGGGGAGATATTTTCCGTCTATGGAGCCGCTGTCCGGCTGAACACCGACAATCAACTTGCCTACAGCTTGTCGCCATTCATGGATTATCCATTGCGTGTCGCTTCCTATCGAGCCCTGCCTTATCTGGGACTGGCTGGCCGGTTTGAAGCTGAGATGATCCGGCGGCTTGATCCTTCGGTTGCGGCGATAGCGTCGAGTTACGGACGAGCATTTGACTCTGCTGAGCCCGTCGGCCGCCGAATTAAATATTCCGCCCGTGGCCTGCTGCCCTATCGGTGGCAGAATACATTGACCCCAGTGCGCATGCATCGGCGCGCGGGCGCATGCCCAATTTATGGCCCGCTCTTGAAACGGCAGCCACTTATTCGTCAAGCAGTCGAGCTGATGCGCGATCCCCGTTTCGGGTTCAAATGGGAGCGGGTGATTCAGCACGATGTGCTTCTGCAAAGAGTCCTGTCTCTTGGAATCATGCTGATCAAGAACCAAGACTGCATCCGACTATAAAACCACCTCCGGATTGGCAATATGCGTTCTAAACTTTTTGAACTGGTCAGAACCACGGCGGCGACTGTGCGGTCGCAGCCCTGGCTGGCCGCGGCAATTCCTGGCAGCTTGGAACAATTATTGCGGCAACGGCTGTTCACGGCGGAATATATCCTGCACCTAGCCCACAAGACAAAGGCGGTCACAGATTCACCGCCGCCAGAATCCTACTATCCCTCAGTCAGCCCTTGGCGCATCGGCATAGTGCACGACTTGTTTTACAACCACGAAAGCTATATTGCTGCCTGCCGGGAGTTGAAAGTGGCTTACAAAACGGTCGATCTATTTGCGTCTGACTGGATACAGCAAGTTCGGGAGGCCAGGTGTGATGCATTCGTCGCCTGGCCGTCTGAATGCCTGTCCGAATGGAAGCGCATGTATGATGAAAGACTGAAGCTCATTAACCAGGAGATGGGGATATTGATTTACCCCCCCGTAAATGCGCTCTGGCTTTATGGCAGTAAACAACGAATGCACAGCTGGCTTGAGATTCATGGATTTCCACATGCCAAAACCCTGGTGTTCTACCTTAAGGATGAAGCGCTAGCTTTTCTGGAAAAAGCAGTGTTTCCAATGGTCTTGAAACTCGATATTGGCGCCGCAGCCAATGGTGTCTGGGTAGTTAAATCGAAACGCGAAGCAGTAAAAATGGTTTTACAAGTGTTTGAGAAGGGCTTAGCTGGCAAACGTTGGGATATCAGGGCCCGCCAGTGGCGCTACATTCTCATGCAGGAATTTGTTCCGAACCTGCGCGAATGGCGCATGATTCGGGTGGGCGAAAGTTATTTCGGGCACGAGAAAGGCCAACTCGGCGATTTTCACAGCGGATCAGGAAAGGTTGGCTGGTTTGCCCCCCCCCCGGCCGCTTTGGATCTGCTCCACCAAGTCACGGAGACCGGCGGGTTCCGCAGCATGGCGATGGATTTGTTTCAGACCGCCGACGGGCGTTTTCTCATCAATGAATTGCAAAGCGTCTTCGGAGCCGTTGACACGGCGCAAATGTATATTGACGGCGTTCCCGGCCGCTATCAACGGATAAACGGGGAATTTGTTTTCGAGGAGGGGCGGTTTTGTGGCAATGCCTGCTGCAATCTCCGGGTGGAAGACTTGCTAAACATCCTCGAATCGACCTCGCTAAAGAAAGGACAAGGTGCCATATGATCATCGGAACAGACAAAGAACGCAAGGTGGACAGCCAGGGTCGTATAGTGGAATGGCGGGTGGGAGTCACCCCTGGTGCGGTAGAGCGATTGAAGTCGCTGGGACACGCCTGTTTAATTGAATCGGGAGCGGGAGCCGCCGCCGGCTACACCGATGAAGAATATCTTCGCAGCGGAGCTGAAATTGTGGCCACGCAAAGCGAGGTATATGAGCGATCCGACATGATCTACAAGGTCAAGGAACCGCAAAAAGACGAGCGGGCCCTGTTCAAAAAGGGCCAGATTCTATTCACTTACATTCACGCGGGTAACCGGGCGGAAATGCTGGGTAACTTGCTTCAGCGCGAGGTGGTTGGGATTGCCTATGAGGATGTTCAGACCGCTGAAGGCCGGCTGCCCATGCTGGAGCCAATGTCGATCATCGCCGGGCACATCTCCCAGCAGCGGGCTTACCAATATCTGCTGACTGACACCGGCAATGTGGGTATCCTCTCCGGTTCCATGGCCGGAGTACCGCCGGCCAAAGTGGTGGTGGTGGGCACGGGGTACGCCGGGGAGGCGGCCATCCGGTTGGCGCGAGCAAGCGGCTCACAGGTGGTGGCTCTATTCAAAGATAATTTTGCCCGGGCCGAGCGAATCATGCTGACCTATCCGGGCGTAATATGCCTCAAGTCCACACCGGACAATGTGCGCGTGGCCCTCTATGGCGCCCACGTGTTGAACAACTGCATGACCTGGCCCATTTCAATGCGCAATGAAGTATTGATTCCCACCGCCATGCTGGAGTTGATGGATTCCCATGGCATTGTCATGGATGTTTCTTCGGAACTCCAAGGTGGACTGGAAACCACGCGGGGTATTCATACTTCGCACGCGGAACCAACGGTGAAACTGGCGGGGAAAACCCACTATGTCGTGCCCAACATTCCAGCCATAGCCGCGCGCTCGGCATCCAACGCCCTAGTCAATGCGACTTTGCCTTGGGCCGAAAAAATTGCCAAAGGCTGGGATTGGCGCAATGCCAGACATGACACGCCACTTTACTCAGGGTTGACCTGCGCCGGCGGAAAAGTCATCAACCCAATTATCAAGGAATGGTTTGAAAGTATCAGTCGCTAACAGAGAGACCTCGGAAGTTATTTAGACCATTTGTTCAATTATGTGTGGCATTGGTGGCATCATGCAGCGTAGCGCGCAGCCCTTGTTTGGCCAAGATTTGGCCGAGATGAGCCGTTTGGTGGCGCACCGTGGTCCGGATGCTGTTGGGTATCGAATCTTTGGTGAAAACGGGCGGTCTCACAGTAACACTGCCGAACCGGGAAAGTGGACGGTGGGATTGATTCACCGGCGGCTGGCAATAGTAGATCTTTCCAGCGATGGCCAGCAGCCCATGTCCGATGAGTCGGCACGATATTGGATAGTCTTTAATGGCGAAATATATAATCATATTGAATTGCGTTCTGAATTAGCGGCCCAGGGCTATCGGTTTCAATCTCATTCTGACACAGAGGTTGTTCTGGCCGCTTATTCCCGCTGGGGCCGGGATTGCCTCCAGCGTTTCAACGGCATGTGGGCTTTTGCGATTTATGATTGCCGGGCAAAAAACCTCTTCCTCGCCCGGGATCGCTTTGGCGTCAAACCGCTCTATTATTTTTCCGAACCGGGAAGGTTTGCCTTCGCTTCCGAGTTGAAGCAGTTGCATCAATTGCAGGGTGGAAAAGGGCGGGTGAACCGCCGTCTGTTGGCAGATTTCTTCATGTGGCGACTGGAGACGCACACCCAAGAAACCTTCTTTGAGGAAATGTTTTGTCTGCCGCCGGGTGCCTGGGCTGAGGTTGATGCCGAAACCCTGCTTGCTGGCAACATTCGCCCTCAACAATTTTGGTTTCCGAAAGCGTTGGCACATGGCAACCCGGCCAACATTCATGCGGATTTTCGCGCCTTGTTTGAAGACGCGGTGCGCTTGCGACTGCGCAGCGATGTTCCCGTTGGCATTACTTTGTCCGGCGGCCTTGATTCTTCAGCCGTGGCCTGTGTGGCCAGCGGCCAACAAAAACGCGATGGGGCAGGTGCCATGGAAGCATTCACGGCGGCCTATCATGACCCGGGATTTTCCGAAGAGCCTTTTGCCCGGAGCGTGGCGCAAAACGCCGGTTTGAAGCATACTCTGATCTACCCCGAAAGCGGGCAAATCACGGAAGATTGGAATCGGTTTTTGTGGTTCATGGAGGAGCCATTTGGCAGCCTCTCGTATTATACCAACTGGAAAGTATATCAGCAAATCCGCGCGGCAGGAATATCGGTGATTTTGAGCGGGCAAGGCGGTGACGAGCTGTTGCTGGGATACGAGCGATACCGTTTTCCGTTCCTGCTTCAGCAAATGAAAAACGGCCGGTTTCCGGAAGCTTTCAAGTTTTTTTTGCAAGGCCGTCACCGCGGCAATATGGGAATTTTACGGCAGCTACAATTCATGGCCTATTTTACGATGCCGGAACTGCGGGCGCTGCGCCGTCGCCGTCTAGTCGGGCAGTTTTTGCGCAAGGATTTTCTTGAGTTCGGTCTCACCCGCAAACCGGTGCTGATGGACAGTGCGAATTGTCAGAACCGGATCGAGATGCAGATAAAGGAATTTTCCAAGTACCAATTGCCACATTTGCTCCGGCATGAGGATCGCGTCTCAATGAGTCACGCCGTTGAGACGCGCCTGCCGTTTCTGGATTACCGGCTCTTTGAATTTGTGCTGGGCCAACGCGATGAAGATCTGTTGGCAGAAGGTTGGTCCAAGCACCTGCTGCGGGAAGCGATGAGGGATATTCTGCCAGAACCAGTGCGATTACGTACCGATAAAAAAGGCTTCGATACTCCCAGCCGACGTTTATTGCGCGAGCATCCGGAATTTTTTGGGGCGCTGCTGGATCGCAACCATGACGATGCCGCATTGGATACAGCCGCCATCCGGCGAGCCTATAATGCGGGGACCATTGACGCAGGCCTGTTGTGCTCGGCTTGCGCCTATCTCTCGTGGAAGGAAATATTTCAGATGCAAAATTAGGCCATGCGCATTCTCTTCATCACCGGCAACTATCCTTCAGCGGCTTTTCCAGCCAATGGCGCGTTTGTCCGACAACTGGTCTGGGCGGTGGCCCGGCAGGGGCATGATTGCTCCGTTATCAGCCCCGTGCGCCAGTTATTGCGTCGCTTTGGCCCGCTGCCGCCATTGGTGTCCCAGGAATCGGCTGGAGCCGGGGTTGGGGTTCAGGTGTTGCGACCCCGATATCATTCGGCCGGATCGAAGAAAATTGGATTTATCCACACGGGCCGGTTCACCCAATTTGCGTTTGAGCATGCGGTGATAAAATCCTTGTCCGATTTGGGAAATCGCCCTGATGTTTGCTATGGTCATTTTTTGTATCCCGGCGGTAGCGGCGCGGCGGTAGCGGCGCGGCATTTCGGAGTGCCGGCATTTGCAGCGGTTGGTGAAGGCACCTTCTGGACCATAGAACCATTTGGGGCCCCGCGAGCCCAGCGACATCTTGCACCCGTTAGTGGATTCGTGGCGGTGTCCTCCGTAATCAGCGGAATGCTACGAGAGCAGTTGCAAATTCCGGATGAGAAAATCGGGGTGTTTCCCAACGGAGTGGATTTATGCCGGTTTCACCCGCGGCCCCGAGAGGAAATGTGCCGGAAGCACGGACTGTGCCCGGATGCCTTTCATATCAGTTTTGTTGGTAACTTTGACGAACTGAAAGGAGTGGAACGGCTGTCGGAAGCAGTCCGCAACTTGAAGGGAGTGCGACTTATCCTCATAGGCAAAGGTCCGGTGAAAGTCGCGTCCCCAGTGATTGTTTTCAAGGGACCCGTGGCGCACGAAGTCGTTCCGGAGCTGCTGTGTGCCTCGGATTTGTTTGTCTTGCCCACGGCCGAGGAAGGTTCGTGTAACGCGGTGATTGAAGCCATGGCCTGCGGCCTTCCCGTGCTTACCTCCAATGGCAATTATATGGATGATCTGGTGAACGATCAAGTGGCGTTGCGCGTGAACCCACTGGACGTTGCCGAGATTCGCCGAGGCATTCTCACTTTGATGAATGAGCCCGCCCGCCGCCACGCACTGGCTGCCCGCGCGCTGGAACATTCACGGAAATATGACATCAATCTCCGTGCGAAAAAAATATTGAACTGGATACAACAACGGATGGATTACCCATCCCCAATCGTTTCGAGCCATGCAAGCCAGGCCCATTGACTCGTCAAGCAGGGACGCTTATGACGACCTAGCGTCCGAGTATGGCAGGGTGTTTTATATGCGACCCTGGGCTGAAAACTTTGGCACCACCCTGCGGCAAGTCGGGATTTTTGATGACCACAATCATTTGGTGGGCGGATTTCATTATGTTGAAGAGCGGGTGGCGGGTTTTAAGTTTATCAGAAATCCCCCCTTCACGCCTGTGATTGGCCCTTTCATGCGAGTCAAGTCGCAGAACCCTGTGGCTATATTAGAATCAAAACGAAAAATCCTTGAAACGGTTGCAGATTTCTTTTCCTGCCAGCGCAGGGCAATTGTGAGCGTGGCTTTGGAATATCAGGTTACGGATGGACTTGCCTTTCAGTGGCGCGGATTCAAAACCAGCCCTCGATACACTTATCGCATCGAATTGAACCAAACAAAGGAGCATATCTTCAAGAACTTTTCTCAGGCGAGGCGCAACGACATATCCAAGGCAATTCGTGATGGTTTGACGGTTGAGCGTTCACGCGATTTCCAGAGTGTCAGTAAACTTGTTCAGGGAACTTTTATCCGAACCAGCGGACGGCTTAATGAGGAAGTGTTGCAGGCAATTCTAATGCGGTATGCGCAGCCGGAAAATAGTTTTGCCTATATTGTGCGGCAACACGACCGGCCTATTGCGGCAACATTCATCGTCCTCGATAAGGGAACAGCCTACTATCTTTTGGGCGGATATGACAGCGAGCATAGCCACCATGGAGCTGGGGCTTTGGCGGTTTCTGAATCCATCATTGCCGCAAATGAGATGGGATTGCAGATTTTTGATTTCGAAGGTTCCTCTATTCCGCCAATTGAGCGGTTTTTTCGTGGTTTTGGTGGTCAGTTGACGCACCATTTCATTGTCAGTCGCGCATGGTTTCCGATGGAAGTGTTGCTTAAGTTTAGAAAGCGCAACCTTTTTTGAATTCGGTCTATAAATTAATGGCTGACCAGAAACAACTCAATCGTACCTGCATTATTACGACCGTGCATAATGCCCAGGACGAACGTATTTTCCACAAGCAGGCATTGTCGCTGGCACACGCCGGGTTTAAGGTGTCGATGATTGCCGGCTGGACGGCGGATATGGATTCCGGGCCGGTGAAAAAACTGCCGCTGCCGGTTTTTCATGGAAAGCTGGAACGGATCTTTCGTGGCTCGTTTTGCGCCCTGCGGCTGGCATTAAAGGAAAAGGCTGCCGTTTATCATTTTCATGATCCGGAGTTGTTGCCGCTGGGCGTAGCACTAAAATGTTTTGGCAAGCGCGTGATTTATGATGTGCACGAGGATTACTCCCGAAAAATCCTCTCACGCGGTTTGCCGCCATTTTTGGGTAGGGTGGGGTCAAGGTGCCTCCGCCTTTTTGAATCACTGTGTGCCGCGAGTTTTGATCACATCATCGTGGCGGATTCTCATGTGGCTACACTATTCCAATCGGCGAAGACCACGGTCATTGCCAATTACCCGCCGCTGGATTTCGTGCGGCAGGCCGCGCCGCTGCTGCAGGTTCCGTCCAGGCCGTTTCGCGTGGTTTACGTTGGTGGAATCAGTTTGAGCCGCGGCATCGGCAAGATTTTGGATGCGCTGGAGTTGATCAAAGATCGTCCGATCGAATTTCATCTAGCGGGTTCAGTCAGCGATGCCGGCTTGCTGGCACAGATAAAGCGGCATCCGCAGGTTGTGTATCATGGGGTGCTGCCGTGGGAGAAGGTAAATGAATTGCTCGCGCAGGCGGATGTCGGGATGGTCTTGTTTCAGCCCGTGCCGGCTTTCCAATACTATCCAGGTGAGAACATCATCAAGCTATGGGAATATCTGGGCATGGGGTTGCCGATCATTATCTCGGACTTTCCCAAGCTCAAGACGCTCACTGAAACGCTGGGGGCCGGAATTGCAGTGGATCCGATCAGGCCGGTGGCCATCGCGGCGGCCATACGTCAATTGCGGGATAAACCAGAGCTGCGGTGTCGATTGGGCGAGAATGGGCGTAGGGCTGTGTTAAAGGAGCGAAATTGGGACAACCAAGCTATGAAACTAGTGGCGGTTTATCAAGAACTTGGAGAATGAGTATCAGCTTATGAAAAAAAGTTTTTTAATATTGCTCATCTGTTGCGCGGTATTGTTGTGTGTTCTGGCTGATGCTCCATTCCGACTGGCCATTGCTTCGTCGGGCGGTGCCGGAATGTTGGCATTGGCGGGGGTTTCAAATGGTTTTTGCCAGGTAGAAAGCGCGCCGCAACTTGGCAGCAGCTGGGTCACTTACCCGATGACAGGAGCGGTGGTGGCGGTTACTTCAACCCAGATGGCAATCAACTTGCCGTATTTGGATCAGCAACGATTTTTCCGCGCCGTTCATCTGGGCACAAATCCTGTGACGGTCAGCCAGCCGGTTTTCATCAGAGCTACCAACAGTTTTCAGCGCACCGGCAATTCGATTGATCCGGTCACAGGCGCGGTGGCGGGCGCAAACACGCCAAACCTTCGGAACGTGGAATTACCCGTTTGGCCACCGGGTCAGGGGCTTCAGCGAATAGGTGGAACTAATTTTGTGGTCGGCATCAGGCGTGATGGTGCGCTTTTGGGCACACCTAACATTTTGGGCCAAGGGGCATTATTCCTATCAACCAACGCTGGCATTACATGGAATCCGTTAGCCAACCTGCCAACACAAAGAACCACAGACGCCATTCTCAGAATATGCAGTGTGCCATTTAGAACCAACGAGTTGGTATTCGCTTCCATGCAGCAAGGATGGTTGCTGCTCTCCACAAATCAAGGGTTGACTTTTTCAAAAAACCTTTTGCCGACATGGTATTCCGCTGAGGGAACAAGGGCGCCATTTCACGATAATCTACTGGTGGAGGCGGTGGCGGGCAAACCGCTGGAGGATTGCCACCTGTTGGCATGTTTGTACGGCTCAAGATTGGAGGGTGGCACTGTGTCGACAGCCAATTATACCATGATTGGCTGCATTTATGTGTTTCGCACCAGCGCCACCTTAAAACAGATGGCAGCAGGAACGGCCCCGCAATTTGAGCTGGCCTGGAAGCAGGATTATTTTGACTTCTTTACTCGATACGTTACGGGAGCCATCGCCGTGAATAATCATACCGGGCTGGTTTCCGGCACTACAAATACCCTGACGGATGCCACCGCCAACTTTGGTGCCAATGTAACAACATATCCCCGTTGCGTGCGGATTGTCAGTGGCACGGGCGCAGGGCAAAGCCGGATGGTGGTTTCCAATACCCCTAATACTCTGACTGTCTATACGCCTTGGCAGGTCACACCCGACAGTGCCAGTGACTATCAGATCATCAACGGCGGGGTGGTTGGCCAGGGTATGCATCTGCATTGTGCAACGTGGCTGCCACAATCACGCAATGGTGATTCAAATGTGCTATTTGTAAGCTTTGGCGACAAAAGTTCTGGGCATGTATGCCGCATCCCGAGCTTTGATCAATTAGGCGTAAACCCCAGTGGGGAGGATTATTCCGGATTGGGCTGGAATTATTCCGATACGCAAGTGTTTGCGGTGGGCCACCAGCCTACGGCGATGTGGCCGGATGGCAATGGCCAGCTTTATTTCTTAGCGCGGGATTATGATGGAACAATCCTAAATACGCCGGACGATGTCTTTATCCCGCAAGATATCTTTGAGGATTCTTTTAATCCCTACGGTTCCACCTATGATGGAGTCGGCTACGACGCCTTGGTTGGCAGCAATCAAGTGGCGGTGGTGGCCAAGCTGACCGAGGGGACCGTTGGCCAATATGGGATTTATGTTGGCGACCCGACCGGTCCGCAACAAATGTATCGGTATGTTCGGGGCCTGAGCTTATCCAGTTCTGGTAGTTATAATGGTTACGGTCTTGCCTATGGTAATCCACAATCCAGCGTTGTTGTTGTATCCGCTGATTCATTTGGAAGTGGCGTTATCACGAACACTTGGTTAATACAACTACCTAGTCTGACTAACATCCAAGCGATATTGGTCGCCAACGCCGCCACTAATCTGATCTCAAATGCTGATTTCATGACTAACTCAGGCATTATGCCGAGCAATTGGTATCGCTCCGGTCCCATCCCGGCGAGCGCACTGGTATATGCCGGAACCAACATTTATGGAGGCGGTTTGGCCTGGCAGGTTGGGCAAACCAATCAATCGACCACCACGGATTTTATTGTCAGCATGCCATTAACAGGTTTTTCACCGGCTAGACCATTATGTCTATCATTCCCTTACCGAATTGCTTCTACAATCAACGCCAGTTATTCCGCTCCAGCAGCCTTGCGTATCCAATGGAATTCAACGACCAGTGCAATACGCATTGACTCCTCAAATGGAAACAGTCATCAGGTTACCAATCAATGGCACACAGATCATTACAGTGTGATTCCTCCGGCCAATGCCATAAAAGCACTGATTTCCTATGAGTTTCGCAGTTACACCGGCTCAGTTGATGTCGCCCTGCCATCCGCAAATTGGTCGCGCTACGCGGTGCCGGCGGTCGGTGCCCGCGCGGCCGATGTTTTAGAGTATGCCACCGCCGCGAGTGACTGGTCGGGCATCCTCAACTCGCACGTCGAGTTTCTTGTGCTACCGCTCTGGCCGACCGATGTGAATCCGTATGCGAGGGAAACCCTCTGCTCCCTCCTTTCCGGCGACGGTTGCCGCTGTCTTCTGACCTGGGATTACAACTTGGGCTTTCAGGCGTTGTTACAAGACAGTCGGGGGAAGCCATTGCTTTCGTTGAATCTCGGTCAGTTACATTTGTTAACACGCTTTGACCCATGCCGGTTTGTCGTGGATTTTCAGCACGGAGTTTTGACGGTAAAACTAGATGCCGGCGGCGATGTGCTTCAGGCCGTCGGTGCTACCAACGCCATCAATTCTTTTAATCCGATTAAAATCCGCCTTGGTAGCGATCAATTCAACGGTGCCAATCTTGGCTGGGAGGGCTATTACGCTTTGCTGGCTTGTCAGGGGTCGAATTAGGAAGGGGACGGGGAAAAGAAATCTGAGACCCGAATAAAACCAGAAGTTGGGAGTTAGGAGATGAAAGATGGGAGTTAGGCGGCAAAAAGGAACTTCGAATACTTCGAATTATTTTATGCGTACATATCAAAAAATCTTCGGAACCGACGGCGTGCGGGGAACGGCAAACCTCGAACCCGTCACCGCCGAGACCGCGCTCAAGCTCGGTCGGGCCGCCGCGCATGTTTTCAAGAATCTCGAAACCCAGTCGCGCGGCCGCGGCAAATACCGCATTGTCATCGGCAAGGACACGCGGCTCTCCGGCTACATGTTGGAGAACGCCATCAGCTCGGGCATCCTTTCCATGGGAGCGGACGTGTTCTTTGTCGGCCCGCTGCCCACGCCGGGCGTCGCCTACGTCACGCGCAGCCTGCGCGCGGACGCGGGCATCGTCATCAC
>Ga0208507_1000308_pt1 | contig 33186 bp, 41 predicted proteins | sample CryBogCBH12Aug01_FD_184626 | JGI IMG/M metagenome (GOLD analysis project Ga0208507, IMG submission 184626) | Freshwater microbial communities from Crystal Bog, Wisconsin, USA - CBH12Aug09.1 (SPAdes) (version 2) | ecosystem: Environmental > Aquatic > Freshwater > Lake | place: Crystal Bog...
GGAAAGAACTACTTGATCAATTCCTGGGACTAAGTTTTTGCGGGTGTGGTTCAATGGTAGAATGTGGGCTTCCCAAGCCTGAGACGAGGGTTCGATTCCCTTCACCCGCTCCATTTTTTACAGAGGCCAAAATCCTCTTTTGAGCCCATAAATACTGGCTCTACGGGCTATCACGTTGTGCTGGCCGACTTACCTCAAGTTGCTCGAAGTTACCTCGAGTTTGTCAGGAATTGTCAGGAAAAACTGATCTTCAAATCTCGATCTTCCTGAGCGCTTCCCCGGCGTACTTCACTTCCGCTGTCAATTCCTCCTGCTCATCTGAATGAAGGTTGGCTTTTCCAAGAAGGCTGTTGATCTCTGCAAGAAGGTACCGGGCGTAATGTACGGCTCCTGCCCGATCCCCATCCTGGGCAAATTGACAACGCATCAGCTCCGAGAACTGCCGGAGGTGGAAGAATGCTGTTGAGTACTTTCCCTGTTTTTGAGCTGCGTGGAGGCTAAACAGGATTTGCTGTAGGGGGTAGGCTGGTGAAGCCGTGATTGTCTCTTCGTGCTTTGTCTGCCGCCTTTGAGCCCACTTCTCGAAGGATTCCATAGTGAATAAGGAATCATCGACGCCAATCGGCGTTGCCTTGATGTTGGCATTCATCAGCCATTCGAGCGAGATGCCTGTGGCCTCGGAAATGCATTCGGCTGCCCTCTGCGTCATGGGCACGCTGCCTGCAGATGCTTTCCTGATCCAGGAGAGACTTAAGCCAGTCAAGTCGGAGAAGGACTTTTCCGAACCCCAAATCGGCCCAAGAAGTGATCGGAGGATGGCCAAGGTAGTGCGTTTACGGCTGACGTTCATTCTCGGGCGATGGTGCCACCAGAGTCCAGAACCCACAAGCAGAATGACAGCGAAATATTTCGTTGAAATATATGTTGCATTACCCCAGCAACGCAGTATGGTTTCGCTACTGGCATATTCCGCTGTACTTATGAACCACGATTCTAATATCACCCTTCTCACTCCGGCAGAGGCCGCTACACGCCTCGGCATCTCCACTCGCACGGTCTGGGCCATGTGCCGTAGCGGGGCGCTCAACCACCTCCGTTACTCCGCGCGCTGTATCCGTATACGCCTCTCAGACATCGAGCGGTTTCACAGGAAGTGCGCGAGAAAATGAGATCACGACAAATGAGGATTTTCCCAACAAGAACCGAAAGCAACCCAGATAGATAAAATGAAAACACAAACTATTTTCTCCTTTTTCAGAAACTGCCTCGACCAAGAATCCCCGGGGGAGTTCTCTCCAATCCTTAAGCTCAGACACCGACTCATCCCTAGAGGCGAGATCGAGCGCATCATGAACCAGAAGGGGGACGAATAACATGCATCACGACAACCTCGATTTAATTGTGGAGAGAGTGGAGCACGCCAACTCTCTCAATGAGTCCCTTCATATTTGCTCACAGGGCCTTACAGAACTGATCGACTCAGTCCGTAGAGACCCTCACCTGGGCAGCCTCGGTCTTGGGGCAACCGGCTTTGCGAATGTCCGGATTAAAGAATTACAGGAACTCGAAAAGCACCTGTATGCGAAGAGACCTGATCTATGTGACCACTGTACATCTTATGTGCGCAGTGAAACGAGCGACTGGATCCATGTGACAAAAGTCACTCTTATGGCAGGAGAGGAATCGATATCCGACGAGATCGAGATTCTACGAGTGCTTGAAAATGGAAGTTGGGTGCAACACGTTCCCGTCGAATTGCCACTCCCTGAGCGTATAGAAATCGCGAAGGAAGAGTTAGCGGTCCTTTTGGAAACATGTGGGAGGTGGGTTTTCTATTGGCGTGATCGAGGGCGTAATTGCGTCTTTGATGAAATCCTCATGTGCAACTGCTTATGAATCGCGAATTCATACCCAGAAACAATGAGGAGTTTGAGGAGGATGCCGGGCCAATATTTCAAAGTTCCCGTTCAATGGATTTGCATGCGCAAAACCGATACAAAGAATGGAATGCGGGTCAGGAGGCTAGGGAAATAAGGATCGCCTCCTTGCTGACATTGCTTGAATTTCGGCGATTCAACCAACTATGTAAACCTGAGCGCCCTAACCCGGTGTTGTCACTTGACGATAAAGTAATCTGTACGCCCGGAAATATTAGCGTTCTTTCTGGAAAGTCTAAGGATGGCAAAACAGCCGCATCCTCAGCAGTTCTTGCTGCAGCAATGAATGACTGCGCATCAAGAAATGACTGTTTGAACTTCAGATGTAGCGCCCACATGGGCAAAACAATCCTGCATTTTGATACAGAACAGTCACGCTTTGATCATTACAAAATGGTAGAAAGAGCACTTCGTAGGGCGGGTTTAGTTGAGGCCCCTAGCAATCTCGAGAGCTACTGCATAAGTGATGTGGATCCTTCCAAGCGGCTTGCTCTTTTGGAGGCAACAATGGAGTACATAGAGAATATCTTTATAGTGCTCATCGATGGTATTGGCGATTTCATCAATGATCCCAATAACGGGCCTGAAGCTTTCGCTCTCGTGGCAAGACTTCAGCAGTTAGCTATTCACTACAATTGTCCGATCCTAACAGTTCTCCATGAGAATCCTGGATCAGATTCAGGAAAGACCAGAGGGCATCTAGGAAGCCATTTAGAGCGAAAGGCGGAAACCAACCTGAGATTATCGAAGACTGAAGGAGTAACCACAATGTGGGTGGATAAAGGCCGCCATTGCACTATTCCAAAAGAGCATGGGGTTAGATTTCATTTCTCTGAGGATGATGGTATGCACGTGCTTGCTCCCTCCCAGGCCGTGGTGAAAGCAAATGAGGTGATCCAAGAACTCAGAACATTTGCTATAAGTATCTATGAGTCCGGAACTCAGGAACTATCGTGGACTGAACTCAGAGACAAGATTATGAATCTTGGCAACCTTAGTCAGAGTGGAGCCCGCAAACGATTGGAACGATTGGAGAAAATCAACCTGATCAAGAAAAGCGCAGAAAACAAATATTTTCTAAATGAAGGACTCTCTATGAACCTTTCAGGGACCTAACCAGAAATTTCTCCTTACTGCGCCCCTACGCCCCTGATCCTATAGAGAAGGGGGCGTTGGGGGCGCAAGGGAACTTAGTGAAAATGAGTAAAACCCTCATGATATATAAAATAAAGTGCGATTTAGTAAAGGCGCACACAATCAATAAACAAATGATTATTAAACCCTCAATTAAGCCAGTCAAAACACCACGATTCAATCCACCAACAGGATGGTACAGAGCAAAACTCCTAGAGTATGATTTCAAACAAACAAGAAAGGGAAATAATGGTATTCGTTTCAAATGGGAGGTCATCAGTGATCCTCATTACTCCTACGAAGTCTTCTCTAACTTTTGTCTGAAAAAACCAGGGTTGCTTTCTAGGGCCATGTACAGATGGAAAGGATTACTCTTCAAACAGATTCCGAAAGTGGGTCCATATGCTTTGCCGGATTTCATTCAGTTCCTCGGTGAGGAAGCAGATATTGGAGTGTTGCAGGATCCAGAAACAGGGGCCTCAATCGCAGTTGAGATTATGTCACCCTCAAGCAAGGTAGTGAAATATGAGGATGGTACATACACAGCAGAGGAAATTATATTAAACGAAGACTAACAGTTGAATCTGATAATATAATCTAGTAATATACTTGAAGCAGGGGTGTTCTCGCAGGGGCACTCCTGCTAAAATTTAGATTTTCGAGAACAAATTCATGATCGGTGTTGGATTGAATCCGCAAGATAATGAAGTAATACCCTCTGCACTAATTAGTTATGTAAACTAGGGTATTGCAACGAAGTGGATCCCAAAATTTAAAAATAGGGTTTAGGGGGCATTTCAGCCCTTTTCCCACCATAAACATCCATGTCCGTCCCTCTTTGGGTTCAGTTTTTAAAAACAGACCAAAAAAATAAAAAAAAGTGCGACTTGATTGAGTTGACTGCTATGGAGTGGGTATGAATCTCCCCCCAGGATCATCCATCGAAGGCTACACCCTAGTCAGAAAGATCGGGGAAGGTGGATTTGGTGAGGTATGGCTCTCAAAGTCTGAAACTACAGGAGCTTGGAAGGCCATAAAATGGATCTCCAGACAGTCCCACAGGCACCTTGAGCAGGAATTATCTGCCCTGAGCCGCTATGCCAATGCAGTCAGCGGACTGAGATCCCCCAACCTTGTACCTATTGAGCATGTACGCCTCCTCGAAGATGGGTTGATCTATGTGATGCCGGTGAGTGATGGGTTTAACGGGCTATCGCCTGAAGATCCGAATTGGGAGCCGATGACCCTGCGTGGGGTTATGGATAGGCACCAGTTGGCTGGAAAGTGGTTCTCCTTGGATGAAATAAAAAATGTCATCCTGGGTGTGGTTCAAGGAGCTGCCCTTATTGCAGAAGCCGGTCTTCAGCACAGGGACATCAAGCCTGAGAACGTGCTCTTCATAGGGGGAGAGCCTGCTCTTGCGGACTTTGGATTGGCTGCTGAGGATGCAACCCGGGTTTCAATGAGGGGGACACCCTATCATGCTGCACCTACTTGGTATCTGGAATCAGGAGGCAATGCTGACCAGTGGGGAGTAGCAATTCTCATCTATCAGCTCCTCACTGGTAACTCTCCAGACAAGATGGGCCGGCCAAAGTACCTCCAACCAGCAGAGGGAATGGCTTTTCATGGTCTCGGAGACAGAGCTGAATGGATTCGACTACAATCCCTAGTCAACAGGGCTACCAGTGAGGTTGTTGGTGAACGCTTTCAGGGATTTGAGGCATTTAGAAAGGGACTTCTAGGTGAAGTAGTCAGACCAGTTCCTCAATCCAAAGGACTGAAGTTCTCCCTTGTGGTTGCAGGGTTATTTTTAGCCATTCTTGGGGCATTCCTTTTTTTAAAGAACGGCAGGAAGATGCCTGATATAGCGGGTGTTGTTTCTCGGCCTGTGGCAATACCGCAGAAGGCACAAACACCCTCTAACCCTTCACCAGATCAACCTCCTGCAATTCTTCAGGAGACAGACAAGCCCCACATTCTTTCTCAGAGGGATGTGGAGCAGATGAACCAATACACCAGCAAGAAGGCTAGCAAGGCTGCTGAGGACGCTGTCAAAGGTCTGGGTACAGCACTAGATGGGTTGCCTCAGTCAAAGAGTACTCCCCAGTAATTTTAAAAAAATGTGATTCCCGCGAGAGATTCCTTGGAGCTGGGGAGAAAAGCATACTGAACACATGAGCAAGAACTACCCATCCACCCCGGTCACCATGATAGACCGACTTGTCATGGGTAGTGGCTCCAGGGATTGGAATCGAGCATGGGAAAGCTTTGTGGAAATTTACAGCCCTGCCATCAGAGGATCCATTGGCTATGAGTTCAACAGATTAGGGTGGCACCACCTCGATGAGAGGATGATCAACACGGTTCTCTCTGACGTGATCGTGAAATTTCTAAGAGCCTCTGGAAGCTTCAAGTATGATCCTACTAAGGGAAAATTCCGGAACTACCTCACACAAATCATCTGCTGGTGCGTGAGGGATTACATCACCGCAAGCAATCACCATCCTTCTGAAGAGCTCACGGAAGGTAATGACAAGGCTGATCCCACAGATGATGAACCACACAAGAACATCGATCGGGCATGGAAGATGGCCACCTTCAGAACTTTTCTTGAAGAGGCCAGAGAGCGGCTTGGCCCTCAGACAATCCTGATTTTCGAGATGACAAAAGTTCTGGAGCAACCGGTGGAAGAAGTCATGGAAAGGCTGAGGGTCTCCAGGTCCACGGTTGATAATGCAAACCGGCGAGTGATGCAGCTTCTAAGAGAGTTAATTGAAAATTCACCCATGAAGGAGGAACTCAAATGAAAGACGCCACAGAAACAAACTCACCTGAGGATGAAGAGATCATCCAAGGACTGAGAGAGGCAGAACGCTTCTACGAGGCATCAAGCCGTATCCTGAACATTCCTGCCCTAGTTGAGGAGGTCAGGAAGCGCCTGGAGAATGAACCAGTAACTCAGGGCTAAACAGCAGACTCACCATGATTACTGGGATTCTCATCTTCGGAGCCCTCATGACCATGATGGGGGTTGGCGCTCACTCCACAGGGTTAGGGCATTTTTTCAACATCCTATTCCTGCCAATAGCCAAGGTCCTGATCATAGGAATTATCCTCGGTATGTGCCTCTACGGCTGCGCCGCTGGGCACTTCCCAAACTAGCTATCCAGGAATAAAGCAGTGAAGCACCCTATTCTCTTAATGGTGACGGTGGCGGCATTCTCTTTGCCCCTGCATGCTCAGAGTGACCCTAGTTTCCACCTTAAGCCTGCCAATGATCTGAGAACTTTCAGCGTCAAAGATACTGGTTGTTCAAGTGGTACATGCCCACTCCAGCGAACTGCTCCCCTGTGTCCTAATGGGCACTGCATAGCCACTAGGAGCTATGGTTCCATGTCACCCTATCTGAGTGAGTTGAAGGAATCCCTTGGTGCCATAGAGAGAATCCCAAACTACAAGGACTTTGCTCAGCTTGAGAGGGCTGCTGTGCAGCTCAGGGATATTATCTGGAGGACTGAGCACCAAGCTCCCCAAGCAGCGGCTAGCCCTTTGGGTCATGAGGGTTCTGCAAAACCACTGTTGGGGCAGAGATCTCACGCCGCAGGAGATAGGCAACCAATTCTGACAGTGTCATCTCCGCAGATTCAGCATGAGCTTTGCTCGCTGCTACCAACTGCTTCCCAATGGCAAGGTTCACCCTGGTCTTTGGTAAGGAGGGACGGCCAGAGCGTTTCATGCGCCGTTAATACACCATAAATGAATGTCGTGCCAACTGGAACAGCTGGAGAGATTGACCATGGTGTCTATTATGCGCATAATACGCACATAAACAGCATGGGGCGACCAAGACTTCTCCAAGAGCCAAGCAGGCTGAACCTTGTCCTTGATCAACCGGTCAAGGATGCCGCTATTCGCATGGCTCAAGAGAAGGGGCTTTCATTGGGGCAATTCATCTCACAACTCGTTCAGGGGGAGGCGATGAAGAGTAAAGGAAAACAAAGGTCACTCAGGTCATAACGGCATGACTATTTTCCGAAGTAACAGTCTAGGAATAGAATAAAAAATGAAACTCAACTGCAAAAAATGCACTCGTGAGTTCGATACGGAGATAAATCCTGTTGATCCAAGTGAGAAATGGAGTCTTAAAGGTGCCAGTCAAGGCATGAGGATGAGTTCTCATAGGCATCCGGTTTCATTTGGAACTCATGTTGCTGCTCTTAGTATTCTTCATGCTACCAAACATATCTGCGAGAAAAAGTGTGTTTGCCCATATTGTGGAGAAGATCATCGAGGCATTCACATATTAGGAACTGCTCTGAAAAACTTTTGGAATGGAACAAAAGATGAACCAAAAAAACCGGCTTCCAAGAGACTCATTCCTAAAAAGACTTCTAATAAAAAAACTGTTGCTCGAAGGAAGTAGATTCAAGCTTTGGTTTTATGGCCATTTCCTATCATCAGCTCAACAGGGCAACAAAGGATACTCAAGGTGAGCTAACAGAACACGGCTTTTTGGGGGGCCCATCCAAGATAAATAGGACTGATGTATTTTGGTGTGCTTACCCTGTCGTTACCTCACCAATGGCCTCGGGGCTTTTCTACCATGAGACAGGTTGGCTTGATTCATTACTAGGCTTTATTAAAGGCCACATCTTCATTCCTCGGTGGTCACTCCCAATCTCTTGGGGGAAGAATGCTTCACTGAGGGATATTGTTCGCCATGAGTACGGTCATGCGGTGGCTCACTACTATCCGATGCTTATTCAGCGATCAGAAAGGTTCAGACAAACCTTTGGAGGAGACTACAACTCCTCAGAGCACAGTAGAGCCGATGAACGTGATGAGTTTGTATCTGATTACGCAACGACTGACCCGGCTGAGGATTTTGCCGATACTTTTATGGTCTACCTCCGCCATAGGGGAGAACTTCCCTCAAGGTTTAAGGTACCTGCCATCCGGAAGAAGTGGGGGTTTATCAAGGAACTCGGTCGGAGGATAGGGGATGGGCATCACGCTTGGTCATGAAGGCAATACTCTTATTTCTATTGATCCTCACGGCAGTCTCAGCCTGGGCTGCGACCAACTACCGATACGAGTGCCCCAAGTGCCACTTGATCCAGGAATATGGAATGCCTGGTATCCACAAGTGTCCTAATGATGGGTGGACGATGATTCCGAATATTTGAAAAGGGAAAACCATGACTTTCAAGTTTTATTGCACTAACTGCGGTCAAAAACTGGAAGCTGAGGATGAACATATCGGCCATGAGATACCATGCCCTGTATGCAATCATACAATCCTGATAACTGAGCCCAGACTACAGCAGTTTATTGAACCAAAGGCAGAGCAAGTAGAATCGAACAATACTAAAAGTAACCTCGAGAAAATAGATCAGTTAAGAAAAAATGTGAATGCCACTTTTGAAGGCATATCAAGCTCTGAAATAGCCTCAGATCTAAGTAAGAATCTCCAAGACTTAAGTAACAAAGGCAAAAAAGCAGCCTTAAGTGCAGCAGATACTTTGACTAAATCCGGTAAGATTGCAGGACTCCAAGCAAAGATCAAAAAACTTGAAACAATTGATCTCAGAAAAGCTCTTCAAGAACTTGGAGAAAAATGTTTTTCCGAAAATACAATCTATCATCACCAGCCAGAGTTATATGCCGAACTCGGAACGATCAGAAAAGAGATAGAAGAGTGCAACGACAAGGGGTTGCAAGAACTAGCAACGCTTGGAGGCAAGGAGCAGGTGAAACGGTTGGCCCTAAAAGCTCAATTGAAAATCAAAGAGGAGCAATTGAAAGGACAGTACAGGGAAAAACTTATCGCCTTAGGTGAGAAAGGATTGAACTCAGAGGAGGCAAGGGAGTCGTGCAAGGATCTAATTAAATATATAATTTCGCTGAATTTACAGGTTAAGCAATGCAAGGAATCAATAGATTCACTTGGAATGGGTATCCATCTAATTCTTAGAAAACCTTGGCGAATAATAACTACGCTTGTACTAGTAGTTGGAATGTTATGGGGGTTTTATTACTTTTTACAATCCGATAATAGAGCCCTCGGAGATGATTATATTGCGGCGCGTAATGGAGATGCTGACGCCCAACTACAAGTTGCACATGCGTATTTTAATGGAAGTAGAGTGAAACAAGATTACTTAAGTGCGAAGTTCTGGTATCAAGAATCGGCACGGCAGGGAAATAAGTATGCAAAAAAATGCCTTGAAGATATAAATTCTTTTTCATCTTTACTATCAAAGGCTCAAGAAGGAGATGTCTATGCCGAAAAACAATTAGCAGAGGCTTATTTTTCAGGATCAGGAATTCTGACAGATAAAAACGCTGGATTTCGATGGATGTTAAAAGCTGCTGAGGGAGGAAACCCTGAAGCACAATGTGAAATTGGATGGGAGTACCACTCCGGGCGCAATGTTCCTCAAGACAACACCAAATCAATAGATTGGTTTAAGAAGGCTGCAAAAAATGGAAATACTGATGCGCAAATTGAATTAGGTAAGCTATATATTGAAGGTACGATAGTACCTCAGAATATTAACGAAGCATTAAAACTGCTAAAACAAGCCGGTGGGGAAAGAAATGCTGATGCACGTTATTGGATCAATAGAATAGGGCTCTACGAGACTAATAAAGATTCCGTTCCTACAATTGTATCTAATACAACTTCGGAATCAATAGATCCATCGCCGGGAGCTCAATTCACTGGCCTTTCGGATGCAGATAAAGAGGCGCTATCAGCCTTTCCTAAATTCAAAGAGCTTATACCTTGGATTGAGAGTCAATATAGAGGCTCAGGATTATCAAATGAACAAGTTTCTGATCAGGTAATGTCTGCCTATTGTTATGCTACTTCAATCGTATCGTCATCGGATAGCGTTAATTATTTCAAATCGCTGATCCGTGAAAGACTTAAAACACCTACCCCCTAGGACACTCCTTGTCGTAGCTCCCAGATAGTCTCCCATCATGAACAAACTCACCCTCCCTCTCATCTCTCTACTGCTTGCCGGCTGCGCTACCCCTTTCTGCAATTCTCACACTCAGGCTTATCCCAAGAACCAGCCTATCCAGCAGATCACGGATAAGGCCGTCTCAGATGCCAAGGCTTCACTCCACCCGAAGGGTATTTCGGTAATCGTTGCGGAACCAAAAACAGGTAAGATTCTCGCTCTAAGCGGTAATGCGCTCGGAGAAATGTTCGAGCCAGGAAGCACCTTCAAGCCGGTTGTGGTAGCGGCTGCCCTAGAGAAGGGAGCGATCACTCCCACGACTAAGATCTTCTGCGAGTATGGGGCTTTCCAGTATGACGGCAAAACCATCAAGGATCACTACCCCACAGGCGATCTAACCTTTGACGAGATTCTTGCGAAAAGTAGCAACATCGGGGCTGCCAAGATCTCTCTAAAGCTGAAGGACGATGACTACTTCAACTGTGTCCGCCAGTTTGGATTCGGCGACAAGACAGGCATTGCTGTCCCCTATGAAGTCGCTGGCATCGTTCTTCCTCCATCCAGGTGGGATCATTTGACAAAGACACGTATGGCCTTCGGGCAGAGTGTAGCAGTCACACCTATCCAGCTCACGATGGCATACTGCGCCCTGGCAAACGGTGGAAAGCTCATGAAGCCGGTAGTAGGGGATGAAAAGCCTGTTCTTGTCCGTAGGGTCTGTTCCAAGAAGACCGCTGAACTTATCAAGAATGCCCTCAAGAAGACTGTGAGTAAGGAGGGAACAGCGCCTCTGGCTCATTTGGATGGTGTTGTTGTGGCAGGGAAGACAGGAACAGCTCAGGCCACCAAGAATGGCGTTTATCTGTCTGACCAATACTGGACCCTGTTCGCGGGGTTCTTCCCTGCTGACCATCCGAAGTACGTGATTACTGTGGTGGTGGATGAAGCGGATCTCCCTCCGGAAAAAAACTATGGAGGATTGGTTGCGGCACCTATTTTTGCCAACATCGCTGGGAAAATATCCAAGTTGAAATAATGGAAGCTGATCAGTTCAACGATGCGTGGCTAGATGTGGCCAGCGACAGGATCCTCGCAACACCCACAGTTGGTGAGGCAGTCACTCTCTGCGCGAGTTACCTCACGGATCTGTTCGATACCCTGGCATCTATACGTGGGGAGGAGATTCCTGATGCCGAGTATCAGGGATTTATCTGTGATCAGGTCGCGTTGATCGACAATACCCCCGGTGCTGATGACGAGGGGCAGTCTGTATTGTGGGAATTAGCCAGAACCGTCCTAATCCTCCATGAAAAAATGCCAATATGGACGGAGGAAAAGCTCCAGCAGGAGGCATTTCTGTGTTTTGGAGAGATGATCCCTCCAGAAAAGCCACTCAATGATGGAATCCGAACGGTCTTAGGGTCAATCTTGGCCTATCATCAGGGTTGGTTGGCTGGAGAAGCCCTAAAATAGAGGGTCGAGGCCCCCCCGACATATCGCATTTATCGTTGGTATGATCTTATGATCTGGATGGTTCCGCCATTGGAGCCATCATTTTTCGGATCAAAAGGAGGTGAAAAGCCATGAATACAGCCTGGCTGCGTGTAGTCGTGACGGTTTTAGGCACTGTAGCAACTGCGATTGCAACAGAGGTTCTGAACAAGAAGGGCAAGTAACGCGCAAAGAATGAGTGGGCCCACTCAAGGGCTGTCTACTCGGCATCTCCGCCAACAAAACAACCAAAACCAATGACCAAGAACCGTCATTACACCCCGGAAATTCGCCGGGAACTGGTCAGGAGGCTCTACTTTGCCGCCAAGGCAGAGGGGATCCCAATGACAAGGTGGCTAAACCGCCTTGTTGACGGAGCTCTCAAAGAGCTTCCCGAGATCAGTAACAACCAGGAGGCCATCAAGGCCGCCTAAAACAACAACACAGTCCAGCAAGGATAGGGCTCCCAATAACAGGGAGCCCTTTTTCGTGTCTGGACGACAACCAACCAACAACATGCCAGTTATCATAACGGCCTGTGTCTCCAAAAAGGTAGGCCAGGCAAATTACGGATCAGCGGGTTATTCCCTGACCGTTCAATCCGAGGTCTCAAACCTCGATCAAGTAAGGGAAGAGAGCCGACGGCTCTACAACCTCCTCAATGAGTCCGTTAATTCGGAGCTCAGCGGGGAGAATAATCATGAAAAGCGTGCAGAATGGCCCACCATTGTTCGTAACAACGCTCCTCAAGAGCAGCAGTGGAAAGCCAGCGAGAAACAGCGAGACCTGATTCTGAAGGTCATCGAGGACAACAACCTCGACCGTTCAGATATCGAGGATCTAGCTGGTGAAATGTTTGGGACTAACAGTCTTCCTGAACTAAACCGCCTCCAAGCAAGCGGTCTTATAGACGAAATGCTCACCCGCTGGGGGAAGAAGAAGCCCACTGGAAGGTTCAATGGGAGGGCATCACGATGATCGCCCTTGTTGAAGGACCGAAGGAGAGTGTCAGCGACATTCTGGAAGAACCAGTCTCTGCCAGCAGGATCAACTGCTTCCACAGTTGCCGGCAGAAGTTCTTCTTTCGCTACGTCCAGAAGATCCAGAAGCCAGCAAGTGCTGCTCTTCATGTAGGCAAAGCTGTTCACCACGCTCTCCAGCAATGGAGCCGGCGTAGGTGGATGGGTGAGCCTAGTGATAAGGATTCAATCAAAGAGGAGTTCACCGAAGGGTGGAAATCCCTGGTGGACGAATCACCTGTTGAATTCCCAGAGGGGGAGGAAACTACACAGAGGGATAAAGGATGGGGTCTTGTGGAGATGTATCTCCGAGAGACTCCTATTCCCACGGATGAGAAGCCAGAGGCCGTTGAAATAGCTGTTGAATCTGACCTATCCAAGCATGGGCTCACCACCTTACGCGGAGTGATCGACTTGGTCCGACCAGAAGGAGTGGTAGTGGATTACAAGACCACAGCCACCTCTCCCAACGAGGATCAAGCTCTTCACCGGAATGAAATTCAGCTCACGGTTTATGGCCTCTTGTATGAGGCTGCAAGCGAGGTAAAGGCAAAGGCGATGGAGTTGCACCATCTGGTGAAAACCAAGGTGCCCAAGCTTGTGGTCACAACCCACGGGCCGGTTACCGAGGTACAGAGGATCAAACTCTTCAAATCCATCGAGAGCTATCTGGGCGGAGTGCAGCGGGAAGATTGGGTGCCAAGTCCTGGTCTTCAGTGCTCCAGTTGTGAGTACTTCCAAGAGTGCCGAGGAGCTGGGCTATGAGCTTCATCACTCTCTATTGCAAAGAAGGCTCCAGCGATAAGGTCTACCAGGCATCACTAGTGGATGTGGGTGGATTGTTTGAAGTGCACTTTGGTTATGGTCGCCGTGGCTCTGCAATGGTGACTGGCAAAAAGACACTGCAACCAGTTCCCAAGGCAGAAGCCATGAGAATCTGGGATAGGCTTATCGGTGAGAAGATACGAAAGGGCTACAGGGAGATGGACGAAACAATAGTTTCCTCCCACTCAGTAGCAGTTCCGGAGAGCACAGGAATCCTTCCCCTGCTTCTGAACCCAGCGGGGGAAGATGAAGTCGAGGATCTCCTGAGTGATGATCGATTTCTGATGCAGGAGAAGAAAGACGGCAAACGTCTGATTCTCCAGAAAGAAGGATCAACCATCACAGGAATCAACAGGCGAGGTATCGCTTGTGGATTGCCACAGAACATCATCAAGGACGCCCTAGCCCTTCCCGGCGACTGGCTCATAGATGGTGAACTGATTGGCTCCACCTATCATGCATTCGACCTGATAGAGCACGACGGCAGTTATCGTGCTCAGCCTCTACGCATGAGATTGGTTGCGCTCTTCAACCTCGTCGCCAGTGGTCAGGCACCATCGATTCAGTTGGTTGCCAGCTATACGGGTGAGGCTGTGAAGCGCAGATTCCTTGAGAGGTGCCGGGAGGAAAATCTGGAGGGTGTTGTGTTCAAGGACATGACCGCTCCATACATTCCTGGACGACCCAACTCAGGAGGAGCTCAGAGAAAATTCAAGTTCGTGGAAACTGCTTCGGTGGTGGTCACGGCCCTGAATGGGAAACGCTCGGTGGGCATTGGTGTTATCGACAGCGATAGCCTGGTGCTTCCCTGCGGCAATGTGACAATCCCTGTGGGTAGCGATATCCCAGGCATCGGGGACATCCTCGAGGTCAGGTACCTCTATGCGTTCCCTGAGTCAGGTGCGCTCTTTCAACCAGTATACCTGGGGGTTAGAGACGATCTTGAGTTGAGCGACTGTAGTGTAGGTCAGCTCAAGTGGAAGAAGGCAGAGGAGCTTCAAGCCGCATGAATGCCATCCTGTCATCAAGGGGCGTCACTGTCGGCATGGAGTTCGTTTGCAGTGAGTGTGGTGAGGTCACCACGGGTCAGGAAGTCATCGATGGGGCCTATGTCTACATCGTCAGGAAGAACCTGGACGATCTTCAGAAGTCGATCTGGCGGTGTGCCAACTGCCAGGACGATCTGGAAGACGCCTTGAGAGATTAACAACAAACCAAGTGAAGGGGGCTGGTGGCCGAGTGGCTACCGGCCCCTTTTGCGTTTCAACCCAAACACACACCATGAACATCATAATGAACGAGCCCCCAGTGGCTCAGAAACCGCACCGTGGAATGCTTTTGCACTGTGGAGCGGAGTTAGTCAGCCGTCAGCAACTCTGGACGGTCCCTACACCGGATCGTACCCAGAGCTGGTATCCCATTGCCCACAGCACCGTCCTCTCCGAAGTGGAGGATCAGCTGGAGGGTTGTGGATTCACCATCACCGAAAGTGCTCACAGCCTCACCCATGACGGCAGTCGCTACTTCGGTGTGATCGGCATAACAATAGCGAGCAGGTCCATCACGGATTTCTCCTGGGTGGTTGGAGTTCGCAACAGTCACGACAAGAGCTTCCCTGCCGGGCTGGTTCTTGGGTCGAAAGTAACGGTTTGTGACAACCTTTGCTTTACGAGTTCGGAGGGAATTGTGATTAGCAGGAAGCACACACGCTGGGCTCTGCGTGATCTGCACCAGCTCACAGCAAGGGCAGTGGGGCAGCTGGGAGACAAGCTCATGCAGCTGGATAGTCGGATTGAGCGCTACAAGGTGGTGGAGATCAATGATGCTCGAGCACACGACATCGTGATCCGCTCCCTGGATGCAGGGGTTGTAACCACAACCCAAGTGCCCGAGGTGCTCCGTGAGTGGCGTGAACCAAGCCATAAGGCGTTTGAACCTAGGACAGCCTGGTCGCTTTTCAACGCGTTCACAGAAGCCCACAAGAGCGTTAATCCCCATACGGCGCTGCGCCGAGGAGAGGCACTCTATGGGCTCTTTGATACCGAGACTGGGGCAAGCTGGAACAACTGAGATTCAGGAAGCACATCAGACCTCAAGGTTGTGCAAGTTCGAGGGTAAAAGCTCTTGGGCGGGAAAAGAGTCCTGCTAGGACTCTTTTTTTAGGTATTCGTGCCAGAACTCTGTTGATCGGTATAATCTTTTAAAGCAGCAATTGCGGGTTTAATATAATGACTACACCCTAGCGCAAGCGTATGACCACTCATCTTGCCAGATAGCTTTTCAGATTCTACGTGCACTAGACTTTCAACATTTTGCAGCCAAGGTAGTTCTGGAATAAGTTTTTCAATAAAAGGGGTAGAATAACGCTCCTTAAACATACTAAAAACTCTTTGGCGCTGAACGGGGGATAACTTTACAAGAGCGTCCACGAACTCAACAGGAGATAAGTGAGGAAGAATTGGTTGGTCATAAAATCGATTGTTTCGATCGTTTGATAGAATAAGTGCGGCAACAAATTCTTCGGTATTAGATTTCATTAGATTTAAGAGTTTGTCAGCTTCCGATGGATAGGACTCAGATAAAACAATTCTTTGTTGTTCATCTAAATAGGCGCGAAAATCACGGAATGATTGTAACTCACGAGATGCAAATCCAAGACCCAAAAATGCATCGGAATCGTAGATATCATGAAGACCCTTTGCAGGCAATTTTTCCACAGATTTCATCCATTGAATGTAATTTTTTGCTTCATTAATAATTTCCTCTTCAGTCTTATTTAAAAGACCTGCTTTAGAATATCTAAGCAATAGTCCAACTACCTGCAATATCTCACCTATCCTGGTGAAGTGATGTTCGCACCACTGAAGAAGAACCAGTTTAATAACCTTATCAAATTCCTGATCAGATAAATCGTAACCATACCATAGTTTAATCCACGGCTCTTGATTTTCCTCCTGGAAATATTTTGAATTCAGTAGAGATTCTTCGAGCTCAAGAATTGGAACGGAACCTGAAGTAAAAATCTCTTCCCAGATTTCATCAGTAATAAGAGGATTATCAATGAAGTTTACAGTTACGTACTTAGCTCTAATTCTTGTGTATTTATTGTTGGATTCATCATCTTTCTTTTTGGTGAATGCATCAAAAAAACTGCTTCGAATATGTTTAAGCTCATTGGGCATAAGTGACCCGCTTCTAAATTCAAAAAAATATACTAAAAACCAAGCTATAAACTCTGAGAGTAGAGCTTCATTTTTCCTTATTTTCTCTGAAAGCTGATTATATATTCTATCTAGATCCCAGAGCGCATGGCGTAGCAAGCGTAAGTTTTGCGATTGCGAATCATAATATATTTTTAAAATTGATGATCTATTCCGAATCATTAGTTTTTGAAAAACGTGACTAGAAAACTCATTTAAAAAGTAATTGAAAGCTGCATCAAAATCAGGGTAAACCTCGAATGTCTTACCGATAAGCTTTTCCTTAATAAGTCGGTAGGATGGGTTTTTCCTATCAATCTCTTTTTCGTTAGCAATGAGGACTACTTTTAATTTTAGATTCTCAACAAAGTGGTTTATGTATCCCAGAATATCGCCAATCGGTATTGAGCATCTTTCTAAGTCATCAAAAACAAGAACTACACCGTCAGGGATTTTTGATTTGTCGAAAAGTTTGTCAGTGGGATCGCCTATTGAAATTGATGCATCCGACTTATGTTGACCATCCAAATCTAGTTTAATACTGGTTTTTAACAATCCTTTGATAACGTTTATTCCAAGGCGCGCCGGTTTTGATGCTAGGAATGGATGCAAATGCCTAAAAAACTCATCTTCAATATTTTGAAATGATTGCACTCCGTACAAACTTACATAAATATATTTTTTCTTATCAGGGAAATAATTCTCTAAAAAACTTTTAACAAACCAAGTCTTTCCACTTCCCCATACACCTGTAAGTAGCACCGCATATTCAGGAGCTTTTTCTAATCCACAATAATACCTAAGCAGACTAAAAGTATTTTCATTAAAGCTTTTATGCTTTTGTAAAAAAGGAGATTTACCTGAGTTTTTTTCTAAACCTTTTGTCATAGCAATTCATTAAAAGTTAAAACCATGATTTATCCATCCCTGTCCCTTTTGGAATTTTCTTCTTAGCTGAACCCTCCAGTCGGACAGTCATAGATTCACTGATTTAAGCAACTTATTCGATGCATCTACCATCTCCTGCTTAAGGGTTTCACGCCGGAAACGGATGTCTTCCGACTCACCCGGGATTACCTGACCGAGCACGAAGGTGCTGGCCTTGACTGGGCCAGGGGCATCTTCATTTTGGAAATGCGTGTTTAAAGTACGCAGGGCATCGGCACAGGCAGGGTTGCCGAGGCCAACCTCCTCTCTAAAAGCCGCGATCGCTGCGTCTGTACCTTTATCGTAGTGTTGTAGGGTATAGAGAATGTCAAAGGCATCCTTTGGCTGTTGTCGGTTGCAAAAGGCGCGCAACTTCAATGCAAGAAACGGACCGACTTCGCACACTCGGGCATGGAAACTCTGTTGCGCTCCGTGAAGATCAACACCCCTTACCTCAATGGTTCTGGCTGTCACCAGTGCGCGATTTATTCCTGGCATGATGTTGGCCGTGATTTCTTCGACATTCGCCGTGCCCTCTATGCGAGGGGGATGTTCCACAAGGAAATCTACGTATACCGTGAAATCGCCAATGGTTTTTTCTAGGCGAGACTCATTGGTGGCATTTTTCTTGAAACCCTGACCGCTGAGTTCCCAGAAGAGATTGCCATACTGTCCTGAGTCCGTACCCAGCGCTATACCGAGATCCACATCGAGTGTAGCCGGGCGAGGCAGGTTGTGGTGTTGGGTATCATCGCCGCAGAGGTATTTCGGCACAAGACCACCGACAAGGACGAGATTTTTATGCCATGAGTCGAGAGCAGGCCAGAGGGTAAGAAAGGCGCTTTCAGCCAGCGCGGTACGACGCGGGTCGTATTCGGTGTAGGTCTCGTATTTCATGGTCGACAAAAGCCCTCCCATTCTAGAAGTGCTGAAGCAGCCTCCGGCCCACGGAGGCCCAATCGTTGAAGGTCGATGTAGATCTGGGCATCCGAGACGAGCGTGAAATTGCTGCGTTGCTGAGTCTCAGAGAAAACTCCCTCGTCTTCTGGTACATGGAACCAAAGCTTTCCTCCTTCGGTGACCGTGCGCAAGCCAAGCTGCTCCAAGGTAGCGGCATCCGGCAACCGAGCAACGTATGCGGAGCAGACCGTGGGCTCGGTGTAGGGATGGCGTACCCACGCGGCTGTCCACTGGGTGAAGGCGAGGGGGACTTTCTCGGCTTTTGCCCACTGCTGTACGCGTGGAGCAAGTTCCTGAGCCGGACCAAGGAAACCGGCGTAGGCAGTAGTCCGGGTGCGCGTGTGTAAGCGATCCGCTTGAGCCCATTCGTCAAGCAGGGCCTTCCAGTCACGAAGTCTGTATTCGCGTGCGCTGAGCTTTTCCAGAAACCCCTGACTAACGAGATGCTGCACGATGCGAGAGACAAGGCCTGTGCTGGCGTTGACTCGGGGAACGATCTCAGACTGTGTCCAGATGTGGTCGCGATCCGAGAGGAGGCATCGGACGATCCTGACGCTTTTCCCAAAAAAGATATTCCGAGGTTCCAGTTCGTAGCTAAAGGATCGGCCTGGCAAAGCCCGGCGATCCACCAGTAATCCGGGAGCACGGAGCCATGCGCGTCCATTCAGATCAATGGCGGCAATTTCCCGTTCTTTGCAGGTGGCTAGTACGCGTGGGGATAACTCTGGGGTAACCACAAGAGGGCGTAGCGAGGAAGCATGGACAGGGAGGTTTTCCAACCAAGGGAGACTAGGCTTGAGCGCGTAATAAGGTCGGAAGGAAAAATTGGTGCCATCGAATTTGAGATTCAAGAGATCGGAGCGGGTGCCCTCAGGGCTTAGGGTTTCAGTAGCGAGGATCCAATGAAGATCCGGATCCTCTGTGACAAAGTCGCGAAAGTGGGCTACAAGTTCGCTTTCATAGCGGATGGCTGCACTTTTACTGGTTTGCGAATTTTTCACTATCCAGTGAAAATAGTAGATTTCATTGAAAAATCAATGTTTTTACTAGATCAGTCTATTTTCACCGTTCAGTGAAAATAGACGATTGCAGTGCAAATTCGGATGGCCACCTTCAAGGCGATGTCTCTAGATGTAGATAACAATGACCTGCGGTTTATATGGTGAAAAGATCGGGTGTAAAACCCTGCTCCTCCACCCGATCCACGAGCCCTGGATAGTCATTCCTGACACTCCCTACGGCTTTACTGACGGGACAACGGGTCAAAGTGCTATCCGGTGAAGGTGCTAGGAGGTTCCTTTGTTCCTCGTCTGTGAGAGGCTTCTCGGTGAGCCAATTGTTCCACTGGCAGGGTTCAAGGATCACTGGCATCCGGTCATGGATTCCCTGCATCTCCTGGTTGGGAGTGGTGGTAATGACTGTGGCCTCCATGTGATTGCCAACAAGTTTCCAGATCCCAGCAAAAGCCAAGGGTTGGCCATCACAGCGCTCGAAGTAAAAGGGCTGCCGGTCACTGGGGCGCCATTCATAGAATCCACTGGCAGGAATGAGGCATCGGCTCTGTCGGAATGAATCCCTGAAGCTCGGGAGGGAGTCCACGGTCTCCCCTCTGGCATTGAAGAGTGGAGCCCTACCCGTGGAGGCAAATCCCCACACAGCGGGTACAAGGTGCCGGCCTGCTGGATCTGCCCTCACAATGGGGATCGTGGTACTCGGAGCCGCGTTGAAGCTCTGGGTCCAGTTCTCCTCCCCATCCTGCAACCCAAAGGTCTCGGCAACCATCTTGGGCTCACCTTTTCGGACATAGCGGCCGCACATGAGGAAAGGTTATCCAATATCAATGGTTTGCCGCGAGGATGGTATTCCCCGGCAGGAGGATATCGGAATCGGGCGCGTTTGGTGCTCCCGATTGGGAGCAACTTTTCAAAAATCGCGGCGTGAAAAATCCAAGTCCTTTGGGATCATTTGGGCATGCCCATCATCCCGGACAACGTGGTATCGACTTACCGGGAACGCTTCCGTGGTCTTGTTTACGACAGCCAGGCATTGATCCCTGACCTCCTCAAGCGGGGTCGGGCACCAACCGGCCACTTCCCGCCCATGACATCACTTGGTTACGTGGAGCTGGATCGAGGGGAGGATGATCTCCGTCCGCTGATTTCCCAACTACTGTCACCACTTATCGACGTAGCAACGGACGAGGAATGCCAGACCGGGTTCATGACATACGGTGAGCCCATCAGCGTTGAGCTGCTGCTGGAGCGCCTTGATTGGTGTGTCACGAGTGATCCCATAGCCGCAAAGCTGTTTCCAGACTGGTCACAACAAGACGAACTTCAACGCCTTGAAGCCGTCTGCCGCTTCGTTGCAGAGACTCTCAAGGACTACCACCTGCGTCTGCTCGAAGTCGCGGAAACCGAGGAGCCGGTGCCCGACGACTCTGCATTACCGCCCTATGATGGCCCGATTGAGGATCTCCGTCTCTTCCGAGCGCTGCTGACCGTCAATGACACGGAGGTGGAGATCACCAGCGTCAATGCCGGGGATATCCGAGGGTGGCTCTTCAGTGTCCTTTACAGTCAGGCGACCAAGCTCACCGAGTCACAACAGATCCATCTGGTTGAAGCTCTCCACTACTCGGACAGGTTGTGTCCGGTCTCGATGGCGAAGTGGATTCCGTAACAGTAAGACCGATTGGTGCTGGTCGTCAGGCCCGATTGTCGTCCAAAAACCTGATTATTGCGGCCCAGACCTCTTTGGTCCACGGTTCCTCGTCGGCGAGGACTTCGGCGTGATTGGCATGGTCAACGAGAAGCAGGCGCTTTTTGGAAGAGTGTGAACGGTTGAACAGTTCCAAGGCGCTGGCTTTGGGGATCGATCCGTCATCTTGTCCGTGCAATACGAAGACCGGCCGATCGACTCGTGTGATGGAGGATACCGGGCTAATGGAATCGAGCTTTGATCCTATTAGGTCTTCGGCGGCATTGATTACCGGAGAGGGATTTGGGATTCCGGCATTGATGATCCAACTAGGGGCAACTCGCATGAGGGTGTCGAAGGAGGAGTCAAAGACCCCACAGCGGATACGTGGGTCGCTCTCCATGGCCTGAATCCCGACCGCCGCTCCCATGGATGTTCCAAGAACCATGAAGGGACCATGGCTCAAGCCCTTGGTTTCTAGGAATGAGATGGCGCTAGCGACATCCCGTTTTTCCGCAAAACCGAAGGAGCAGAATCGAGCGGTATTATGGCCGTGGCCCCGCTGATCAATCGACAGGGTATTGTATCCGGCATCATGCAGATGCCTGGAAAATCCTGCCGTCACATCGAGGCAATTCGCATATCCATGAAGCAGAATGACCGTGCCTTTTGACGGCTTCGGGGCAGACACATAGAGGCCCAGTGTTTTGATTCCATGGCCAAGATCGAGTTGGAAGCTTTCGGGCGTCAGTCCTGCTTTCTTCCATGCCTCTGGGGCAAAGGCCCTCTCGGGTTCCACCAACCGCTTTGCAAGGAGGCGAGCCCCATACGGGGTGGATTCTAGCACGAGGAGGCCTTCCCGTTCGATTTTCGGGAGAAACATGCATCCAAGGAGTATTGCTACCAGGGAGACAAAGGCTCCGATGGCCAGCTTGATTCTCATGGAAGCTTGGCAAGATTACACCGCTATCACGTCGATGCCGCCCGGGGTTTATGCGGGTCCGTCCGTCATTGAGCCTAGCGGTAGGGAAGGAGCAGTGCGTGATCGTTGGGGCAGTAAACAAAGCCCTTGGGTGTATCGAAGGTCTGGATAAGGCCGCACTTCGGGCACTTGTAGCTGTAGGTCTCTGCGGCATATGCCAAGCCGGCACCAATGAGTACGAGAGAGAGCAGGGTGAGGATCAGGGGTTTCATTTGGAGGGGAGCTTGGTGATCTGTCCGGCGATGTCGGCAAAGATGGGAGCCGCAACGAGTCCGCCGTAGTTCTTCTCTGGCTTCAGCACGGGATCGTCGACAACCACGACGGCAACATACTTGGGGTGATCCACTGGGAAGAAGCCAGCGAAACTCGTGGTGAACCTATCAGCGTAGTATTTCCCACTGGGGGAAATCGCTGATGATGTTCCGGTCTTGCCGCCAACAGGCACGCCTTCAACTTTGGCAAGGGGAGCCGTTCCATTCGGAGAAACAGTTCCCTGCAGGGCATTCTTCACACGATCCGCTGTACCAGCCGAGCACACCCGGCGAACGACCACGGGCTTCGCATTACCGACTACGGGCTTCATCAGCAGGCCGCCGTTTGCGAGGGCGCCGTATGCCATGGTGAGCTGCAAGGGTGTGACTCCAACAGACTGTCCGAAAGCCATCCGGGACTTTGTCCAGGCATCCCAACGTGCTGGCGGATTGACGATCCCTTGAACCTCTCCGGGAATAGCCACGCCTGTCTTGTCCCCGAATCCGAAGCGGCGGACGTAGTCGTAGTACACGGGATCCTTCAGAAGCAGTGCCATCTTGGCCGCCCCTATGTTGCTACTCTTGATCAGGATCTCGTCGAAGGTCATGTCTCCAAAGCCTTTGTGATCCCGAATCGTCTTTGCCATGTAATTGAACTGCCCATTCTCGCAGTTGATCTCGGACTTGGGGGTAATGGCACATGTCTGTAATGCGGCAACGGCAACCACAGGCTTGAACGTGCTGCCCGGTTCATAGAACCAACTCATTGCATCATCCGTCTTCGCCATGCTGTCCGCCCTGCGGCTCGATAGCGCGAGTATCTTGCCTGTCTTGGGTTCGGCTACGACCACCACTACACGTCGAGGGTGGATGGATGTCATGCAGGAATCCGTAGCTGTATCGGCTATCTTTTGGATCGGCTGATTCTCTGGGTAGGCCTTGGTATGGGATTGAGTCCAGGGGCAGGCGCATCCTGCGAGGAAAAGTGGGAGGACGAGGAGGGGAAGTTTCATGATAGTAATAAAGACCTGATAATTAGCATTTGAAAACTCGGGTTATCAGAAAATATTTTTGAAAACCCTCACCATTCTTTTTGATAAACTTATATTATTTTTTTCTGAGATAGCTGTCAGCAGGTTCCTAAGGCCTATTTGAGGCAAACCATCTGATGGCTGCTCCGTAAAACCAACTTCATTATCAGAAGCGCAAGCATCTGTTTTGGATACGGCAGATATGCATGAAGTGGTTATCCGCTGGTACTCGATGTAGATTTCAGGCAAATGATTTTTCAACAACGTTTCTGACTCTTTTTCTGGATTTTCAACAAGGCTAGGGTAGCGATCTATCTTTGAAAAAACTATAATTATTTTTGGAACACCTCGATTTTTCCAATGCTTTAATGCCGTTTTGATATTATTGATCTTCTTTGACTTAATTTCCGGCTTTCTCTCGTCAAGAATATCACCAAGATCAATAAGGATTATTGCAACATCATAGAATCCACGTGCGAGTTCTAGTTTATTTGCGAGAGTAATTGATGCGCAGAGAGTTAGTTGAGAACTGAAATTCGCATTAGGAGGGTTGGGAATGTGGTAAACATTCCATTCCATAAGCTCAGACCAATGATTGGGATTATAGTCTCCTCTGTTAGGGAACCTCTGTTTCCTGAATAAAAGATCAATATTTACTTCGGTCCACTCGTGAGCTCGTCCTTCAGTAGAAATAAAATAATGTTTTTTTTCTTCATCCAGTGGATCGGGATTATGGTAAGATGAAAACTTATTCGCTAGCGCGGAAATCAAAGTACTTTTCCCGCTCCCTGGTGCACCATAGAGAACAACCTTATTCATTGTTAATTAAACCGTTGGCCGATGTAATCAGCGAGATTTACTTCCTCTCCATCTCGTTCAAAATTGATTTTCCTGGCAGCGTAGATTGTTCTTTTCAAGACAGTTGACGGCCACTCAAGCACAACCTTGGTTTCAGAATTATAAAAATATGAGGAGAATTCATCGCATCGATCAACAAGCTCTTTGAGTAATATCGAATTCCGTTCCTCCATATCACCCAGATTACTGAGTTGATCATGCAGGGAGCAAATGCCTGATTCTTGTAAATCGTCATTGTTTCCTGAAACTCGCGCAGACCACCCTCGCTTACCTGAAACAAAATCACACTTCATAAAATGTAACCCAAGTTTTTTATTATAATGTGTCTTAAATCTTTCTTTATCGTCTTCCTCCAAGTCTTCACACGCAGTAACCACCAGATTATCACACTGATCCTTCAGATATGTTTTATAAAATTCATGCTCCTTAGCGGTGATGCCCTGGTCTTTATTGATAACCCAATAAATGTTTTTGAACCGTGGAGTATACTCTAGGAGTATTGCTTCATGATTTCGATCCATGTGTTGTTCATGGACTGCACCAAAACCAGGGGTGTCAGCAATAACAAGACCCTTGGAGAGAAGAACCGATGGAATCCAGACTTTGACTGACTGTATCGGATCATCGAGATGATCTCCCTCTTCGGTCGCATATTCTTCAACACAATTCAGTAGATCTTCAGGGCCTGAACATTTCCTAGTAACAGTTCTGAATGTATTCTTATACCGTATTTCTATAAGCCATTGGTCTCCATATCGATACTCTACGCATAGGGCAGTCATCGGCTTGTTTTTTCTAGGAGCTACAGCCACACCAAAAAGTGCATTTAGTATTGTCGACTTACCTACATTTCCCAATCCTACAAACCCCACTAAATATTCCTCAGTCATTATTCTCTGTCGGAGCCTTTCAACAGAGTACATGAACTCAGTTACAATGGTAATGGCTTTTAATCTAGTCCCTTGATCGTAACCGGGTTCATCCTTGTAAGCCCGAAGCAAACCAGTGCACATCAATAGGATGCACTTGATCGTCTCGAGCAAATCACCTTTCTCAACCCCCATAATCTTTCCCTCCTAGTGCGTCTTTGACATATAGTCTTTAACTATACACAATCTGCTGCTAAGATTAACGAGATCATCGATTCCACGGAGTTCCTCTTTCCTGAGAATCGATTTTTGCAATGATTTCTCAATCTGGATTAGTTCATTATCCAATTGGAGCGAAAATTCAGTGACTATCCGCTCTGACAGCTCTGAGAGGTGCTTGATATGCTCGCCAAACACTATCTCAAAAAAGCCATCAATGAACTTGATGGATTCAGTTTCCAGCTGATCCTTCTGTTTTAATTTCGAGGATCTGTACGCAAAGGGAACGATTAGGACACCAGCGCCAGCAAGGGTCCAACCAATGGGTCCTGCCAATGCCAGCCAGGCCGGTGCGGTTGCTAGAACGGGTGCGGCAACCGTCGGAGCCGCTCCCATTAGTCCTGTTCCCGCCATACCCAAAGCTGCTCCTAGCGGTCCTGTCAAAACTGTTCCGACCACCGTTGCACCCAAACCGGCTACTGTATTGAAAGCCGCAACACCAGCAGCAGCGTGCGCAGCTGCCGCAGTCGCTGCAATTGCAGCAGCATTTGCCGCAGCGATTGAAGCTGTCATGCCTGAAGCAGCAGCGACAGTTGCCATGCCCGTTGCTGCGGCGACGGCACCTCCCAATGAACCAGTTACCAGGAGATTTTCATGCTTGCCTCCTGACCGTAATGTCAATGATCCGTCCTGAGACATAGAAACTGCAGGGTATTCGGCACGAAGTTTCTCAGTAGCCTTGCGGGCTTGCTCTTCAAAGTCCTGAAATGGTTTCGATAACACCTCATCTCGGGTATTCGCGATAAAGGTAGGAAGGGATTTTCTCAAAGCATCAACTTGGAGAACACCGGTCGCATGAATGTGAGCAGAAACAACCTCTTTCAACTTACGCTGGCAACCCGGCAAAACGCGTTTAAGGTCCTCGATGGCGGATCTCCACTTGAAGGTAAATTCCTTCTCGGCATGCCCTCTATCAGAGTTAATCTCCTCTTTGCGCTTTGAAAGTGCTATTTGTTCAGCCTCCAGTTCCTGGACGCTTTTGCTGTCTGACTCTATTTGAATTGCCACGTTTGTCGCCAATCCCTCCACGATCCTGCTGACTTTTGAGATAAACCTGGAGCGAATTATCTTTATCTGGTTTTCGTTAAGGAAGCTTCTAATGCAATCGAGCATCTCCGGCACACCGCTTATTGAGCTATTACCGTTCAAAGCGTTTTTTGCACTGATACGGTGAATGTTACTAACTGATATTCCCGCTTCGGCCAGAATCTTTAAATTGTGCTCAATACCATCGTTAATGTCCTGTTCCTCGCAATCATCGACCTTGTTTATCGCAAAGAATATCTTCTGGATATCATGGGATTTTAACTCCTTGAGTAACTCTACCTCATCAGATGCCAGTGGCATATTGGCAGTTACCAAAAAGATCACAGCATCAGCTTTAGGAATGAAGCCGTGTAAAATTGCGTCGTGATGCTTGTGGATGGAGCCGGCTCCCGGAGTGTCTACTAGAACCAGCTGCTGATCCAATCCCCCGAATGGCCCGTAAACTTCCACAGAGTCAACCTCCAGTTTATTTTCTGGATTACCCGATTCCGTGACGAATTTGGCTATCTGATTATAGCCAACTACTTCCTGATGACCATCTCTGTAATAAACAACTACCTTCTCGTTTTCGTCGTAGATAAACTTAGTTACCACGCTTGAGGCAGGCAATTTATCTATGGGTGCAACGATATTGTCTGTTCTCCCAAGGAAGGCATTGCAGAATGTCGATTTCCCCCTCTTGACCTTACCCATCACAGCCAGCATGAATTTGCCGGTTTTTAATGCATCTATCTCCTGCTGAATAGAATTGGCAGCCTCGTTATTATCCATTTGCCGCGAGATATCCTTAACTTCCTCAGCCCATGTAACAATATCCTGAATGAGTGGTTGTATAATATGCACAGTGTATAGTTATTTATTTGGTTTTGTTCTGCTATAAAACTAGAAGTTAGGTATGATTTGGGGGTTTTTACGGTTGATTTGTATTTGTGAATGCCAGCACCCCATTTCGGTGGTTGCTTGGTGACTCCCCCGGAGAGATGGAATGGCCGTTACCCCGGATGCGTCGGGCAGCCTTGGCGGTTTCACCCTGGACCATCTGGGAAATCAGCTGACCCACGCTGAGCCCCTTCTCAGCAGCCATGAGGATCATGGCGTTCTTGATCTCCTCCTCGACGAGGAGGTTCACCCTCGCTGGAGATTTGAGCTGTCTGGGGCGGGCCATGCGATATATACGCGTTTTATGCTCTTTCTGTACACAAAGTGCAACATGAAACAAGAAGGACATTGCCGCAGGCTAAAGATGGTGTATTTCCGGTGTATGAAACGCAGTAGTTCCGGACGACCACCGCTTACCAAGACCCGAGTCAATCTCGCCCTGGGAGAAAAGCTCGTGGCCGCAAGCAAAGCCCATGCGGAGCGGGCTGAAATGACCCTCTCCGAGTTGGTGGCGTATCTCCTGCGGCGTGAGATCTCCCAACCCACGGTTGTGCTCGGCAGCGAACATAAATAGCGCGGTCACGCCAGACGCTTGGCCTTGGTTCCGCTCTCGATCCCGGCCAGCTTGATCCGGACACGGTCCATCAACTTGGCAATACTCCCTTGTCGCTGAAATCCCTGATAGAAACGATCTGCCTCCCTGAGGCCCTGTAGTAGGGCTTGATCCTCCAGCGGTTCGGGGGCTTGAGTGGGGTGAAGTGCGGTCTTGTCGGTGTTCATAGCAGTTCCTCCTGAAAATCGGCTGATGAAGACAGCTCCTTGAGGAGCTTCATGACCCTGTGGTTGGCGTTATCGACGGTGCTACGCGATACCCGCAACTGCGTCATGACTGCCTCCACGGGCTGTTCGAGGATCTTGGTCATCTCGAAAATGAGCATGGTCTGAGGGCCAAGGATGGTACGAGCCTCCTCGAGCATTGCCTGGAGGGTGGCGTTCCTCCATGCCTTCTCTTCAAGCTCAAGGAGGCTGCGGTAGGGTTCCTGGGAATTGTGGTCGGTTAAACCATCAAGTTCGTCAGATGAGCCAGCGGGATGATTGCTGGAAGTCAGGTGATCCCGGACGCACCAGGCGATGATCTGGCGGAGGTAATTGCGGAAACGCCCCTTCGTCGAGTCGTAGCTGAAGTTGCCGCTCGCTTTCAGGAATTTCACCACGGCATCAGAAACCACCTCATCAATCAGGTGATCATCCTGCTGATGCCAGCCTACCCGGTGGAATTCCGCCTGTGCTGCAAGGCGCATCGCCGGGGAATACAGCTCCACAAAGGAAGACCATGCTCGGTTCCAATCACGGGACTCGTGGTCTTGGCCCAGACGGGCCAAGATGGAGACTGGTGTGGATGGGAAGGCGTTGGCCACGGTTCTGAGTACTTTGGTTTGCCCTTCCTTTCTGCGCTTTTTCGGGAATCTCTCGTGAAACGACGACTTTTTCCAAAAAAGATCGCTTCCTACTGTGTTTCCTGAGCCCTGCGATTTTCTTCCATCCGCTTGTTCTGTTCGCTGATAGACATCGCTGGCGTAAGGATGCGGTCCGCAAGCGGCTTCCGTTCTGTCTTGGGAGAGGACTGGGGGGTCTCCCTTCTTACAACCAACGCGGGATCCGGCCATGGGTAACTCCGCCTGCTCATGTTGGGTGGAAGAACGTCAGTGGAATCCTTTGGGTCAACCGGCCTACGCCACCATGGATCCGGATTGTCTGGGTGCCTTCGTGCGTATTCGACCCAGTACGCAATTTCATACCGAAGCTCTTTTCTGGTCATCTTGGAAAGATCGGGGCGATGCTTGCTAGGATCTTCATTGGGATCGTCCAGCGTTTTGATGGCTGCCAAGGCTGCCTCTTGGTCGATCTTCCAGATTGGAGTGTCGCCAGCATTTTCATTCGTAACAGATCCGGATTGAGTCATTGCCGATGAATCACTGACTACTTCATTGCTGGCGACGGGGACATCTCCAGGCCGCCGAGAAGCACCCAGCACGTTCTCGGAATCAGCAGCCGGACTGGAATGCCCGGGAGAGGGGTTTAAGTTCCGCCACAGGAAAGGGAGAACAAGTGCTACTGCAATGAATACCGGCAGAAGCACCACGGCATATTTTCCGAATGGGTTCCGCTGAAGTGGGGGCAGACCTGTGACAGCAGCATGGAATGCATCCAACCCGAGAAATCTTTGGGTGGGAGCCTCACTGGTTGCCCTGAGGACGATCTGGTGGAGTCTGCTCCATTCCTCCTGCTCCTCCTTGGTAAGGCTCTCCCTCCCCGCTGGAGGCCACAGGAAACGAGCCCGTCCGATCTTGTCCGGAGAGTTGCCGGTAAGGAGGACATAGAGGAGAGCGGCCACACCCCATTGATCCGCATTCCCTCCGTTTTCGACATACCAGGAAGGGGCGGTGTGTTGAGGCGTTCCCCGAAGGGAAACGATGGATCCCTCGTTGGTGGAAAGTCCGAAATCAGCGAGGCAGGGCTGGCCGTCGATTATCAGAACATTCTCGGGCTTGATGTCGCGGTGGACCAGACCGGCATCGGCCACCGCAGAGGCACCGGTGAGGACTCCTCCAATGATCTGCCGTATTTCCGAACTGCTGAACCATGTGCCGGCCTCCCGATGGCGGGAAAGATACAAAGCAACGGTCTGTGGTTCCCATGCTGGGTCTTCAGGGCTGATGTTGTCTGCTCCATCGGCGAGCGGCATCACATACGCCAAGCCTTGTTCGCTGATGCGGACGTGGTCGATAGGCACCAGATGGGGCGAGCGGATCGAACTGATGGCCTGAAGAAACGTCCGAAGCGAGGAAACCTCCTGCTCAAAGTGGCGAGTTGAGTCTGCTGAGATCCACTTGAGCGCCTTCCATGCCCCGGTAGCTTCCGATCTCGCAAGCCAGACTTCGCCAAAGCCACCGGCTCCGATTTTTCGGATCAGCTCGTAACCGTCGAGAGATGAGCCGGCAACAGGGTGCATGGTGGGATTCTCTGACCGCAAATCGGATGATGAAAAGGGGAATCGCCTCCGCAATGAAGTCTCCGACCTTCCAGCCGGTTTAGTCCTGCCCGGAATTGACCCATAATATACTAGGGAGACTGTAGCCATTGGCTTCGGTTGATCCCTTTTAACAATCAGTCCGCCATGAACAGGCCCGTCATCACGACGGGCCTTTTTCGTGCCCTGACACAACCAACCAACACCAATGCCAGTCATCATCACCGCCTGCGTCAGCAAGAAGGTCGGCCAGGCCAATTACGGTTCAGCGGGGTTCTCGCTCACCGTTCAGTCCGAGGTCACCAACCTCGATCAAGTCCAGGAAGAGAGCCACCGGCTCTACAACCTCCTCAACGACTCGGTGAATGCCGAACTCAACGGGGAGACCAAGGAGGAGAAGCGAGCCGAGTGGCCGAGGCTCCAGCGCAACACCACTCCCACCCAGGAGTGGAAAGCGAGCGACAAACAGCGGGATCTCATCCTGAAGGTCATTACCGAGAACGGTGTGGACCGCAGCGATGTGGAATCCCTGGCTTTCGAAATGTTCGGAACGAGCAATCTGCCCGAGCTGAACCGACTCCAGGCCAGCGGCCTCATTGACGAGCTTCTCTCCCGTTACGGGAAAAAGAAGGGCGGCACGAGGTTCAACGGGAGGGCAGTCCGATGATTGCCCTGGTCGAGGGACCCAAGGAAAGCGTTGCGGACATTCTGGAGGAGCCGGTGAGTGCGAGCCGGATCAACTGCTTCCACAGTTGCCGGCAGAAGTTCTTCTTCCGCTACATCCAGAGGATCCAGAAGCCAACGACAGCGGCACTCCATGTGGGCAAAGCCGTTCACCACGCCCTTCAACAATGGTCAAAGCGCCGTTGGCTGGGGGAACTGAGTGACTCGGAGAGCATCCGGAGGGACTTCGAGGAGGGCTGGAAAGCCCAAGTCGAGGAATCCCCCGTGGATTTCGAGCCCGGAGAGGAGACAACCCAGCAGGAGAAAGCATGGGGTCTCGTGGAGATGTACCTGCGAGAAACTCCGATCCCGCTGGATGAAACACCCGAGGGGGTCGAAGTCTTGGTGGAATCGGATCTTTCCCAGCATGGGCTACCAACCCTGAGGGGAGTGATCGACTTGGTCCGACCTGGGGGAGTGATCGTGGATTACAAGACCACGGCCACCACACCCAACGAGGATCAGGTTCTTCACCGTAACGAAATCCAGCTCACCGCCTACGGCCTGCTTTATCTGGCAGCTACCGGGGTAAAGGCCAAGGGGGTGGAGCTTCATCATCTGGTGAAGACCAAGGTGCCAAAGCTTGTGGTGACACGACACAGGCCAGCTGGAGAGAAGCAGCGGAGCAGGTTGTTCCGTGCCATCGAGAGCTATCTTGGGGGAGTGCAGCGGGAGGACTGGGTTCCGAGTCCGGGACTTCAGTGCATGAGTTGCGAGTTCTTTGGCGAATGCCGGGGAGGAGGACTATGAAAATAATCCCTCTCCTCTGTTTGGCCATGCCGGGCTGCTCTTACTACGCAGGGCCTGACATGGCCCCAGTGGGAGCCGGCCTGTCAGTCATTGGTCTGGGAATCGTCGTTGGTGCCCTTGTCATCACCCTCTTCCGAGGAGGTGGCAAGTGAACGACCTCAACGATCTCCTCCGTCTGATCCTACCGGTTATCGCCGTCCTGATCGTCGTGATGGCTCTCACAACAGCCGTCGCGGCACTCGGTTCGGTGCTCATCCCGGTGGGCATCATTGCAGTCATTGCCTTGGCCGCCTGGGTGTGGCTGGGGCGTCGGTAAACAACAAACAACCAAGAAGAATGGGCCGGTGGGTGCAGATCGCACTCCCGGCCCTTCTTCGTATCCACATCAAATACATGAAATCAGTCAGTCTCAGTTATCGTGACGACCGCTCGGACAAAGTGTACCGGGTGGAACTCGTCCCAAGTGGTGAGGGCTTCGTGGTCAACTTCGCCTACGGGCGCAGGGGAGCGGCACTCACCAGTGGAACCAAAACAAGTCATCCCGTGGCATTCCATGTGGCCCAGACCATCTTCGAGCGCCTCGTGGCAGAAAAGATGGCCAAAGGCTACAGGGAGGGCGATGCCGTGACCGGCTACACAGTTGCCGGCAGTGAATCCACGGGGATCCTTCCCCAGCTCCTGAATCCCGTAACAGATCAGGAGTTAGAAAGCCTGCTGGAGGCACCCGAGTTCCTCGTTCAGGAAAAGCTCGATGGCAAACGCCTGCTTCTTCGCAAGGAGAACGGCAAAGTCACGGGTATCAACCGCAGGGGGATTGAGTGCGGTCTACCCGAGAACATCGTTCTGGACGCCCAAGTCCTTCACGGGGATTGGCTCTTGGATGGTGAACTCGTCGGGCAGGTCTACCACGCCTTCGATCTCCTGGAACTCGATGGCAGCTACCGCAGGCATCCCCTTCGGGAGCGCCTGGTAGTGTTGCTCAACCTCATCGCCGGAGCACAGGTTCCATGGATCAGGCTTGTGGCCAGCTACACAGGTGAGGCGGTAAAGCGCAGGTTTATGGAGCTATCCCGAGAGGACAACCTCGAGGGCATTGTCTTCAAGGACATGCAGGCCCCGTACATCCCGGGCAGACCCAACAGCGGTGGGGCACAGTTCAAGTTCAAGTTCGTGGAAACCGCTTCGGTGGTGGTCACGGCCCTGAATGGGAAACGCTCGGTGGGCATTGGTGTTATCGACAGCGATAGCCTGGTGCTTCCCTGCGGCAATGTGACAATCCCTGCGGATCAGGAGATCCCGGGAATCGGGGACATCGTGGA
>Ga0208507_1000313_pt1 | contig 33007 bp, 25 predicted proteins | sample CryBogCBH12Aug01_FD_184626 | JGI IMG/M metagenome (GOLD analysis project Ga0208507, IMG submission 184626) | Freshwater microbial communities from Crystal Bog, Wisconsin, USA - CBH12Aug09.1 (SPAdes) (version 2) | ecosystem: Environmental > Aquatic > Freshwater > Lake | place: Crystal Bog...
GGCTGACCCGGGTCAGGCCAGCGCTGCCTCGGACGGCCCCAACCGCAGCTCCAGGAACCGGTGTCTCAGCTGGAAGCCCAGGCCCCGGTAGAGGGCGAGGGCGGGGTCGTTGCCCTCGTGAACCGCGAGATGGGTGGTCGTGCAGCCCCGCGCCTGGAGGCCTTCCAGGGCCCGTACGACCAGGGCCCGGCCCAACCCCCGCCTCCGCGAGCCCGAAGCGACCGCCACCTGGGCAAGGTGTCCCACGCCCGCGCCCATGCGGGTAGCCAGAACGAAGGCTGCCAGGCCCTGCCCGGAGTCATCCCGGAGGACGAAGGAGGCCCCGGCCTCGAAGGAGCCCACCTCGGAGCGCAGCGTGATGTCCTCCAAAAGTCGGCTGGCCCGGGCCGGCTCCACTCCCTGAAGGCCCGGCCAGAATCCGGGGCGGTTCCCATAGACGTCCACCAACAGGTCCGCGGCCGCGGGCAGGAAGCCCTGGACCCAGGGCTCGAGCCCCGGCCTAGCCTCTGGGTCCCGCGGTCTCGGCACCTGGCCCCAGGAGACCTCCAGGAGACAGCGGTCCCGGACCTGCCCCGGCCAGAGCTGCCTCACCCGCGCCAGCGACCCGCCTGTGAGCAAGAAGAGCTCGCCGCAGAACTGCTCCACCTGGGGCAGGCCGAATGCGCCGCGGATGGCCGCTCCCAGGAGGGCCTCCTCCACGGCCTGCGCTGGGCCCCGACGGCTCGCGAACAGCCGCCCGGCCAGGGCCGTGCCGCCGTCCAGCAAGAGCGTCAGGTAGCCCAGGGCCCGATCCCCATCGACCCAGGCGATGCCCCGGGCCTCTTCGTCAAGGGACCGTAGCTGCCAGTGCGGGCCTTCCCACAGACACGCCGCCTCCTCGGCCAGCAGGGGGGCCAGGCTGGCCCGGTCCAGGGCACGCAGGTCCTGGAGCGTCCCGGCCAGTGCCGGCGGCTCCTGGCCCCCGACCCGGCTCAGCGAGTGCCCCGGAGGCTGCGGGAGGTGCTGTGGCTTCGGGTCCATGCGGCCTCTGCGCCGCCTGTCGAACCACCCGGCGGATTGTCCTTGATACTATGCCGGCCCTGGTGAAAAAGCATAAAAGCGATGGCTCATCTTCGGGATGGCCAAATACCTGACTGTCGTGGTAAGGTAATGACTTCGTGATCACAGGCGACCCCCGGTCTCCGCCTCTTTATCAGTCCGAACACCCCCTTTTCGCCCTGACCGGGCCCCCGGAAACCTTCCGCGGGCGGGCCCTCTCAGGAGAGATCATGTCCTTCGACACCCTCGGGCTTCTGCCCGAGCTTCTGCGCGCGGTTCGCGAGCAGGGCTACGAAACCCCCACCCCCATCCAGGACCAGGCGATCCCGCTGGTGCTGGAGGGCCGCGACCTCATGGCCCGGGCCCAGACCGGCACCGGCAAGACCGCCGGCTTCACCCTGCCCCTGCTGCAGAAGCTGGCCCACCACGCCAACAGCTCGGCCTCCCCGGCCCGCCACGCCATCCGCGCCCTCATCCTGACCCCCACCCGCGAGCTGGCCCTCCAGGTGGAGGAGAGCGTCCGCACCTACGGCAAGCACATCCCCCTGCGCTCCACCACCATCTTCGGCGGCGTGAACATCAACCCCCAGACCAAGGCCCTGCGCGCCGGCTGCGAGATCGTCGTGGCCACCCCCGGCCGCCTGCTGGACCACCAGGGCCAGGGCAACCTCAACTTCAGCCAGCTCGAGATCCTGGTGCTGGACGAAGCCGACCGCATGCTCGACATGGGCTTCATCCGGGACATCCAGAAGATCCTGGCCCTGCTGCCCACCAGCCGTCAGACCCTGCTCTTCTCGGCCACCTTCACGGACGAGATCAAGCAGCTGGCCTCCAGGTTCCTGAAGAACCCCGCCCTGGTGGAGATCACGCCCCGCAACAGCGCGGCCGAGCTGGTCCGCCAGGTGGTCCATCCCGTGGACCGGGAGCGCAAGCGGGCCCTGTTGGCCCACCTCATCCAGAGCCGCAACCTCGAGCAGGTGCTGGTGTTCACCCGCACCAAGCACGGCGCCAACCGCCTCTCGGAGCAGCTGGACCGGGACGGCATCGACTCCATGGCCATCCACGGCAACAAGAGCCAGCCCCAGCGCATCAAGGCCCTGGAGGACTTCAAGAAGGGCGCCATCCGCGTCCTGGTGGCCACCGACATCGCCGCCCGGGGCCTGGACATCGACATGCTGCCCCACGTCGTGAACTACGAGCTGCCCCAGGTCCCCGAGGACTACATCCACCGCATCGGCCGCACGGGCCGGGCCGGGACCGAGGGCGAGGCCCTCTCCCTGGTCTGCGTGGACGAGCAGCGGCTCCTCAAGGACATCGAGAAGCTCCTCCGGCGGGAGCTGCCCAAGGACGTGATTCCGGGCTACGCGCCGGACCCCAGCATCCCGGCCGAGCCCATCCAGACGGGCCGCGGGAGCGGTGGCGGCGGCCGCAGCCGCGGACCGGCCCGCAGCAGCCGAACCGCCTCCGGCTCAGCCCCCCAGGGGGAGCGGGGTCGCCACCCTTCCCGACCCGGCCTCCGGGGAAAGTGACCCCCGGCTTCTATACCCCTTGACGCGAGGGTATGTAGGGCCCAGGATTGTTGCTTATGCAAGAACCCATGCCCGATTCCCTCACCGATGCTGGACCCGGCACCCTCGCCGCGGCCGTGCGCCGTCGCCTGAAGCACGCGGTCTCGGCCCGACTGGCGCCCTACGACCTCTCCATGCAGCAGTTCTGGGTGATCCTGGTGCTCATGGAGCAGGGGCCCACCTCCCTGCATCCCCTGGCCCAGCAGGTCTGGATGGACGACCCCACGGCCAGCCGCGTGGTGAAGGCCATGGTGGCCCGGGGCCTGCTCACCGCCCGGCCGGATCCCAAACATGGCCGCCGGATCCTCATCAGCCTCAGCGCCGACGCGCTTCCCCTGGCCCGGGAGCTCCAGCTCCTGGCGGCGGAGATGAAGTCCGGCCTCGTCGAAGGCATCGAGCCGGACCAGCAGGCGGCCCTGCGGCAGGGTCTGCGGACCATGATCGCCAACCTCGACGCCATGCTCCTGGGGTTCCCGGCCGAAGCCGAGACCGAGGCCAGCGCCTGACCGCGCCGCCAGACCCATCCCGGCTCTCCCACCGTCATGAATGCCTGAAGCACCCTCGCAGGATGTCCTCCACCGGTATGCACAGAAGGCCTCTCCCCGCATGAGCGACGCCAACCTCTCCTCCCCCGACTCCGGCTCCACCTCCAGCCGTCCGGCCCTGCTCCAGGGGTGGCGCCTCTGGGCCATCCTCGGCGGCGCCGCCCTGCTGGGCCTGGTCCTCTTCGCCCGCGGCGGGAAGAAGGACGCTGCCGCCAACCCGGCCGGCCGACCTGTGCCGGTCGGCGTGGCCCAGTCCCGCAAGGGCGACATGGCCGTCCGGCTCACGGGACTCGGCACCGTCACCTCCCTCGAGAGTGTCACCGTGCGCAGCCGCGTGGACGGCCAGCTCCTCCGGGTGGCCTTCACCGAGGGCCAGATGGTGCGGGCCGGGGACCTCCTGGCGGAGATCGATCCGCGCCCCTTCCAGGTGCAGCTCATGCAGGCCGAGGGCCAGCTGGCCAAGGACAAGGCCGCCCGGGACAACGCCCAGGCGGACCTGCGGCGCTTCGAGTCCCTCGTGCAGCAGGGCATCCTCTCCCGCCAGCAGGTGGACACCCAGAGCTCCGCAGTGCTGCAGTACGAGGCCGCCATGAAGGCCGACCAGGCCGCGGTGGAGAGCGCCAAGCTGAACCTCACTTACAGCCGCGTCACCGCCCCGACCTCGGGCCGGGTGGGCCTTCGGCTGGTGGACGCGGGCAACATCGTGCGCGCCACCGATGCCACGGGACTCGCCACCATCGCCCCGCTCCAGCCCATCAACGTCGTGTTCGCGGTCCCCGCCGACAACATCCAGCAGGTGCTGGCGCAGACCTCGAAGAATGGCCGGCTCCCGGTCGAGGCCTGGGACCGGGACCTCAAGACGCGCCTCGGTTCCGGTGCCCTCGCGGCCATCGACAACCAGGTGGACCCCGCCACGGGCACGGTGAAGCTGAAGGCCCTGTTCACCAACGAGGACCGGGGGCTCTTCCCCAACCAGTTCGTCAATGCGCGGCTGCTGGTGGACACCTTCCACGACATCATCATCGTGCCCACGGCCGCGGTGCAGCGCGGCCCCCAGGGCGCCTTCGTCTACGTCGTGAAGCCGGACAGCACCACGGACCTGCGCGTCATCGAGCTGCTGGGCACCGATGGCGACGAGACCGCCGTGAAGAAGGGCCTCAGCGGCGGCGAGACCGTGGTGACGGACGGCCTGGAGAAGCTCCGGCCGGGCAGCAAGGTGGCCCTCCCGAAGCCCCCCGGCGCGAAGGGCTGAGGCCATGAACCCTTCCAGGCCGTTCATCCTCCGGCCCATCGCCACCTCGCTCCTGATGGTGGGGTTGCTGCTGGTGGGCCTGCTGGCCTTCCGTCAGCTGCCGGTCTCGGCCCTGCCCCAGGTGGACTACCCCACCATCCAGGTCGTCACCTTCTACCCCGGCGCCAGTCCCGACGTCATGGCCTCGGCCATCACGGCCCCCCTGGAGCGCCAGTTCGGCCAGCTGCCGGGCCTGAACCGCATGTCCTCCACCAGCTCCGGCAGCAGCTCGGTGATCACTCTCCAGTTCGTGCTGGACCTGAACATCGACGTGGCCGAGCAGCAGGTGCAGGCGGCGGTGAACGCCGCGGGCACCTACCTGCCCGCCAACCTGCCCAGTCCGCCCATCTACAGCAAGATCAACCCCGCCGACGCGCCGATCCTGACTCTGGCCCTGACCTCGAAGACCCTGCCCCTCTCCAAGGTCGAGGACTTCGCGGACACCCGGTTGGCCCAGAAGATCTCGCAGCTGCCCGGCGTGGGACTGGTCAGCATCAGCGGCGGCCAGAAGCCCGCCGTGCGGATCCAGGCCAACCCCGTGGACCTGGCCGCCAAGGGCCTCACCCTGGGCGATGTGCGCACCGCCGTGGCCCAGAGCAACGTGAACCAGGCCAAGGGCAGCTTTGACGGGCTCCGTCAGGCCTACGCCATCGGCGCCAACGACCAGCTGCTCACCAGCGAGGACTACCGGCCGCTCATCGTGGCCTACCGCAACGGCGCTCCGGTGCTGCTCTCCGAGGTCGCCGTGGTCAGCGACGACGTGGAGAACGCCCGCCTCGCCGCCTGGAAGAACACCACCCCCGCCGTCATCCTCAACATCCAGCGACAGCCCGGCGCCAACATCATCGCCGTGGTGGACCGGGTCAAGGCGCTGCTGCCCCAGCTGCGGGCCTCGCTGCCCGCCGCCGTGGAGCTGACCACCCTCACGGACCGGACCATCACCATCCGCGCCTCCGTGGAAGACGTGGAGTTCGAGCTCATGCTCACCATCGCCCTGGTGGTCATGGTGATCTTCCTGTTCCTGCGCACCTTCGCCGCCACCATCATCCCCAGCGTGGCCGTCCCCCTGTCCCTGGTGGGCACCTTCGGGGTCATGTACCTGCTGGGCTACAGCCTGAACAACCTGACCCTGATGGCGCTGACCATCTCCACGGGCTTCGTGGTGGATGACGCCATCGTGATGATCGAGAACATCATGCGCTACATCGAGGAGGGCGAGCCGCCCCTCCAGGCGGCGCTGAAGGGCTCGGGCCAGATCGGCTTCACCATCCTGTCCCTCACGGTCTCGCTCATCGCCGTACTGATCCCGCTCCTCTTCATGGGCGACATCGTGGGCCGCCTCTTCCGGGAGTTCGCGGTCACCCTCAGCGTCACCATCCTGGTGTCCGCCGTGGTGTCCCTGACGCTGACGCCCATGATGTGCGCCAAGCTGCTCAAGCACACGCCGCCTGAGGAGCAGGGCCGCTTCTACCAGTCCTCGGAGCGGGTCTTCCAGCGCGTCATCGCCTTCTACGGCCGCACCCTGGCCTGGGTGCTGCAGCACCAGACCGGCACCCTGGTGGTGGCCCTGGCGACCCTGGCCTCCACCGTGCTGCTCTACATCGCCGTCCCCAAGGGCTTCTTCCCGGTGCAGGACACCGGCGTGCTCCTGGGCATCTCCGAGGCCCCCCAGACCGTCTCCTTCCCCGCCATGGCCGAGCGCCAGCAGGCCCTCTGCGCCGAGATCCTCAAGGACCCGGCCGTGGAGAGCCTCTCCTCCTTCATCGGCATCGACGGCACCAACACCACCCTCAACAGCGGCCGCATCCAGATCAACCTCAAGGCCCTGGAGGAGCGCCGCCTCGGCGCCAGCGAGATCATCCAGCGGCTCCAGCCCCGGTTGGCCAAGGTGGAGGGCATCCGCCTCTACCTCCAGCCGATCCAGGACCTGACCGTGGAGGACCGGGTCAGCCGGACCCAGTACCAATACACCCTGGAGGATGCCGATCCCAAGGAGCTGGGGGAGTGGGTCACCCGCTTCGTGGACCGCTTCTCGGTCCTCCCGGAGCTGCGGGAAGTGGCCAGCGACCAGCAGAACGCCGGACTCCAGATCCGCCTGACCCTCGACCGGACCAGCGCCTCGCGCCTGGGCATCACGCCCCAGATGCTCGATGACGCCCTCTATGACGCCTTCGGCCAGCGGCAGGTCTCCACCATGTTCACCCAGCTGAACCAGTACCGCGTGGTGCTGGAGGCCCCGCCCCGGCAGTACCAGCGCCCCGAGGACCTGCAGAACATCTACGTCCGCTCCAGCAGCGGCGGCTCCGTGCCCATCAGCGCCTTCACCCGCATGGAGACGCTGACCTCCCCCCTGGCGGTGAACCACCAGGGCCAGTTCCCCACCGCCACCGTGTCCTTCAACCTCGCCCCGGGCGCCTCCCTGGGTGACGCAGTGAAGGCCATCCAGACCGCGCGCAAGGACATGGACGCCCCCCCCAGCCTCAAGACCGGCTTCCAGGGCACCGCCCAGGCCTTCGGCGCCTCCCTCACCAACACACCCCTGCTGATCCTGGCCGCGGTGCTGACGGTCTACATCCTGCTGGGCGTGCTCTACGAGAGCTACATCCACCCGGTCACCATCCTGTCCACCCTGCCCTCCGCCGGCGTGGGCGCCCTGCTGTCCCTCATGCTCTGCCGGACCGACTTCAGCGTCATCGCCCTCATCGGCATCATCCTGCTCATCGGCATCGTGGAGAAGAACGCCATCATGATGATCGACTTCGCCCTGGAGGCGGAGCGCAAGGACGGGCTGCCTCCAGAGCAGGCCATCTACCAGGCCTCCCTGCTGCGCTTCCGGCCCATCATCATGACCACCCTGGCGGCCATGCTGGGCGGCGTGCCCCTGGCCCTCGGCAGCGGCGTCGGCGCGGAGCTGCGGCGCCCCCTGGGCATCGTCATCGTGGGCGGTCTCATCTTCAGCCAGGTGCTGACGCTGTATACGACGCCCGTGATCTACCTCGCGTTCGACCGCCTTGCGCGCCGCCTGCGCGGTGCGCACCGGGCTTCGCCGAAAAGCGTAGAAGCATGACACCCCTGCCCTGCCCCAGCCCCTGCTGCCGCCCCCGCGGCAGCCATCTCCAGGCGGCACGCCTGGAGCAGGTTCCACAGGCGCGGCCGTGAGCATTTCAACCCCCTTCATCCACCGGCCCGTCGCCACCACGCTGCTGACCGTGGCCCTGGCGCTGCTGGGCAGCATCGCCTACCAGTTCCTGCCGGTGTCGCCCCTGCCCCAGGTGGAGTTCCCCACCATCCAGGTCTCCGCGGGCCTGCCCGGCGCCAGCCCGGAGACCATGGCCTCCTCCGTGGCGACGCCCCTGGAGCGGCAGTTCGGGCGCATCGCCGGCATCACCGAGATGACCTCGGCCAGCAGCCTGGGCTCCACCAACATCACCCTGCAGTTCGACCTGGGCCGCAACATCGACGCCGCAGGCCGCGACGTGCAGGCCGCCATCAACGCCGCCCGGGGCGACCTGCCCGCCAACCTGCCCAACAACCCCAACTACCGCAAGGTGAATCCCGCCGACTCGCCGATCATGCTCCTGGCCCTCACCTCCAAGCTGATCCCCCGGGAGCGGATGTACGACATCGCCTCCTCGGTGCTGCAGCAGAAGCTCTCCCAGGTGGAGGGTGTGGGCCAGGTCTTCGTCTGGGGCGGCGCCCTGCCCGCGGTGCGGGTGGATGTGAACCCGGCCCTGCTGAACGCCCAGGGCCTGTCCCTGGACGATGTCCGGGCCACCATCGCCGCCGCCAACCTCAACCTGCCCAAGGGCGAGCTGGCCAACCGCACCACCACCTGGTCCCTCTCCACCACAGACCAGCTCAACGGCGCCGCGGGCTACCAGGCCCTCATCCTCCGCTACCGGAACGGCAACGCCGTGCGGCTCGCGGACGTGGCCCGGGTCACGGACTCCGTGGAGAACGTCCGCAACGCCGGCCTGTCCAATGGGGTGCCGGCGATCATGGTGCCCATCTTCCGCCAGCCCGACGCCAACATCATCGAGACCGTGGACCGGGTGAAGGCCCTGCTGCCCCAGTTGCAGGCGACCCTGCCCCCCACCGTCGAGCTCAAGGTGCTCATCGACGCCACCCGCACCATCCGGGCCTCGGTCAGGGATGTGCAGCTGGCCATGGTCATCTCCATCCTGCTGGTCATCCTGGTGGTGTTTTTCTTCCTGCGGAGCTGGCGCTCGACCCTCATTCCCAGCGTGGCCGTGCCCATCTCCCTGATCGGCACCTTCGGCGCCATGTACCTGCTGGGCTACACCATCGACAACCTCTCCCTGATGGCCCTGACCGTGGCCACGGGCTTCGTCGTGGACGACGCCATCGTGGTGGTGGAGAACATCACCCGGCACCTCGAGGAGGGCATGACCCCCATGCAGGCCTCCCTCCACGGCGCCAAGGAGATCGGCTTCACGGTGGTCTCCATCAGCATCTCGCTCATCGCGGTGTTCATCCCAATCCTGCTCATGGGCGGCATCGTGGGCCGCCTGTTCCGCGAGTTCGCCGTGACCCTCTCCGTGGCCATCGTGATCTCCATGATGGTCTCGCTCACCACCACGCCCATGATGTGCTCCCGCATCCTGCGCCCGCCCAGCGAGGAGAAGCACGGCCCGGTCTTCCAGGCCAGCGACCGGTTCCTGAAGTGGATCATGGGCAAGTACGAGCGCTCCCTGGGCTGGGTGCTCCGCCACCAGGGCTTCACCCTGGGCGTGGCCCTCTGCACCATGGTGGCCACCGTGGCGCTCTACATCGTCATTCCCAAGGGCTTCTTCCCCCAGCAGGACACGGGGCGCCTCACGGGCTCCATCCAGGCCGCCCAGGACATCTCCTTCAACGGCATGGAGAAGCTGATGACGGACTATGTGGCCATCGTCCAAGCCGACCCGTCCATCGAGAGCGTCACGGCCTTCGTCGGGGGCGGCAACACCGGCCGCCTCTTCACCTCGCTCAAGCCCAACAACCAGCGCAAGGACACCGGCGACCAGATCATCGCCCGCCTGCGGGCCAAGACGGCCCACCTGCCGGGTGGCACCCTCTTCATGCAGCCGGTGCAGGATCTCCGGCTCGGCGGCCGGCCCTCCAGCGCCCAATACCAGTACACCCTGCAGGGGGACGATGCCCGGGAGCTGTTCGATTGGGCGCCTCGGGTGCTCCAGAAGCTGCGGACCGTCCCCCAGATCACCGACGTCAACACGGACCTGCAGAACAAGGGCCTCGAGGCCTCCCTGGTCATCGACCGCACCACGGCCTCCCGCCTGGGGATCAAGCCCCAGGCCATCGACAACGCCCTCTACGGCGCCTTCGGCCAGAGCTTCGTGTCCACCATCTACACCCCCCTGAACCAGTACCACGTGGTCATGGAGGTGGACACGCCCTTCCTGCAGACCCCGGAAGGCCTGCGCCACGTCTACGTCCGCTCGGATGCCGGGGGCCTGGTGCCCCTGAGCGCCTTCACCACCCTGGAGCGCCGGAACACCCCGCTGTCCGTGAACCACCAGGGCCAGCTGCCCTCGGTGACCATCTCCTTCAACCTCCCGGTGGGCGTGGCCCTGGGTGACGCGGTGGCCGCCATCGACAAGGCCCAACAGGAGATCCACATGCCGGGCACCCTGCGGGGCACCTACATGGGCACCGCCCAGGCCTTCCGAGCCTCGCTGTCCAACCAGCCCCTCCTGGTGGTGGCGGCCCTGCTCGTGGTCTACATCGTGCTGGGCATGCTCTACGAGAGCCTCATCCACCCCCTGACCATCCTGTCCACGCTGCCCTCGGCGGGCGTGGGCGCCCTGCTGGCCCTGCTGGCCTGGCGCACGGAGCTGAGCGTCATCGCCTTCATCGGCATCATCCTGCTCATCGGCATCGTGAAGAAGAACGCCATCCTGATGATCGACTTCGCCATCGAGGTGGAGCGACGCCAGGGCACCACCCCCGAGGCGGCCATCTTCCAGGCCTGCCTCCTGCGCTTCCGGCCCATCACCATGACCACCATGGCGGCCCTGCTGGGCGGCCTGCCCCTGGCCATCGGCATGGGCACCGGCTCCGAGCTGCGCCAGCCCCTCGGCATCGCCATCGTGGGCGGCCTGCTCTTCAGCCAGATGCTCACCCTCTACACCACCCCGGTGATCTACCTCTACATGGACCGCCTCCGCCTCCGCTGGGAGCGACTGCGGAGCCTCCGGAAGCCCGCCCCGGTGCTGCCCGCTTGAGCCCGATGGCTCCGGATGCGATCCTGTAGGGCTATGAGACTCGACCAGCTCGGCGACTTCCAACGCACCCACCGCAACGGCGACCTCCGCCTCGACCACGCGGGCCAGACCGTGCGGCTGCTCGGCTGGTGCCGCCGGGTGCGCAACCTGGGCTCCCTGGTCTTCCTGGACCTGCGGGACCGCTGGGGCCTGGTGCAGCTGGTGGCCAACGAGGAGACCGCGGACCCGGGCCTGCTGACCCGGCTCAAGGCCGTGCGCAGCGAGTTCGTGCTGGCCGTCGAGGGCGTGGTGGCCGAGCGCCAGAGCAAGAACCCCAACATGGCCACGGGCGATGTGGAGATCCGCCTCACGGGCCTGAAGATCCTCAACACCGCCGCCCCGCTGCCCTTCCCCCTCGAGGACGAGAACGTGGGCGAGGACCTGCGGCTCACCTACCGCTTCCTGGACCTGCGCCGGGAGGAGCTCCAGCGCAACCTGAAGCTGCGCAGCGAGGTCGCCAACCTCACCCGCGAGCACTTCCGCGAGCTGGACTTCATCGAGGTGGAGACCCCCATCCTCACCAAGTCCACCCCGGAGGGGGCCCGGGACTACCTGGTGCCCAGCCGCGTCCATGCCGGCCAGTTCTTCGCCCTGCCCCAGAGCCCCCAGCTCTTCAAGCAGCTGCTGCAGGTGAGCGGCTTCGAGCGCTACATCCAGATCTGCCGCTGCTTCCGGGACGAGGACCTGCGCGCGGACCGCCAGCCTGAGTTCACCCAGGTGGACATCGAGATGAGCTTCGTGCGCCAGGAGGACGTCCAGGGCGTCATCGAGCCCCTCATGACCCGGCTGGCCAAAGTGGTCGGCAAGGACGTCACCGCGCCCTTCCCCCGCCTGCCCTACCGCGACGCCATGGAGTGGTACGGCTCGGACAAGCCCGACCTCCGCTGCGGCCTCAGGATCCAGGACGCCACGGCCCTCTTCGCCGAGAGCGGCTTCAACCTCTTCCGTGCCGCCGCCGAGAGCCAGGGCCAGCGCCGGGTGCGGGCCCTGTTCTTCCCCGGCGAGGCCGCGGGCAGCCTGAGCCGGAAGGTCCTCGACGGCCTCCAGGAGCAGGCCAGGCAGCTGGGCGCCGGCGGCCTGCCCTACGCCAAGTGGGGCAAGGACGGCCTCGCCAGCAGCTTCAAGAAGTTCCTCGAGCCCGCCGACGAAGCCGCCCTCCGCCAGCACCTGGGCATCACCGGCGAGGGCCTCGCCGTCTTCGCCGTGGGCACCGACCCCCAGACCAGCCGAGTCCTGGGCGACCTCCGCGTGAAGATCTCAGCCGAGCTCGCACCCCAGGAACCCAACCCCGATCTTTCCCAACTTTTAATGGATAAAAACGCCTACGCGTTTTTATGGGTCGTGGACTTCCCGCTGCTCGACTGGAGCGAGGAGCACCAGCGCTTCATCGCCTGCCACCATCCGTTCACCAGTCCCCATCCGGACGACCTTGAGCTCCTGGAGACGAATCCCGGCGCCTGCCGCGCCGTGGCCTACGACCTGGTCCTCAACGGCTTCGAGGTGGGCGGCGGGAGCATCCGCATCCACGACGCCGAGACCCAGAGCCGCATGTTCCGCACCATCGGCATCGGCGAGGCCGAGGCCCGCGAGAAGTTCGGGTTCCTGCTGGACGCCCTGAGCTACGGCGCGCCACCCCACGGCGGCCTGGCCCTGGGCCTGGACCGCCTGGTGATGCTGCTGGCGGGCGTGGACAACATCCGCGAGGTCATCGCCTTCCCCAAGACCGCCCAGGCCCGCTGCCTCATGACCGACGCCCCCGGCCCCGTGGACGAGCGCCAGCTGCGGGAGCTCCACCTGGCCGCCGAGGCCAGGCAGACCTACCGCGTGGGCGCCGTCTTCTTCGAGAGCGCCGAGGGCGGCAGCCCCGAGCTGCGCGGGCAGGCCCTGCAGCAGCTCACTCAGCTGACCCCCCGTCAGGCCTCCGGCCTGGTGACCCTGGACGCCCAGGGCCAGATCCTCGACGCCCAGACCCTGAGCGGGCCCACCTTCGACTTCTGACCTCTGTGCGACAATGGGGTTCCGGCCGCCAGCAGCGATAGTGAAGAGGAGTCCCATGACCGCCACCCAGGGAAAAGCCCCCAAGAAGGAGAAGGTCAAGCGGCAGACTCCCGAGGAGCGCGCCGAGGCCCTGCGTTACAACCACATGATGTACGGCCCCACGGCCAAGGAGCTGCCCCGGGTCCAGAAGAAGATGAACCTGGGCTCCGCCTACCTGCAGCACCCCAAGTTCCTGGCCCTCATGGAGGCCTTCAAGAAGGGCACCAGCTCCCGGTTCGATGTGACTGACAAGGGCAAGGTCTACACCGTGTCGACCGACGGCACGAACATCCTCTTCGACGGCAAGACGATCTTCTACTCCCGGGCCTCCAACCGCTACGAGGACCACCTACTCATGGACCGGAGCGTGCTGCTCCAGTACCAGACCGTCGAGGCCCTGGTGCACCTGGCCGCGGCGGTGCTGCGGAGCCTGCCGGAGCTGGGCGCCTCCCAGCTGGGCTTCATCAACCAGCAGTTCTACTACGGGGCCGAGACCGTGGAGGCGGGCATCGCCGAGCACGGCCCCAACCTGCTGGTGGGCTCCTACCGGCACGCCAAGGCTGCCGAGAGGGCCCGGAAGTAGCCCATGGCGCTGGCGCCGGGTCCGCTCACCCTCCGCCACCGCGCCCAGGCCATCCTCCGCGAGGCGGGTTGGGACATCGCGCCGCCCCCGGTGGTCTGGTCGCCGCGCATGGCCCGGTGCGCGGGGCTGTTCGTCGTCGAGAAGGATGCCCGCGGGAAGTGGCATCCGGAGATCCGCCTGAGCATCCCCCTGCTGCGCCGCCGGGACTGGCCCTGGCCCCAGCAGGTCTGCGGCGTGCACTGCCACGATCCTGAAGCCGTGCAGCGGCGCATCCTCGAGCACGAGCTCATCCACTTCAAGCTCTGGATGGACCGGGAGAAGGACTGGGGCCACAGCGAGCGCTTCCGGCGGCTGGCCTGGGAGACCTTCGGGCACCAGAGCATCACTCACGGCATCGGCTCAGAAGAGGGCTGATCCGGCGCGCGGTCTGCCGCCTGACTCGCTCCCTGTGGGGCCCCGCTCCAGAGGCTGCCCCGCAGCCTCTTCCACGACCCACATGGTCGCGACCCATGGGATCGGCACCGAAGAGGGCTGAGGCCTGCCAGGACTGCACCAACCCTGTGGTTCTGCCGAGTACACTTCTGCCATGACTTCCTGGGATCAGGCCCTCCTCGCCGCCCCTCCGCTCACGGAGGAAGGTGACCGGCTGCCTCCGGCGCACAAGCTCTACGCGCTGCGGACGCTGCCCCTGGGGGACATCAAGGCCATCGGCTTCGACATGGACCACACCCTGGCCCGCTACCGCTCGCCGGAGATCGACGAGCTGGCCTTCAAGAAGGCGGCCCGCCTGCTGGTGCGGGAGCGCGGCTACTCCCCGTGGATCCTCGAACTGGACTACGATCCGCGGTTCGCGGTGCGGGGGCTGGTGCTGGACGGCCTGCGGGGCAACCTCCTCAAGCTCAACCGCGAGCGCCAGGTGGTCCGGGCCTGCCATGGCAGCCGGCCCATGCCCCGCCCGGCCCTGGACCAGGTCTACAGCCGGCGCCGCCTGGCCACCGCCGCCAAGGGCTTCCGCAGCATCGACACGCTGTTCGAGATCCCCGAGAGCCACCTCTTCGCCCGGCTGGTGGACGGCCTGGACGAGGGCGTCCTGAAGGCCGAGAACTACCTGCAGCTCTTCCAGGACGTGCGCTGGGCCATCGACACCGCCCACCGCAACGGGGAGATGAAGACGGAGATCCTCGCCCACCGGGACTTCTTCATCGAGAAGGACCCCCAGGTGGCCCTGGCCCTGGACCGCCTGAAGCGCGAAGGCAAGAAGCTCTTTCTGCTGACCAACAGCGACTGGACCTTCACCCACGGCGTCCTGAGCCACCTCCTCGACGGTCAGGACGAGGCCCGTCCCCACTGGGTGGACTACTTCGACCTGGTGGTGGTCGCCAGCCGGAAGCCTGCCTTCTTCCTGGAGACCCCGGAGCCCCGGGCGCTGGAAGGCCATCCCCGGTGCTTCACCGGCGGCCACTCCGCCTGGCTGGAGACCATGCTTGGCGCCCAGGGCGAGCAGGTCCTCTACGTGGGTGACCACATCTACGGCGATGTGCTGCGCTCCAAGAAGAATGCGTCCTGGCGCACGCTTCTGCTTGTGCCCGAGCTGGAGCGCGAGCTGAAGCTCCTCGAGGCCAAGGCGGATGACCTGCGCACCCTCCTCCGCCTGGAGACGGCCCGGCGCCGGACCCTCCGCCGGGCCTCCGTGGTCCTCGACCAGTGGAAGCGGAACCGGGTGCGCCGCCACATCCTGGGTCCCCGGCTGAGCCCGGACGCCACCGTGGCCCTGGATCACGAGGCGGCCCACCTGGCGGCCAGCACTGAGGCGCTGCAGCGCCGCGCGGAGCTGCAGAACCTGGAGCAGGACCAGCTCATGGCCGCCGTGGAGGCCGTCTTCAATCCCCTGTGGGGCCCCATGTTCCGGGACCGGGACGAGCAGACCCGCTTCGCGGACCAGATCCAGCAGTTCGCCTGCGCCTACACCGGCCGGGTGGGGAATCTCTACATGGTCGATTCACACAGCACCCTCTACGCGCCGGTGCCCGCGCTGCCGCACGAGCGCCTGGGCTGAGCAGCGGCACCGCGCCCCACGGCAAGGCCGGGCCGGCTACCTCGTCCGCCGGCCCATGACCTGGTTCAGCATGGCCTCCAGCTCCGCGCTGCTGAAGGGCTTCTTCAGGAAGTCGGCGAAGCCCTGGGTGATGGCCTCCTCCCGGGAGGCCGGCAGGGCATAGCCGCTGCACAGGATCCCCGGCAGGCCCGGCCGGAGGGCCCGCATGGCCTTGAAGGCCTCGACGCCCCCCATGCGGGGCATGGTCGCGTCCAGGATGACCAGGTCGAAGGCCTCCGGGCGCTGGAGGAAGGTCTCGAGGGCCTCCTGCCCGTCGGTGGCCGGCACCACTTCCAGTCCGAACCAGGACTCCAGCATCTCCGCCATGACCTCCCGCAGGTCCAGCTCGTCATCGGCCAGCAGCACCAGGTTCCGGGCGTGGATCCCCTCCGGCGGGGCCGCCGGCCGGCTCTCCAGGCCCTCCGGCGAGGGGAAGTGCACCCGGAACACGCTGCCGACGCCGGGGATGCTCTCCACCTGGAGGCCGCCATGATGGCTCCGGACGATGCCCAGGGCCGCCGGCAGGCCCAGGCCCCGGCCCAGGTCCCGGGTGGAGTAGAAGGGATCGAAGATGTTGGGCAGGGTGGCCGCGTCGATGCCGTGGCCCTGGTCCGACACCTCGAGCACCGCATAGGAGCCCAGCTCCACGGGCTCTGGCCAGTGCCCGGTCGCCAGGTCCAGGGTGGTCACCGTCCGCAGGTAGGTGCGCACCCGGACCACGCCCTGGGAGGAGTTGGCCTCCTGGGCGTTGGTGACCAGCCCCTCGACCACCCGGCCCACCAGGAGCGGGTCCGCCATGACCCGGGGCAGGTCCCGGGCGAAGTCGCGGACCACGGGCAGCCTCAGCCGATCCAGGGCCTCGGTGATGAGGGCCGTCAGCTCCAGGGGCTCCGGCCGCCGCAGATCGCCGCCGGAGCTGTGGAGGATGTCGCGGCTGAGGCGGGTGGCCCGGTCCAGGCCGGTCTTCAGCCGCTGCAGGTAGACGTGCCCCCGGGAGTCCTCGGGCAGGGCGGCCTCGGCCATCTCCAGGTTCGCCACCATGGCCTGGAAGATGTTGTTGAAATCATGGGCGATGCCCCCTGAGAGGAGGCCCAGGCTCTCCATCTTCCGGGCCTTGGCCAGGGCGTCCTCGGCCTTGCGGCGCTCGACGATGCTCCAGAGACCGTTCATGAACAGGGTCAGCTGCTCGGTGTCCTGCTCTTCGTAGGGCTCAGCCTTGTTGCCGACCCCGACCACCGCGACGATCTGCCCGCCATTGAAGAGGGGGACACTCATGAACCGCCGGAGCGGTGGGTGACCTTCGGGGTGGCCCTTCTTCAGAGAGTGCGGTGCCGTGTAGTCGTTGACCAGGATGGGCCGCCGCTGGCGCACCACCTCGCCCCAGAGCCCGGTCTCCTCCAGGCTGCAGGTCGTGCGGGGCTCCCGCACGGAACAGGCCTCCATCACATCCCGCGACCAGGAGTGGAGGGTGAGCTCCTCCCGGGCCTCATCGTAGAAGTAGATGTAGCCGAGGGCGCTGTCCGTGAGCGCCACGGCCTCATCCAGCCCGAAGTCCAGGATCTCCCGGATGCTGGCGCCCTCCACCTGGTTCAGGCGGACCAGGGCCCCGAGCCGGTCCACGTTCTGCTGGACCTTGCTCTCGCTGGCCCGCAGGGCCGCCTCCACTCGGCGGATCTCGGTGAGGTCCACCATGCAGCAGACGCCAGCCCGGATCTGTCCCTCCGGATCCCGGAGGGGCGTGGCGTAGGCCATGAGATGCCGCACCTCCCCGTCCGTGAAGAGCAGATCCAGGGGGAGGTCCCGGGTCTCGTCGCCAGCCAGGGTGGCCCGCTGCATGGGCATGTTTTCAGGCAGGAGTTCCTGGCCGTCCCGCAGCAGACGGAAGTGCCGGGGCAGCTCCTCCGGCGGGGCCGACAGGGAGTGGTTCGCACCCTGCTGCATCCGGAGGAGGGCCTCGGCGGCGGGGTTCCCCCGGATGACCCGGCAGAGGGGGTCCTCGGCGATCCAGAGGGGGACGGGCGTGGCGGCCATGACGGCCTTCAGCTTGTCCGTCTCAGCCCAGGCACGGGCGGTCGCAGCCTGCAGACCGGCGGCCTGCTCATCCTTGGACCGGAACAGGCTCCGGACCAGGAGGATGCCGGACAGGACCAGGGCCGACACCAGCAGGCCCAGCAGCTCGTTTGGCAGGAGGCGGGCGGGGAGGCCCGCCCCGGCCAGCTCCACCAGCACGTACAGGCGGCGGATGGCCATGAGGACCAGGGCCGTGGAGAGCAGGATCCAGGCCAGGGGCTGCCGGGCGGTCCGGTTGATGCGGATGGCAAAGCCCGCCGCCGCGATCTGCAGCAGCACCGAGAGCAGGATGATGACGAGATTCAGCAAGGGGTCGTCCCTTGTCTCCCAATCGGCAACCCCTCCCGTCTTAGTAAATTCCGATCAGGCCCTGAGGCGGTGCTTGGCCTGGGCGATGACCTGCCGGATGGCGGCCACCACCTGGTCCTGGTCGGCCTCCGTCAGGCCCGGCCAGAGGGGGAGGCTCAGCAGCCGTTCCCCGCTCCACTCGCTGTGGGGCAGGCCGTCTGTGGGCAGGTGCTGGGGATGCGCGGCGTAGAAGTCCCGGTACCAGGGGTGGACATGGGCCGGCCGGTAGTGGATGCCGGTGCCGATGTTCTCGTCCTTGAGCGCCGCCACGAAGGCGTCCCGGTCCAGGCCCAGCTTCTCCGGGTGGATGCGGAGCACGAAGAGGTGGAAGCAGTGGCCGTGGGTCGCGTCCCCGGGCCAGGGCAGGAGCAGCTCCTCCATGTCCCCCAGCAGGTCCAGGTAGCGCCGGAACAGCACCCCGCGGCGGGCGTTGAAGCCGTCCAGCTTCTGGATCTGGTGCAGGCCCATGGCGGCCTGGAGGTCCATGAAGTTGGCCTTCCGGCCGGGCTCGAAGACCTCCGTGTGCGGGCTCCCCTCCTTCGCGAAGCGCTTCCATGCGTCGCGGTCGATGCCGTGGAAGCGGAGTCGCTTGATGCGCCCCTCGTAGTCGTCGTTGAAGAAGGCGATGGCGCCGCCCTCGCCGGTGGTCATGTTCTTGTTGGGGTGGAAGCTGTAGACGCTCATGACCGAGCGAGGGTTCCCGCCGATCTTGGTGCCACGGTAGTGGGCGCCCATGGCCTGGGCCGCGTCCTCCACCACCCAGAGCCCGTGCTGCTCGGCCAGGGCCCAGATGGCCTCCATGGGACAGGGCAGGCCCGTGAGGTGCACGGGGATGATGCCCACGGTGCGGGGCGTGATGGCCGCCTCCAGCTTCAGAGGATCGAGGTTCAGGGTCACGGGATCGATGTCCACCAGCACCGGCACGCCGCCCTGGAGCACCACGGTGCTCAGGGTGCTCACCCAGGTCAGCGAGGTGGTGATCACCTCGTCGCCCGGCTGGAGCCCCAGCACCTGCATGGTGATCTCCTGGGCCGTGGTGGCGCTGTTCATGGCCAGGCAGTGGGGCACGCCGTTGTAGCCCTGCAGGGCTTCCTCGAACTTCGCCGACTTGGGCCCCGTGGTGATCCAGCCGCTGTGGATCGTGTCGATGATCTCCGCGATCTCCTCCTCGCCCACCATGGGCCGCGTGAAGGGGAGGAACTCGGGACGGCGGGTGTAGGACACGGGGGCTCCGGACAGGCAGTCCATTGTTCCATATCGCGGAGCGCAGCTCCGGGATCAGGCGATCTGCATCGTCACCTGCAGGGTGCTCCCCTTGCCCAGGCCTTCGCTGCTCAGGCTGATGGTGCCGCCCATCATCTCCATCAGGTGCTTGCAGATCACGAGGCCCAGGCCGGTGCCGCCGTATTCGCGGCTGTGGCCGCCCTCCGCCTGGGCGAACTTCTGGAAAAGCCGGGCCTGGGATTCCAGGCTGACCCCGATGCCCGTGTCCACCACGAAGAGGGTGACCACACCGGGGTGGCGCTCCACCTGGATCGCCACGGTGCCTTCCTTGGTGAACTTGAGGGCGTTGGAGAGCAGGTTCAGGAGCACCTGCTTGAGCCGGTTGGGATCCACCATCACTTCCGGGATGTCCAGGAGGAGCGGCCAGACCAGCTCCACGCCCGGCTTGCGCGGATAGGCCTCGGCGATGGGCTTCACCTCCTCCAGCAGGACCTGCAGGCTGAAGGGCTCGGGATGGGTCTCGAGCTTGCCCGACTCGATCTTGGCCAGATCCAGGATGTCGTTGAGGAGGCCCAGCAGGTGCTGGCCGGAGATGTAGCTGTCCTGAAGCATGGAGCGCATTTCTTCGGCGTCGTCGTAGAGGCCGTCCATGACCAGCCGGGTGAACCCCAGGATGCCCGTCAGCGGCGTGCGGAGCTCATGGCTGGTCAGCGCCAGGAACTCGCTCTTCAGCTGGTCCGCCTCGCGCAGGGCATCGTTGACGCGCTCCAGCTCCATGGCCTGCCGCTGGAGGGCATCGCGCTGCTCCGAGAGGTCCCGGAACAGCCAGGCGTTGTAGAGGGAGATGGCGGCCTGCCGCTGGAGGATGGTGATGGAGTCGAGGTCCTCCTCCTCCCAGCGCCGGTCCGCGGGCATGGCCAGGATGGCGAAGCCGAGCAGCAGCAGCTGGTGCTCGAAGGGAATGAAGTAGAGGGGCGAGCCGTCGACGCTGCGCAGGTCACTGAGCGTGCCCGGCTCGAACGGAGCATCCAGCCACTGGCTCTGGAACAGCACCAGGGGCGTGTCGGGAAAGGGATTGGGGGCCGGCAGCCGCATGCCGGACCACTGGGCCTTGGTGAGCCCCGTGCCCTCCTTGGGGACATAGCCCGCGCCGCCGTCCTCCAGGGTCCAGACCACGGCCCGCCGGCAGTGGAACTCCTGGGCCAGCACGTCCAGCACCACGCTGACCACCTGCCCGCCCTTGGAAGTGGCGGCCAGGATCTCGGACACGTGCTGCAGCACCTGCATCTGGTGGGAGCGGCGGCTCAGCTTGGCCCGCAGGTCCCGGCTCTCCTGCATGGACTGGGTGAGCTGCCGCTGGGCCTGGAGCAGCTCGGCCAGCAGCTCCGCCCCGGGGGGCCGACTGCCCGGGGTTCCGGGCACCTGCCGGGGACCCGAGCTGGCCTTCGCGGGGGTCGGGATCGGCTTGGGGCCCGATGACTGGTTGGGGCTGGACATGATGCCCCAGCATGGCCGCCCAAGGCTGTGCTGCCAAGGGGTCGGGAAATCGTCCAAGATGGAGACATGGCAAGTCGTCCTCCCACCTTCTCCCTGCAGCGGATCATCTTTCTGGCGGTCTCGCTGGTGCTCTGCGTCCAGGTGGGGTGGTGGATCAGTGTGCAGATCCGGGAGTCCCGGCGCCTGCTGGAGGCCCGCTCCCAGGCCCTGCTCGCCAGCCGCGCCGAGGCCTGGCAGCTGGACAGCCTCAGCATCCTCAACGCCATCCACGTCCGCCCGGATCCCAGCTCCCGGGTCGGCGCCGTGGAGGGCCAGCTCCCGGCGCTCCCCAGCTTCCAGGAGCGGTGCCTGGCCATCCAGCGCCGGTTCCCAGAGGTGGCGGTGGTGCCCACGCCGGTGTCCCCGGACGACCTGGCCCTGCTGGACGGGGCGGCCTTCCTCACCCTGCGGCCCGAGCCCCTGGCCGAGCTGCACAACCAGCGCTGGCACTCGGTCTTCCGGGCGGCCTCCGAAGGCGCCTTCATGGTGGTGGTGGTGCTGTCGGGCCTGGTGATGCTCTACCGCAAGCTGTCCGAGGAGCTGGACCTGCGCCTGCGCCAGCGCAACTTCACCTCCGCCGTCACCCACGAGCTGAAGACCCCCATCGCCTCCCTGCGCGTCTGGACCGAGACCCTGTTCACCCGCACCCTGCCGGAGGAGCAGCGGGCCCGGATCCGGACCCTCATGGAGAAGGACCTGGAGCGGCTCAACGAGCTGGTGGGCAACCTGCTGGACGTGGCCCGGGCCGAGTCCGGCAGCCTGGTGCTGCACCTGGCTCCGCTGGAGCTGGGCCCCTGGCTCCGGGGCGTCTGCGACGCCATGGACCAGCGCCTGGGCGCCGGCGAGCTCGGGCTCAAGCTGGAGTTCGCCTCGGAGCCCCTGTGGATCCAGGGGGACCCCAAGGCCCTGGGCACCGTGGTGGAGAACCTCCTGTCCAACGCCTACAAGTACGCCGCCGAGCCCCGGGAGACCACCGTCACCCTGGATGGGGACGGCGACGAGGTCCTCATCGTGGTCAGCGACCTGGGCCACGGCCTCGCGCCCAAGGACCTGCCCCGGGTCTTCCACCGGTTCTTCCGGGTGGGTGATGAGATGACCCGCCAGGTGGCCGGCACGGGCCTGGGCCTCTTCCTGGTCAAGGAGATCACCACCCGCCACGGCGGGGAGGTGCGGGCCTTCAGCCGAGGCCCGGGGCTGGGTGCGGCCTTCACCGTGCGCCTGCCGCGCATTCCCAGGCCCGCCGATGCCTGAGCCCGGTCTGCCGATCCGCCCTGAGGCGGCCCTGGTCCAGGCCGCCGCCCAGGGGGAGCCCGAGGCCTTCGAGGCCCTGGTGCGGCCCCACCTGGGCATGCTCTTCCGCGTCATCGACCGCATCCTGGGCAACGAGGCCGAGAGCCAGGATGCCCTCCAGGATGCCCTCCTCACCATCCACCGGGAGCTGCCAGGCTTCCAGGGCGCCAGCAAGTTCAGCACCTGGGCCTACCGGATCTGCGTGAACCAGGCCCTCATGGCCCGCCGGAAGCGCGTCCGGCGCCGGGAGGACGCCATCGAGGATCTGATGCCACGTTTCGGGGACGACGGGCATCACATGAACGTCGACACCCTGATCGACTGGAGTGAGGACGCGGAGGCTCTGATGAATGTCGAGCAGGCGGAGTTGAAGGCGAAGGTCCGCCAGGGCCTCGACCGGCTCTCCGACGACCAGCGCGCGGTCTTCGTCCTGCGCGATCTGGAGGGCTGGAACACGGACGAGATTGCCCAGCACCTTGGCATCACCCGCGAGCTGGTGCGCCAGCGCGTCCACCGGGCCCGCCTGGCCCTGCGCGCCCTGCTGCCGGAGTTTGCCCCGGCCCCGGAGGGGAAATGACCTTCCTGATCCCCACCTGTGAGCGCTTCACGCTGCTGCTCACCGACTATGAAGAAGGGGCCCTGGGGCCCCTCGACTGGCTGGGCATGAAGCTCCACCTTGCCCTCTGCCCGCCCTGCCAGACCTTCCTCCGGACCTTCGAGCAGGCCCCTGCGCTGCTGCGCCAGGCCTGGGATGGCACTCCCGATACCCCTGCGGAGCACGCCCTGGCCTCCGCCCTGGCTGCCCTCCGGGAGGGCCGGGTGCCCCGGGGCCCCCAGCACCACCCCGAGCCCGAGGCCTGGGCCTCCCTGACCGGCGCGAGCGATCCCTTCACCGCACTCCAGCTGCGGCTCCACCTGGGCCACTGCGCCGCCTGCCGCGAAGCCCACGGCGCCGAGCTCGCCCTGCAGCCCACCCAGGGGGATCCTCTGGAGGCCCTCCGGCCCCACCTGGCCCCGGAGAGCCAGTGGCGCTGGGCCCGCATCGGGGGCGGCCGCATCGCCCGGGTCATGCGCGACGCCCGCAGCGGCGCCACCCTGAGCCTGGCCCGCCTGCCCGGAGGCGGCCAGGTGCCCCGCCACGACCACCTGGGAGCCGAGGTCTCGGTGCTGCTCTGTGGCGGCCTCCAGGACGGCCCGGCCCACCTGGGCCCCGGGGACTGGATCGCCCATGGCCCCGGCTACCACCACGCCCCGGCGGCGGACTCCCAGGGCGAGTGCTGGGCCCTGGTCCGCCTCGAGTCCGGCATCCGCTTCGAGGGCTGGCGCAGCCTGCTCGGGCCCGTCCGCTAGCAGATCCGCGGCAGCTGCTCCCCGCTGAGCAGGTCCAGCAGGCGCGAGGTGCCGAGGGCCGTGCGGAGGCCCACGCGGCCCGCGGGGCCCTTGACCACCCGGCCGATCACCGCGGCGCCCTCGCCGCCCGGCGTGGCCCGCAGCGCCGCCAGGGCGCGCTGGGCCTGGGCCTCGGGCAGGAAGGCCACCAGACGGCCCTCGCAGGCCACGTAGAGCGGATCCAGACCCAGGATTTCGCAGGCGGCGGCCACGTCCTCCGCCACGGGGATCGCGGTCTCCTCCGCCTCGATGGCCAGCCCCGCCGCGGCGGCGATCTCGTTGAGCACCGAGGCCAGACCGCCCCGGGTGGGGTCCCGCAGGCAGTGGACGTCCAGCCCCGCTCCGAGCAGCGCCGCCGAGAGCTGGTGGACCGGCCCGCAGTCGCTGGTGACCGGGGTCTCGAACGCGATGCCCGCCCGCACCGACATCACGGCTATGCCGTGGCGGCCCAGGTCGCCGCTGACGAGGATGGCGTCTCCTGCCTTGACGCGGCGCGGGTGGATGTCCACCCCGGCGGGGATGAGGCCGATGCCCGCGGTGGTGATGAAGATCCCGTCCGCCTTGCCCCGGTCCACCACCTTGGTGTCGCCCGTGGCCAGCCGCACGCCGCAGCGGTCCGCCGCGGCCTTCATGGAGGCCACCAGCGGGGCCAGCTCCGCGAAGGGCAGGCCCTCCTCCAGGATGAAGGCCGTGGACAGGGCCAGGGGCCTCGCGCCGGCCATGGCCAGGTCGTTCACGGTCCCGTAGACCGCCAGCTCGCCCAGGTCGCCGCCGGGAAAGACGCGGGGATGCACCACGAACCCGTCCGTGGTGAAGGCCAGCCGCGCGCCGCCAGCCTCGACCACGGCGCTGTCGTGGAGCCCGGCGGGATCGGCCCCCAGCGCGGGCAGGAAGAGCCCCTCGATGAGCTCCTTCATGAGCCGGCCACCCCCGCCGTGGGCCATCTGCACGGTCTCGTGGCGGAGCGGGCGGGGACAGGCGAGGGCGAAGGGATCGGCGGTCATGGGGCGTCCGGGAGGGTGTTCCAGCTTCGCATGAATGCCGCTCAGGCCCGGAGGCACTCCGCACGGACCGCCGCCGCGATCCCCGGCACGGCGGCTTCCACGGCGGGGCTGAGTCCCCAGCGCATGTCCTGCGGCCACGCGATGGACACGGCGAAGAGCACCACCTGGGGCACCTCGCCCAGCATGTAGAAGCTGTCCAGCAGGTCCCGCAGCCCGATGTCATGGGCCGTGAGGCTGGCGGGATACTCCGAGGAGAAGCGGGGCTCCAGCCGCCGGACCGTGCCCGGCGGCTGGCCGTCAGCGGTGGCGTCCACCAGGATCATGCGTCCGGCCTCGCGCATGGGCTCCAGCAGCACGAGGCTCCCGGTGCCGCCGTCCAGCAGGTCCACGTGGCCGGGCAGGCCGCCCTCCCGGGTCAGCTGATCGACCACGGCAACCCCCACCCCCTCGTCGCCGAGGAGGGTGTTGCCGATGCCGAGGACCAGGGTTCGCCCGTCAGTCGTCAAGCCGGTCTTCCCGCTCGAACTTCCAGCCGCCGACCATGGAGGAGGTGGTGCCGCGGCCCTCCACGTAGTCGTGGTAGAAGACCAGGTAGACGTGCACCAGGGTGAACAGCACGTAGAACCAGAGCATGGCGTGGTGCCACTGACGCACCACGGCCTCACCGCCCATGAGGGGCACCACCCAGGCGGCCAGGTTGCCGAAGACCGAGTGGCTGTTGGGCCCGTAGAGCGCGAAGCCCGTGAGGCCCTGGAACATGAAGATGAAGAAGGTGACGAAGTAGATGAGGCCCGCCAGTCGGTTGTGGCCGATGTGGATGGGCCCCGTGCCCCGGGTCTGGAGGATGTCGATGCGCAGCACCTCCACGATGTCGCGCCAGGCCTGGCGGTTCAGGGGGATGAACTTGTCCCAGGCGGCGAAGCGGTTGCCCACGAAGCCCCAGTAGGTCCGGACCAGCATGTTGAAGAGGAACACGTAGCCGGCCATGAAGTGCAGGAAGCGCACCGTACCGAACCAGTACTGGAAGGAGGCCTCCTGGGCGTAGCCCACGGTGAACGGCCGCCCGATGAGGTAGCCGGTCACCGCCAGCACGGCGATGGCCAGGGCGTTCAGCCAGTGGTAGAGGCGCACCGGCATTTCCCAGACATAGAGCCGGCGGTAGGTCTGTGTTGAGGGCATGGGGACCTCCGCTCAGTAGAACTGCACCTGGTGGACGTGCTGGCCGGAGGGATCGTAGAGGTGCACCGCGCAGGCGAGGCAGGGATCGAAGGAGTGGATGGTCCGGAGGATCTCCACGGGCTGCTCGAGGTTGGCGACGGGGGTGCCGATGAGGGCCTCCTCGTAGGAGGAGCGCTGGCCCTTGGCGTCCCGGGGCGAGGCGTTCCAGGTGCTCGGGACCACCAGCTGGTAGTTGTCGATGACCCGGTCCTTGATGCTGACCCAGTGGGCCAGGGCGCCACGGGGCGCCTCGGTCATGCCCACGCCCTCGGCGGTGGCGGGCCAGGTGTCCGGCTCCCAGCGGTAGGGGTTGAAGGTCTTGCGCTCGCCGTTCTTGAGGTTGGTCACCAGGTCGTCGTAGAAGCCCTTCATCCAGTGGGCCACCACCTGGGTCTCCACGCCACGGGCGGCGGTGCGGCCCAGGGTCGAGAAGAGCGCGGTGATCGGCACATTGAGCTGCTTCAGCACCCCGCCCACCAGCTCCTTCACGTCGGTGTTGCCCTTGGCGTAGGCCACCAGCATGCGGGAGAGGGGCCCCACTTCCATGGCGTGCTCCTTCCACCGCGGCGTCTTCAGCCAGGAGTACTTGCCGTCGGTGTTGAGGTGCTCGAAGGGCGGCTTGGGGCCGGTGTAGTTGAACTCGGTCTCGCCCTTGAAGGGGTGCAGGCCCACGCCGTCGCCGCCGCCGTACTGGTACCAGGAGTGGCTGATGTACTCCTTGATCTCGTTGGCGTCCTTCCCGTTGACCTCGTGGATCTCGTTGAGGTTGCGGTTGAGGATGGCGCCCCGGGGCAGGAGGAAGGAGCTGGGGTCGTTGTAGCCCTTCGTGGGCAGGTCGCCGTAGGCCAGGTAGTTCTGCAGGCCGCCACCGATGGCGCCCCAGTCCTTGTAGAAGCTGGCGATGGCCAGGAGGTCCGGGATGTAGACCTGCTCCACGAAGGTGATGGCGTCCTTGATGAGGCTGCCCACGTGGTTCAGCCGCTCGGTATTGATGGCGTTCACCTCCTCCAGGTTGAAGGAGCAGGGCACCCCGCCCACCAGGTAGTTCGGGTGCGGGTTCTTGCCGCCGAAGATGGCGTGGATCTTCACCAGCTCCTTCTGCCACTCCAGGGCGTCCAGGTAGTGGGACACGGCCAGGAGGTTCACCTCCGGCGGCAGCTTGTAGGCCTTGTGGCCCCAGTAGCCGTTGGCGAAGATACCCAGCTGCCCGCTCTCCACGAACTTCTTCATGCGGCTCTGCACCGCGGCGAAGTGGCCGGGGTTGGACTTGGGCCAGGGGCTCAGGGACTGGGCCAGCTTGGAGGTGGCCACGGGGTCGGCCTTGAGCATGCTGACCACGTCCACCCAGTCCAGGGCGTGCAGGTGGTAGAAGTGCACCACGTGGTCCTGCACGTACTGGGCGCAGAACATGAGGTTGCGCACCAGCTCCGCGTTCTTGGGGACGCTGATGCCCAGCGCGTCCTCCACGGACCGCACGCTGGCGAGGGCGTGGACCGTGGTGCACACGCCGCAGACGCGCTCGGTGAAGGCCCAGGCGTCGCGGGGGTCGCGGCCCTTCAGGATCTTCTCGATGCCGCGGACCATGGTGCCGGCGCTGAAGGCGTCGGTGACGACGCCGTTCTCGACCACCGCCTCGATGCGGAGGTGGCCCTCGATCCGGGTGACGGGATCAATGACGATGCGGTTGCTCATCAGTCCACCTTCGCGCTGTCAGGAGTGTCTTTGACGGCCTCGACCACCTGGTCGTGGATCAGCTTCCGCTTGCGGATGTTCGTGGAGACGGCGTGGGCCGCCACCCCGACGGCGGCGGCGGCGCCCAGGGTCAGGCCCACGGTGTCCGCCGTGGACTCGATGCCGAAGCCCGGGAAGGCCGGCAGGTGCCGGTAGAAGGGTCCGTTGTCCCAGAAGCCGTTCTCGCTGCAGCCCAGGCAGCCGTGGCCGGACTGGATGGGATAGCTGGTGCCCCCGTTCCACTTGGTGACGGAGCAGGCGTTGTAGGTGAGCGGCCCGCGGCAGCCCATCTTGTAGAGGCAGTAGCCCTTCCGCGCATTGTCGTCGTCGAAGGTCTCCACGAAGAGGCCGGCGTCGTAGTAGGGGCGGCGGTAGCAGGTGTCGTGGACGCGCCGCGAGTAGAACTCCTTGGGCCGGCCCTGGGAGTCCAGCTCCGGCATGCGGCCGAACATGAGGATGTGGGTGACGATGGCCACCATCACATCGGCGATGGGCGGGCAGCCCGGCACGTTGATGACGGGCTTGTTCACCAGCTTCTGGATGGCCGTGGCCCCGGTGGGGTTGGGCTTGGCGGCCTGCACGCAGCCGTAGGAGGCGCAGTTGCCCCAGGCCACGATGGCGGCGGCGCCGGCGGCGGCCTCCTTCAGGATGTCCTCGGCGGTGCGGCCCCCGATCATGCAGAAGACGCCGTTCTCCTTGGTGGGGACCGAGCCCTCCACCAGCAGGATGTACTTCCCGGCGTAGGCCTTCATGACGTCGGCCTTGCACTTCTCGGCCTGGTGGCCCGCGGCGGCCTGGAGGGTCTCGTCGTAGTCGAGCGAGATGGCGTCTAGCAGGACGTCGGCCACCATGGGGTGCGAGGCGCGGATGAAGGACTCGCTGCAGCAGGTGCACTCCTGGAAGTGAAGCCACAGCACCGGCGGGCGGTCCTTCTTCTCAAAGGCCTTGGCCACGGCGGCCGAGGCGTTGGTCCCGAGCCCCGCGGCGGTGGCGGCGAAGGTGCAGAACTGCATGAAGTCCCGCCGGGTGTAGCCCTTCTCCCGCATCACCTCCCACAGGGAGTTTCCCGCTCGTGGCATGCTGCCTCCTCGGCCATGGGCCCAAGATGTTGAGACTGCGTCTAATGATATTTAATTGGGGGAACTATTAGAGTTAGCCTAGGAGTAGACCGAAGGCTGTCAAGTCGTGTCCTGCGATTACCCGTGAAAAAAGGCCAATAAGCCCGTAACGTCTAGTGTGACTTTTGTCACAACAAGGATTTCACCAGCCAAACGGGTCGGTTGTCTCAGTGCGCCGGGTCGAAGCGCCGGTAGCGGTAGTAGGCCGCGCAGGCCCCCTCGGAGGAGACCATGGTGGCTCCCAGAGGGTGGTCCGGGGTGCAGAGGGTGCCGAAGGCGGGGCACTGCGGCGGCTTCAGCAGGCCCTGGAGCACCAGGCCACTCTGGCAGTCCGGGGACTCGGCGCCACCGACGTCCTGCACCCCGAAGCGCCGGGCCGCGTCGAAAGTCGCCAGCTCGGGGCGGAGCCCGAAACCGCTGGCCGGGATGGGGCCGATGCCGCGCCAGGTGCGGTCCACCACCTGGAAGACCCGCTGGATGAGGGCCTGGGCGGGCCGGTTGCCGCCGGCCTTCACCAGCCGCGAGTACTGGTTCTCCACCTCGGCCCGGCCCTCTTCCAGCTGGGTCACGGCCATGAGGATGCCCTGGAGCAGGTCCAGGGGCTCGAAGGCGGTCACCACGATGGGCACGCGGAAGCGCTCGGCCAGGGGATGGTATTCCTCGGTGCCCATCACGCTGCAGACGTGGCCCGCCGCCAGGAAGGCGTCCACCCGACACTGGGGCGAGGCCATGAGCGCCTCGATGGCCGGCGGCACCCGCACGTGGCTCACCAGGATCGAGAAATTCTCGAGGCCCTCGTCCGCGGCTTGGGCCACGGCCAGGGCGTTGCCGGGGGCGGTGGTCTCGAAGCCCACGGCGAAGAACACCACCTGCCGCTCCGGCAGCTGCCGGGCCAGGGCCACGGCGTCCAGGGGCGAGTAGACCACCCGCACGTCCCCGCCGCGGCTCTTCACCGAGAACAGGTCCTCGGCGCTGCCCGGCACCCGCAGCATGTCGCCGAAGGAGCAGAAGGTCACTTCCGGCCGGGCGGCGATGGCCAGGGCCTGGTCGATGATGGCCACGGGCGTCACGCAGACGGGGCAGCCGGGGCCGTGGACGAGGGTGAGGTCCTTGGGCAGCAGCTCGTCCAGGCCGAACCGCACGATGGCGTGGGTCTGGCCGCCGCAGACCTCCATCAGGGTCCAGGGGCGCGTCACTCGGCGGCGGATGGCCTCGCCTAGGGCCTGGGCCTTGCGCCCATCGCGGAACTCCTCGACGAACCTCAAGCCCCCTCCTGCTCCTGACCCTCGGCCAGCGCGTTCAGGCACTCCAGCATGTACTTGGCCTCGGCCTCGTCCAGCTGGTCCAGGGCCAGGCCCGCGTGGACCACCACCCAGGCGCCCGGGCCCGCGTCGGGCACGCAGGCGAGGCTGATCTCCTTGATGGTGGAGCCGAAGGCCACCCGCCCCAGACGCAGGGGCGATTCCACCACGTCGATGATCTGGCCGGGCACGCCAAGGCACATGCGGAACTCCAGGGGGGGGTGGGCACCAGGGTAGTCCTTTCCGGCCCCGTGCTCCAATAGATCCATGACGCAGCACCGGGAACATCTGCGGGGCGCGGCCCTGGTGGCCGCGGCGGCCCTGCTCTGGAGCTCCAGCGGGCTCTTCATCAAGGCCCTGCCCCTGGGCGCCCTCCAGATCGCGGGGGTCCGCAGCCTCGTGGCGGTCCTGACCATGGCCGCCGTGGTGCGCCTGCGGGGGGGCCGCCCCTTTCCCCGCCCGGACGGCCTCTCCCTGGCCTGCGCAGCCTCCTACGCGGGCGTCCTGATCCTCTTCGTGGTGGCCACCAAGCTCACCACCGCCGCGAACGCGATCTTCCTGCAGTTCTCCGCGCCCATCTACCTGGTGTTCCTGGAGCCCTGGATCATGAAGCGGTCCCTGCAGGGGCGCGACCTGGTGGCGGTGTTCCTGTGCCTGGCCGCCATGGGGCTCTTCTTCGTGGGCCGCTTCGAGGCGGGCAGCTTCATCGGGAACGGGCTGGCGGTCCTCTCCGGCGTCTGCCTGGCCCTCTTCGCCCTGACCCTCAAGCTGAAGCGGGAGCGGCAGCCGGACGCCGATCCCATCAGCGCCATCATCCTCGGGAACCTCCTGGTGGCGGCCCTCTGCGCCCCCTTCGCGCTGCCGGGCCTCCGCCCCACCCTGCTCCAGACCGGCATGCTGCTCTACCTGGGCGTCTTCCAGATCGGCCTGGCCTACCTGCTGTTCAACGCGGGGATGAAGCGCCTCTCGGCCACCGCAGCGGTGGTGACGGGCACCCTCGAGGCCGTGCTGAACCCGGTCTGGGTGTTCCTCGGCGTGGGCGAGCGACCCTCGCCCTGGGCCCTGCTGGGGGGCGCCATGATTCTCGGCACCATCGCCTGGTATTCGCTCAGGCCTTCACCGCGGCGGCCCGCCGCTCCATGAGACCGGTGCCCAGAGGCACCAGCAGCGCCGCGGCGCAGAGGCCCACCACGCCGTGCCAGCCCCGGGCGTGGTACCCGTGGCCGCTGAGGGTGATGCCCGCGGCCCCGCCCAGGTAGTAGAACAGCACGTAGAAGGCGTTGGCCCGGCCCCGACCCGCCTGCAGCTTGCGGTTGAGGGCCCCCGCCGCGGAGGCGTGGACCGTGAAGAAGCCCGCGCACACCAGGGTCAACGCCGCGGCCATGGCCCAGCCCTGCGGCACCAGGGTGAGCGCCACGCCCCCGCCGAGGACCAGCGTCCCCGCCACCATGGCCGTGCCGTTGCCGATGCGGTTGCTCAGGCGTCCCGCCAGGGGCCCCGCAACCACGCCCATGACGTAGGAGAGGTAGAGCAGGGTCACGGCCCGGGTGGACCAGTGGAAGGGCGCGCCATAGAGGTAGAAGGGCAGGTAGTTGAAGATCGAGGAGAAGACGAAGTAGGCCCCGGCCCCCACGCTGTAGAGCCGGAGCAGGTCGTGGCGCAGCAGCACATCCCGGAAGCGGGTGGTGTCCCGGGCCACGGGGCCCTCGTCGGGGTCCGGGGGCAGGCCCGCGTAGGCCGCCAGGGCCGCGGCGATCAGCAGGGCCGAGGCCAGGAAGAAGGCCCAGCGCCAGTGTGCCGCGGGCATGAGGACCCCGGCCAACAGCCGCCCCGAGAGGCCGCCCAGCACCGTGGCGGACACGTAGGTGCCCATCACCACGTTCAGGCGCCCCACCGGCATCACCCGCGCCAGGTAGGCGGCGAGGCAGGTGGTGAGCGCCGGGATGAACAGCCCCTGGACAAAGCGCGCCGCCACCAGCAGCTCCAGGCTGGGCGCCAGGGCCGAGGCCAGCCCGCAGCTGGCCACCACCAGCCCGCCCGTGAGCAGGATCTTGCGGATGGGCAGGCGGTCCGCCAGAGCGCCGAAGGGCAGGTTCGCCAGGGCCATGCCCAGCACCACCGCCGACACCGTGCGGGAGGCCACCCCCTCCGCCACGCCGAACTCCAGGCGCAGCACCGGCAGCACCGGCTGCGGGATGTAGACCGTCGTGAACACCGCCGCCACCAGCGCGAACACCAGCACCTGGATGCGCAGGAAGGGATCCTTCCCGCCCTGCCCCTCCGCGCCGGTCACGTCGCTGGAAGTGGCAGTCATCAGTGGCTCCGGGGGTTCAGCCCCAGTATGAACGGCCGTGGGGGTTCGTGTCCCGCCTCGACCGGCCATCGGCTGCATTCAGGGGGGGGGAGCCAGTGACAAATGTTTTTCTGCCCCCGATGAGCACCGAGAGCTGCTGATCCAAGCTGAAAAAATCAGATGCTTGATCAGGTTGTCATCGTCGCCTATCGGTGTTCATCCGTGACCGCGCTTCTATTCAACGTCCCGCCGCCACGGCGGCTTGTCCCAGGGAGATGCTGCCGTCGTTGGGGGGGAAGGCGCGGTGCCGGTGGACGCGGAACCCGGCACCGCCGAGCTTCTCCTGCACCCGCGCCGTCAGCAGGGCGTTCTGGAAGCAGCCGCCGGAGAGCACCACGTCCGGCAGGTCCGCCTGCTGCGCCCAGGCCAGGGCCAGGTCCGCGAGGGCCGCGTGAAAGCGGGCCGCGATGAAGCCCGCGTCCCGGCCCGCGGCCAGGTCCGCCAGCACACCGGCCACCAGGGGCGCGGGGTCGGCGATGCCGTCCCGCAGGTCCCAGGCGTAGGGCGCCGCCACCCGCTCGCCGGCGGCGAACTCCAGGGCCATGGCCGCCTGGCCCTCGAAGCCGCCCCGGGCGTGGAGGCCCGCCAGGGCCGCCACGGCGTCGAAGAGGCGGCCGACGCTCGAGGTCACCGGGCTGTTGAAGCCCCCGGCCAGCAGGGTCTGCAGCTGCTCCCACTCGGCGCCGTCGAAGGCGGGGGCCAGCGCGGGTGGTGGCGCACCGGGGCCCCGGGCCGCCCACAGCAGGCCGCAGGCGCTGCGGCGGGGCTGCTTCACGGCGGTGGCGCCGCCGGGCAGGGGAAAGGGCTTCAGGTGGCCCAGCCGCGTGAACGCCGCGCCCTCGAGCCGCAGGGCCTCGCCGCCCCAGAGGGTGCCGTCGCTGCCGAGACCGGTGCCGTCCCAGGCGAGCGCCAGCACGGGTCCGGCCAGGCCGTGTTCCGCGGCGCAGGCGGCGCCGTGGGCGTGGTGGTGCTGGACCCGCACCA